>ERZ651768.3555-NODE-3555-length-10389-cov-2.070209_pt1 | contig 10389 bp, 9 predicted proteins | sample MGYA00514754_ERZ651768 | MGnify/ENA metagenome assembly ERZ651768 | reverse complement strand
GGGGAGTAGCCCAGAAATCTACTAACCGAACAGCAACAGGACAACGATGCTACCCGCGACAAGAGCCATGCCAGATAATTCTTTTGATGTAGAACGTTCTTTGAAGAACAGGACTGACAAAGCCAGAGTGAACAGCAGTTCTACCTGGCCCAGGGCCTTGACGTAGGCAGCTCGTTCCACTGTCAGGGCAGTGAACCAGCCGGCTGAGCCGACGACGGAGGTAATGCCGACAAACAGGCACCCACGCCAATTCGGCATCATGGCGACGAGTTGGTCACGCGCTCTGAATACGATGTAGAGGGACATCATAACCGTCTGAATAAGCAATACCATGGCCAAGGTGACCGCGGCAGCGTACAGCCAATCATCCAGGCCCAGGGACAAACTAGCCTGCCGCAGGAACAGCGAAGCGCCAGCGAAACCCAATCCTGAGGCCAGGCCGACACCGGCGGCTGGTTGAAATAGGCGCCGTAGCAGGTTATCGCCACCGATACCGGTGCGGGCTAGATTAATCAACACCACCCCCAGGGCTCCTATGGCAATGGCGATCCAACCGGCTCCAGCCAAGGCCTCGTGAAAAAACAGGGCACCGACAATTGCGGTCAACAGGGTCTCGGTCCGAGCATAGGTAGAGCCGACGGCGAAATTACGCAGGGAAAACAGGAAGACCAGCAAAACCGTGGCTGTGATTTGTGACAAACCCGCCAAAGCGGCAAAGACGAAGAATTGCCAATCAGCCTCAGGCAGCGCATAACTGCCATTCTGCTGCAAGAACCACAGATAGGCCAAGGCAAACGGCAGGCCCCACAAAAATCGCACATAAGAAGCGCCGACGGCCGAAAATTCCTTGGTCAGATATTTTTGCCCCGCCGTACGTGCCGCCTGCATAAAGGCGGCGAGAAAGGTGATGGGAATCCAGATCCAGGTTTCCATTACCTTCAGCTGAGCGCCCGGTACCAAGTGTCTGACAAAGTATAGCCCTGGGGAAAGGGATCTTCCGGATCCAATGTATATTGATGGCTGCCAGTGATCCAGGCCCGACCTTGCAGGCTGGGCACGATGGCGGCCCGGTTACCGATCTGGCAGGTATCCTCAATCCGGCAATAAAATTCCGTGCCCAGAACCGATTGACTGACCAGGGTTTGGCCCAATCCGATTTCACCACGCGCATGCAAGACCGCCAATCGGGCGGAACTGCCTGTGCCGCATGGAGACCGGTCCAATTTGCCCGGCGATATTACAACAGTGTTGCGGCCAACGATCTGGCCCGAAGCGCCATTGATAAGTGGCGCTGTGAACTGTGTAAAGGTTATGGTGTGAATATCAGGGTTCTCCGGATGGCTAACCGGATGCTGCTCCACCGCTGCCGCCTTGATCCGCTCCCCCATTTCGACCAGATCCCGCGCTTCATCCGGATGCAAAGCAAAACCCAGACCGGATGCATCAGCAATAGCAAAAAAGGCACCGCCATAGGCGATGTCGCAGGTGATCGTTCCCAATCCTGCAACTTCGACCGTCGCGTCCAGCTTGGCTACAAAACAGGGCACATTGCGAGTGCGGACACTTTGGCAACGACCATCGCGACATTGCGCCACGACATCCACCGCCCCACCGGGCGTGTCCAAATGCAACACTGTTTCGGGCTCGCGCATCTTAACCATACCGGTTTCCAGCAGCACCGTAGTGACGCAGATTGAGTTAGAGCCGGACATGGGCGGATAGTCGGTCGGTTCCATGATGATGAAGCCTGCATCGGCGCCAGGCGTCTTCGGTGGGACGATCAGGTTTACGTGCACAAAAGCGCCACCACGGGGTTCATAAAGTAAAAATTTTCGCAACTCATCGTCGTGCGTACGCAGATACTCCCGTTGTTCGAAGAGTGTTTCTCCGGGGGGTGGCAACACGCCACCGGTAATTACCCGACCCACCTCGCCTTCCGCGTGACAGCCGATTACCATGATGGCGCGATTGGTTTTCACGATCAGCCCTTAACGTGAGGGGCTTTGTACTGCGTACTTTCGTCATGCCGGAAAGAATTGCGAGGATAGGTGCCCAGAATCTGCATACGAGTGCAAAAGAACTGCGCTTCCTCGAGCGCCCAGGCAACACGCTGATCTTCCGGATGCCCCTCGAAATCGGCATAAAATTGCGCCTGTTCGAAACTACCCGGTTCTATATAACTTTCCAGTTTTGTGATGTTGATATTTGCCGTAGCGAAACCACCGAGTGTCTTGTAGAGCGAGGCCGGGACACTGCGAACCTGAAAGACAATCGTGGTCATAGCATCCCCGTCCCTGGGGTGGGGCGTGATTCGTTCCCGCGCCAAAATTATGAAGCGGGTCACGTTGTTGCCGATGTCTTGGATGTTTTTCCGCAGGATTTGAAGATTGTAGATTTCTGCCGCCAGAGGAGAACCGATAGCCGCAAGGGTCGGATCGCCTTTTTCGGCAATCATTTCGCAAGCGCCAGCGGTATCCGCATGCACCACTGGCTCAATACCTAGTTCCCGGATTAATTTACGGCACTGGGGCAAAGCGTGGATATGGCTGTGGACCTCCTTGATATCCGACAAATTAGCGCCTTGAGGCGCCATGAGCTGATGGTTCACGGGCTGAAAATGCTCGCCGATGATGTACTGGTCAGACGTTGGGATCAGGTGATGGATATCCGCCACCCGGCCGGCCAGGGAATTTTCGATTGGGATCATAGCTCGCCCGGCCAGGCCTTCATTCACCGCGGCGAAGGCATCCTCAAAGGTGCGGCATGGCAGGGGGTTGTATTCCGGCAAACCCTCGCGGCAGGCCAGATGGGAATAGGCACCGAACTGGCCCTGAAAGGCCACGTTCATGTGGGGATCAGAATTACGGTCTGAGACAGTTTCCTCGGCCATTGCGGATCGCCCCTAAAGAATTGAAATAATTACGTTTTTGGATCGAGGGCGCGACGTGCCCGCTCCAGGTCGGCGGGAGTATCGACGCCGAAGGGCACCCTGTCAACGAGGCCCACCTCAATGACCATGCCAGCCTCCAGGGCCCGCAACTGCTCCAACCGCTCTCGCTGTTCCAAATGCCCCGGTGGCAACTTTACAAAACGCTCCAGCGCTGCGCGCCGGTAACCATAGATGCCAATATGATGATACAGCGGCCCTTTGCCCGAAGGGGCTGCAACGCGGGTAAAATAAAGGCCTCGGCCCTGCCGAGCGCCTGGTGGCATGGAGACCACCGCCTTGACCACGCTGGGCTCCTCCCGTTCGTAAGCTTCCGTAATTTCGGCGGCCAAGGTGGAAATATCCACTGACCCGGGCTGCAGCAAATCCAGGACGAAACGGATTTGTTCGGCATCCATGGTGGGCAGATCGCCCTGCAGATTGATAATCTTTTCATAGCGGCCGTCGGGATCGTAATTTTCCACCGCCTCCCAGACCCGGTCCGAGCCGGAGGGGTGGTTCGGATCGGTCAAGATCGCCTGGCCGCCGGCACCCTCCACTGCATCTACAATGGCCTGTTCCGCCGCCGCCACTAAAACCGGGCCCACATCCGCCTCCTTCGCCCGGCGCCAAACGTGCACGATCATAGGCTGCCCGTGAACATCCGCCAGGGGCTTATCCGGCAGGCGGACGGAAGCCATACGGGCCGGAATTACCACAAGGGCCGGGTCGGTTACCCGCTGATTCATTGTGCTTCTTCCTGCGCTGACTCTAGGCAAGGGGTTGCGGCGATGTTATACGGTGAGCCGCCCGATTGGGAAAGAAGTTCCACAGGCACGATTGGGGTTGCCGCCGTGACAATGTATGAACTGACCAAACTATTTGGTGCTGTTGTTGGTGCCGTACTACTGCTCGTAGTTATCAACGAAATTTCCAAGGTTCTTGTCCACCCGACGGCGCCTACCAAGACCGCCATCGCCATCGAAGGCGTCGAAGAAGAGGCCGAGGCGGCGACCGCAGCTGCCAAGAGTACTGCGCCCAGCGTCAGTTTGGCGGCTCTTTTAGCTACGGCTGATCCGGCCGAGGGTGAAAAGGCTGCTAAGAAATGCAAGGCCTGTCATAGCTTTGACAAGGGCGGCAAAAACAGGGTTGGACCCGCCCTTTATGGCATCGTCGGCCTGAGCAAGGCGAGCGGCACCGCCTTCAGCTATTCCACCGCCATGAAGGAGATGGGTGGGAAATGGAACTATGAGGACCTGGATTCCTTCCTAGCCGATCCCAAGGGTATTTTGCCAGGCACCAAGATGGCCTTCAAAGGCATCGAAAAACCAACGGTACGAGCCAATTTAATCGCCTATATGCTTACGAAGCACGATTTACCCCCCGCACTGCCGGCAGAGTAAAAAAATATGGATGAGTCCAGCTGTTATTTGGCGATAGCCCATCGGTTGGCGGACGCCGCGGGTGAAATCATCCGTACTTATTTCCGCACCGAGTTGAATATCGAAACCAAGGCTGATGAAAGCCCCGTAACCATAGCTGACCGAGAGGCCGAAAGGGCCATGCGGGCCATCATAGAGGCGGAAGCACCCGGGCATGGCATTCGCGGCGAGGAGTTTCCGGAAATGGCCGGTGACGGGGAATGGCATTGGTATCTCGACCCCATCGATGGCACTAAGTTGTTCATTAGCGGCATACCCCTATTCGGAACGTTAATCGCCCTGGCCTGGGACGGTGCGCCGGTGCTAAGTATCATGGACCAGCCAATTACCCGGGAGCGTTGGGTCGGCGCCATGGATGGCACGGCCAGTCTGAATGGCCGGTCCATAGCGACGACAAAGAACGAAGACCTGTCAAGGGCAAAGCTGTTCACAACAGACATGTCTTATTACAGCTCCGATCAAGTTGCGGGTTTCGAACGCCTGTCTGAAGCGACCGGTCTGACCCGCATGGGTGCGGATTGCTACGCCTTCGCCATGTTGGCCACGGGCTTTGTCGATATTGTCACGGAAGGCAACGTGCATGAATGGGACGTGGCCACACATGTACCCATCATCCAAAACGCCGGTGGTGTTGTGACGGACTGGAACGGCAGTCACCTGCGTTTCGACGGTCAGATCGAAATTGACAACATCTTGGCCGCCGCCAACCCGGCCCTGCACGCGAAAGCATTGGCGGTTTTACGAGGTTAGTCGACGTCAAATTGACGAACATCTGAACAGAATCAATCTCCGAGGTCTTGATATTGCACCATTCAGAGGCCATCGTTTCATAATAGCCAATACACAGCCGGAGATGACCCATGCGTGCGGTTTTGTTCACGATTGGACTATTGTTCATTGGCCCAGCGGCAATCGCCGCTAACGACAGTTTGGGCCGCCATGGCATGTCCATGTTCGGTGCACTCAAGTATCCGCTGGGCTTCAATCATTTTGAATATGTCAATCCCAACGCGCCCAAGGGCGGCCTAGTGCGCATGGAAGCCCGTGGCACCTTCGATACCCTCAACAGCTTTACCATCAAAGGCAGTTCCGCTGCCGGATTGGGGCTGATTTATGACACACTTATGGAATCCTCCCGCGACGAAGCCTTCGCAGAATACGGTTTGCTAGTGGAAAGCGCCCTGGTGGCAAACGATCTGTCCTCGGTCAGTTTCATGCTACGGAAACAGGCCCGCTGGCACGACGGTAAGCCTGTTACGGCGGACGATGTCGCCTTCAGCCTAGATATCCTGAAATCAAAGGGTGCGCCGTTTTACCGATTTTACTACGCCAACGTGGAAAAGGCCGAAGTTTTATCCCCCCACAAAGTTAAATTTATCTTCAAGGGCCGGAAGAATCGCGAACTGCCCCTGATTATCGGACAGCTACCGATATTACCCAAACACCACTGGCAAGGCCGTGATTTTGAGCGTACTACGTTGGAACCGCCCCTGGGTAGCGGTCCCTATCAAATTGGCAAGGTCGATCCCGGTCGTAGCATCACCTTCGAACGGGTAGCAGATTACTGGGGCAGGAATCTTGGCGTCAACAAGGGCCGATACAACTTTGACGCCATCCGTTTCGAATATTATCGGGACCCCACCGTGGCTCTTGAGGCCTTCAAGGCCAACGCCTTCGATTTTCGCCAAGAAAACACTGCCAAGGTCTGGGCCACCCAATACAATTTTCCAGCCATTGCGAAAGGTAAAGTCATCAGGGAAACCCTAGCGAACAATAACCCCACCGGCATGCAGTCCTTCGCCTTCAACGTTCGCAAGTCAAAGTTTCAGAATCGTCGAGTTCGTGAAGCCCTTGCCCTGACATTTGATTTTGAATGGGCGAACAAAAACCTGTTTTTTGGCCAATACACACGAACCCGAAGTTATTTTTCGAACTCCGAACTGGCAGCGACCAAAATACCAACCGGGTCGGAATTGAGGCTTCTGGAGCCATTGAGAGGCCAAATTCCCGCTGAGGTGTTCACAAAGGAATTTAAGCTGCCCGAAACAGATGGATCAGGTAGATCGCGGCGCCAACTGCGCCAAGCTAAGCGGTTATTGGAAACGGCGGGCTGGTTTGTGAAAGACGGTAAATTGACCAACAGCGAGACCAGCGAAGTCATGGCGCTGGAATTCCTACTAGTTAACCAGGGTTTCGTGCGAATTGTTGCGCCCATCCAACGGGCCATGGAACGGCTGGGCATCAAGGTCGAAGTTCGTGTTGTGGACACCTCGCAATACATTAACCGAATTCGGAATTTCGATTTCGATGTCATCGTGGGCAGTTGGGGACAATCCCTTTCACCAGGAAATGAACAGCGGGATTTTTGGGGATCCGCAGCCGCCGACCGACCCGGCAGCCGAAACTACATCGGCATTAAGGACCCAGCAATCGACAAACTAATCGACCACATTATTTTTGCCAGCAGCCGCGGGGAATTGGTTGCCGCCTCCCGCGCCTTGGATCGCGTGCTGTTATGGAACCATTTCGTCATCCCCAATTGGCACATCAACAGTTACCGGATCGCCTATTGGAACCGGTTTTCACGTCCAGCCATCAAACCTAAATACGGGCTTGGATTTTCCGATACTTGGTGGGTCGACGAAGCAAAGGACAAGACCCTTCAAGCGGCCGCGAAGGGGCGGAAGTGACATCGATCTGCTATCATCCGCCCATGATTCGTCTCGCGTTATTTCTGTTGTTTTTTCTAGGCTGGTTTGGACAAGCCGCCTCCAAACCGCAACATGGCTTCTCCATCCTTGGCAAACTGAAATACGGCCCCGAATTCTCGCATTTCGACTATGTCGACCCCAACGCTCCGAAAGGCGGGCACTTGCGTCTTTGGTACAATGGAAATTTCGATAGTTTAAATCCTTTTATTCTGAAAGGGCGGTGGGCCGCGGGCAGCAACCCGTTTGGGGTGGACGGCCGGTTACTGACATTCGAGACACTGATGACCGCATCCGGCGATGAAGAGGATTCCTTTTATGGTCTTATCGCCAGTGGTGGTGTAATTCCCGATAACCGGCAGTCGATCACCTTTACTATTCGGCCGCGGGCGCGCTGGCATGACGGCAGCGAGATAACGGCAGAGGATATTGCCTTTTCATTCAAGACACTAAAGGAACAGGGTCATCCGGCTTTTCGCGTTCTGTTCAAGGATATCACCGGGACCAAGGTGCTGACCCATCGCAAAATCCGTTTCAATTTCGCCAAGGGTGTCCTGACCCGTGACCTGCCAGCCACGGCCGCTAGCATGCCTATTATCTCCAAGGCATGGTACCTGCAGCACGATTTCACGAAAACCACCATGACCCCACCCCTGGGTAGTGGCCCCTACAGAGTGGACAAGGTGGATCCGGGCCGTTCCATCACCTATGTTCTTGCTGATAATCATTGGGGTAAGGGTCTGGCGGTCTATCGCGGACGCTACAATTTTCGCCGCATCACCTGGGATTATTACCGCGATCGGGATATCGGATTACAGGCTTTGTTTGCCGGCAAGCTGGATTTCCGGGAAGATTTTACTTCCCGCAACTGGGCAACCAAATACGACAATGTGCCGGCGGTGAAAGACGGTCGGTTAATCAAGGAAGTTATGCCCGATGACAATCCTTCCGGATTCCAGGCCTTTTTCATCAATACTCGCAAAGCCAAATTTTCCGACCGGCGGGTGCGCCGGGCGATCGGCCTGGTATTTGATTTTGAATGGACCAACAAGAACCTGTTTTATGGTTTGTACAAACGCACTTACAGCATCTTTCAGAATTCCGACATGGAAGCCACCGGCACGCCGCAAGGCCCAGAATTAGCCTTGCTACAGCCTTGGCGTAAGGACTTGCCGGCGGAAGTATATGGTCCCGTGTACCGGGCCCCGAAAACTAACGGCTCTGGCAATATCCGACGAGAGCTACGCATGGCCAGGAATTTACTGACAGCCGCGGGCTGGACTATCAAGAATGGCAAGCTGGTAAACAGAAAGGGCCAACCGTTCGAGATTGAATTTCTATCGTACAGCAAGCTATTCGAGCGAATTGTGATGCCTTATGTGCGCAATCTTGAGAAATTGGGCATCACAGCCCGTTTCCGCCTCGTGGAACCAGCGCAATATCAACGCCGCGTCCAAAATTTTGATTTCGATATCACTACCTTCCGCAATTCATCCTCTCTGACGCCGGGCCTGGCCCTACGCAATGCATGGGGCTCCAAGACAGCCGACATGCAGGGTGGACGCAATTACACCGGCCTGAAAAGCCCGGCGGTGGACGATCTGATCGAAAAAATCATTGCCGCAAAAAGCCGTGATGAATTGCGCCATGCCACGCATGCCCTGGACCGGGTTATTATGTGGACCCACAATCTGGTACCACAATGGTTCAAGGCGTCACACACCATCGCCTATTGGGATCTATTTGGCCGCCCGGCCATCAAGCCCAAATATGCCCGCGGCGTCCTGGATACTTGGTGGTGGAACCCGGCAAAAGCTGCCGTTCTAGGCCGGGAATAAGCCATGATTGCCTATATCATCCGCCGCCTGCTGCTGATGATCCCAACGTTGTTCGGCATCATGTTGTTGAATTTCATCGTCTTGCAATTTCTACCTGGCGGACCGGTGGAGCAGGTGATCGCCCAACTCACTGGGACGGCGGTGGAAGCGACTAGCCGCGTCGCAGGTAGTGGTGGGGCCGAAATTAGCCGAGAACAGCAGGCCGCCACTCAAGGCGCGGCCGCGGCCGTAACGTCCAAATATCGCGGTGCACAGGGGCTGGATCCTGAGCTGATTAAGGATCTAGAACAGCAATTCGGTTTGGACAAGCCTGCCCATGAACGGTTCTTCCTATTGATTTGGAACTACCTACAATTTGATTTTGGCGAGAGCTTCTTTCGGGATCGTGCAGTGATTAGCCTAGTCATCGAAAAAATGCCCGTCTCAATTTCACTGGGTGTCTGGACCACCCTGCTTACATATTTAATCTGCATCCCCTTGGGCATTGCCAAGGCGGTTCGGGACGGCACCCGGTTTGATATCTGGTCGTCCACCGCAATCATCGTCGGGTACGCCATACCGGGCTTCCTTTTCGCCGTCCTGCTGATTGTTCTGTTCGCAGGAGGTTCGTTCTGGGATATCTTCCCCCTGCGCGGCCTCACCTCGGAAGGCTGGGACGATATGAGCTGGCCAGCCAAGATTGCCGACTATTTCTGGCATATGGTGCTACCCATTACTGCCATGGCCATCGGCGGTTTTGCCACCTTGACCATGTTGACCAAGAATTCCTTTCTTGACGAAATTAACAAACACTACGTGGTCACTGCCCGGGCTAAGGGCTTGAGCGAACGTCGCGTTCTGTACGGCCATGTCTTCCGCAACGCCATGTTGATCGTGGTGGCAGGCTTTCCCTCAGCTTTTATCGGGGTGTTGTTCACCGGATCGTTGTTGATCGAGGTGATTTTCTCGCTCGATGGCCTGGGTTTGCTGGGATTCGAGGCAGCGCTGAACCGGGATTATCCTGTGGTCCTAGGAACCTTGTACGTTTTCACACTTATGGGGCTAATTCTGAACCTGATTGGTGATTTGATGTACATGATCATCGATCCCCGCATTGATTTTGAAAGCCGCGAGGTCTAGGTGGTGGCGGGGGAAAAATTTCTGGGCCGGCCCATTACGCCCCTCACCCGCCGCCGATTGCGGAACTTTCAGGCTAATAAAAGGGGTTATTGGTCCCTTTGGATCTTCCTGTTCCTGTTAGTCCTGGCCCTGTTTGCGGAATTGATTGCCAACGACAAACCATTGCTGATCAGTTTCAAAGGCGAGATGTACACACCCGTGTTTGTTGCCTACCCCGAAACAACTTTCGGTGGCGAGTTCGAGACCGAAGCGGATTATCGCGACCCCTTTGTTATGGAGCTGATAGCCAAGGCCGATGGCTGGACCCTTTGGCCGCTGATCCGATACAGTTACAGAACTATCAATTATGACCTGCC
>ERZ651768.3553-NODE-3553-length-10395-cov-3.064450_pt1 | contig 10395 bp, 9 predicted proteins | sample MGYA00514754_ERZ651768 | MGnify/ENA metagenome assembly ERZ651768 | reverse complement strand
TTGTTGTTTCAACCCCGCTGGGTCCGCCCGATTCAGTAGAAGTGATTGATTGGTGCCGAGAGCAAATGGCGAACTACAAGGTGCCTCGGCATTGTTGGATCGTGGATGAACTGCCGTTGAACCCCTCGAACAAGGTTCTCAAGACCGAATTGCGCGACAGGGCAGCGGAACTCCTCGGTTGAATCCCTGAAGTTGAGAGTCGGGAAGATGGCCCCAACGCGACGCTCGCCCTAATCCAGAAAGTCGGAATTCTCCGCGAAGATTTTGTCGTAGATGGGTTGATAGCTATACCAACCCGCATCATGGCTGCCCATCTGTTCCGCTGTGTGACGTGCCACGTCTTCACGAATACAGATCGGCGTGCCAGCTGCTTCTGCCATTAGCTGACTTTGGCAGGTTCGTTCCATGGTGATGAACCACCATGCCGCTTCATCAACACTATGCCCCACTGTTAAAAGCCCGTGGTTTTGTAGGATTACCGCTTTGTTGTCACCCAAGGCACTACCGATGCGATCGCCTTCGTCGGTGTCGAACACCACACCTGTGAAGTCATCAAAAAGAGAGTGGTCTTCATAAAAGGCACAAGAATCCTGAGTCAAGGGGTCCAATAGACGTCCGAGACTCGACCAGGTCTTGCCGTAAAGCGAGTGTGTGTGGGCGGCCGCAATGACATCAGGTCGGGCTCGATGTATCCGACTGTGAATGGCAAATGCAGCTTGGTTCAACGGGTATGTTCCCTCGACGATGTTTCCCTGGTGATCAACTAACAGCAGATCTGAGGCTTTGATGTGTCCGAACGGCACCCCAAAGGGATTAACCCAAAAGTGATCCAGGAGCTCCGGGTCGCGAGCAGTGACGTGTCCAGCTAGACCTTCTTCAAATCCAAATTTTGAGAAAACTCGAAACACTGAAGCCAAGCGCTCTTTTCGATGTTGACGTTCCTGCTCGACCGAGTCGAAGGTGGGAGCTGCCGGGAGCATCTGGTCAATTGTGCTGATGGGATCGGCGATATCTGTCATGTCTTCAAGCTTAGAACTCCAGCACGCAACGTGCCCCCGCTGTCGGTTCTTAGATACAGGGTTTATCGTGACGGCAGAAGAAGCGAGACGGCGATGGGGGAGTTGGTGACCGACGCTGGTGCATACGTGGGAATTCGAGTGCTGGAACTCGCGCAAGGAATTTCCGGCCCCTATGCCACCCGATTTTTTGCGGACCAGGGCGCCGATGTAATCAAAGTTGAACATTCACGAGGTGATCGCTATCGCAACGACCCTGGATTCCAGGCCATCAACCGCAACAAACGATCTGTCGTGGTGGCTGATGACAGGGATCTGATCGCTACGGCTGATGTCGTAGTTGTGAAAGACCAAAATGATGCCGATCGAGTTCGTCGCCTTGCTCCCGGATCTGTGATTGTTTCGTTTCCCACCTGGGGATCATTTGGACCGATGGCTGACCTGCCGGGTTCACCTGCACAAGTCGCGGCTATGACAGGAATCGCTTGGAATCAAGTGAGTTGGTCTGAGGGTCCAGTCCATGTTGTTCTCCCACTTGCTTCGTACGGAGCTGGAATGCTCGGAGCTCTGGCCATCGCTGCGGGTTTGTATGCACGTGAGGCTCACGGTTTCGCACCCACATACGAAGTCTCCGATGTGGCAGGTTCGGGTGTTATGCAGGTAGGCGATTTTTGGTCGCCGCATACGACTCAGGAAAGGGACGGAGCAAGCCCTCTTGGCTCTGCAGGAAGAGCCCCTGCGTACCGCCCGTTTCGCGCAGCAGATGATCTCTGGTTCTTCGTCGCATGCGGCACCCGCCGCTTCTACGAGTCGATGTTACGGGCTGTGGATCGTATCGACCTGTTGGAAGATCCGGTTTTAGGTAACCCACCTTGGGGTCTCATCGAACCGGACCCACTGGCCAAAATCACTCCAATTCTGGAGAACGCTTTTGCGAAACAAAGTCGAGCGGAATGGATAGAACTTTTGCGGGGCTACGACGTGCCATGTCAACCCATTCAGACCAGAGGTGAATTCCTAGGGTCTGATCTGGCGAGATCCAACGGACTCATGACGACCATCGAGCATCCCGAACTCGGGCCCTTGTCGATGCCCATCCAACCTTTGATTCTGGACGCCTGTCCGGCTGATGCGATACAGGTCGCGCCAAAGGTTGGTGAACACACTCGCGAAGTACTCGCCGAAGTTCACGTACCAGCTAGTGGGTCGGGTCAAGGGGGACCACCACTGGCGGGGACTCGAGCAATTGATTTGGCTTCTTTCATTGCTGGTCCCGTTATTACTCGTCACTTGGCAATGTTGGGTTCTGATGTGATCAAGGTTGAACCAGTTGAAGGCGACCCGTTTCGCACCTTTAGCCCGATGTTTAACGGTTGGAATCAAGGAAAAAGGGCGGTAACCCTTGATCTGAAAAGCCAGGCAGATCGAAACTTTCTATATCGCATGGTCTCCAATTCGGATGTTGTCGTAGAGAACTTCCGTCCAGGTGTCGCGGAACGGTTGGGTTGTTCCAGCGCTGAGCTTCGACAAATTCGCTCGGACCTGGTGCTTGTAAAAAGTCCTGGCTACGGTTCCGATGAATCGCGAGCTAGCGAACCGGCATTTGACCCCCTGTTGCAGGCGCTCGGCGGGATGATGGCGGCACAGGGCGGAGACGGCGAACCGGTGTTCTTAACTGTTCCAGTTCACGATGCTGCCACGCCTGTTATTGCCGCATTTGGCGTTGTTACCGCGATGTATCACCGGTTACGAACTGGGCAAACTCAAACAGTTCACACTTCGTTGGTGCAAACCACCACCGCGACTCAGGTAGCGGAGTTCGTGCAATACGAGGCGCGACCTGCAGTTGCTCAAGGTGGGTTTGACCACAAAGGCCCCGATGGCGACCGTTGTTTTATTGAGCAAGATGGTTGTTGGGTCTGGTCGGAGCCTTCGGGTCAGGTGCCAGTCGAAACAAAGGGTTTCGTTGGCAGTGAGGTTGCCGTAGCGAACGGCTTAGTTTGCGAACACCTGGAGTCTCCGGGTTGGGGGCCGCTGAACCAAGTCGGGCAACTAATCAAAGGAGCAGGTCCGCATCCGAGGCGCGCCCCTCACTTCAACGAACATGAGATTGAGTTGCGTTCGGAATTTGATTAAGAATCTTTAACTCGAACGCGATTCACTCCACATGTGTCACTTTCGAAGCAGGAGCATTTGCTACGTCGACCCACCCGGAAAGCAAACCTGAGGTGTAGCCGCCGTCAACAACGAGATGATGACCGTTGACCCAACTAGATTCACCGACAGCGAGCCACTCAATCGCTTCGGCAATTTCGTCGGGAGTTGCGGCACGCCCCGAGTGACTGAGGACCCAATCAATTCGGTCGTCGCCAATTTGCTCACGAAATGTTGGCAGCAGCGGTGTATCGACAGGTCCCGGGCTCACTACATTGCACCGAATACCGGACCCTAAAAGTTCTCCAGCGTGGAGCATGCTCCACACAATGACCGCTTCCTTAGAAAATGTGTACGGGTCAACGCCTACAGATTCACTTCGGTCACTCCACCACTCTCGAACTTGGTCGTCGCCTAGCTCTAGAAGAAACCGATGAAGGTCTAGGCGCTGCTGCCACCCGTTACCTGAGATCGAACCAATGTTCACGATGCTCGCGCCGGGCGAAAAGCGAACTGATAAAGCGCGGCTGAGAGAACGCACCGCGAGGAGGTTTACCTCAAGGACCGTGGATGCGGGTCGAGTGCCAGGCACTCCGGCGACATTGATCAAAGAAGCGAAAGTCGCTAAATCAAATTGGTCGTCTAAATCTCGGACCAGTTTTTCAATGGCACCAGCGTCGCTGAGATCGCAAACAAAATGCGCAGCGATATCAAGCCCCTCGGGAGCGTCGTTCTGATCGACGCTGATGACCGCTGTGCCAGTTTTCGTCAAACGGGCGCAAACAGCATGACCAATGCCCGACGAAGAGCCTGTGACAATGACAACACGATCGCGGCTCTCAACAGAAGACACTGCGACGAAGTTACTCGGGAACAGGTAATTACATAAACCACAGTTATCTAGAAAACTTCCGAGTAACTGAAAACGTCCCCAAAAAATGGCCCTGTTGGTGTTCCATTGGGCATCTGGTTTCCGCCGGCGTAGCATCGTGCTATCGCTAGTAAGGATGCCGACATGGTTGACCCTGACTATCTGAAATTCGACACGCTTTCGCTTCATGCTGGGCAAGAACCAGACCCAGTTACTGGGGCTCGCGCGGTGCCCATATATCAGACCACTTCCTATAGCTTTGTCGATACCGAGCAAGCTGCGGGGTTGTTTAATCTTGAACAACCGGGGCATATCTACAGTCGGATCTCCAACCCGACAGTGGCTGTGCTCGAAGAGCGAATAGCTGCTTTAGAAGGTGGGGTTGGCGCGGTGTGTACCGCTAGTGGCATGGCGGCATTTCACTTAGCGGCCGCGACGATTATGAGCGCAGGTAACCACGTTGTGGCTAGCCGCAATATTTACGGCGGTACGCACAACATGTTGAATCTGACGATGCCTCGGTTTGGCATTACCACAACCTTCGTTGATCCGCGAGATCCCGAAGCTTGGCGGGCCGCTATCACTGCAGATACTCGGGTCCTGTTTGCCGAAACTCTCGGTAATCCGGGGATTGAAGTTCTTGATGTTCCGTTGGTTGCCGAAATCGCTCATGAACATGGGCTTCCTTTGATGGTTGACGCCACGTTCACGACGCCCTATCTGATGAAACCAATTGACCTGGGTGCGGACATCGTTATGCATTCGGTTACCAAGTTCTTGGGCGGTCATGGCATCGCGCTGGGCGGCGTGGTCGTTGACGGCGGCAGATTCGACTGGGCGGCAACCGAAAAGTTTCCAACGCTTTCCCAGCCATATGACGGCTATCACGGCATCAGCTTTGCCGAAGAATATGGCCATCAAGCCCTTTCCATGCGCGCCAGAGCCGAAGGGCTTCGCGACTTTGGCGCCGCAATGAGTCCTACAAATGCGTTTCATCTTCTGCAAGGGATCGAGACGCTGCCGCTAAGGATGAAACGCCACGTCGAGAACACCACTTCAGTAGTCGAATTCCTCGAGGAGGCTGACGCTGTGACGTGGGTAAGTCATCCTTCTGTAGCAACCCATCCCGATCACGAACTAGCAAAGCAGCTTCTCCCAAAAGGTGCGGGAGCGATCCTCTCTTTTGGTATCGCAGGGGGGCGAGAGGCTGGCTGTCGATTCATCGAAAATGTGCAACTTGCGTCGCACTTAGCCAACGTAGGTGACGCTAAGACCCTTGTACTCCACCCCGCCTCGACCACCCATCAACAACTCAGCGCCGAAGACCTCGTAGCGGCGGGCGTGGGAGAAGACCTAATTCGCCTGTCGGTAGGTCTAGAGGATCCTGAAGATATCATCTCCGATTTGAGCCGAGCCCTTCGCGCTTCTCAGAAGGGATAGCTCCGATGAACATCGAATGTCGAGGCGAAACGGTCAACATTGCTACTGGTGGCGTTGAAGTCGATCGTGACCTTCCACCAGTCGTGTTGTTGCACGGCGCAGGCATGGACCGGACAGTCTGGAGTCAACAAACGCGGTACCTCGCTCACCACGGCTTTGCTGCCATGGCTGTAGACCTACCAGGGCACGGTGAATCGGGTGGAGAACCGCTGTCCTCTATTGCGGAAATGGCGGATTGGGTAGCCGAGGCCATCACCGAAATTGGCTTAGGGCCGGCCCATCTTGTTGGCCATTCGATGGGAAGCCTGATCTCTTTGGAAGTCGCCGCCCGCCATCCAGAGGCTGTAGAGCGGATTGTCCTATTAGGAGCGGCCGCTGCGATGCCCGTGCATCCTGATTTACTCGGGGCAGCCGAACGAAACGAAGTCCTGGCTCCACAACTCATCACGAGTTGGGGCCACGGTACTCGAGCCCACATCGCAGGAAATCCCACACCCGGCTTGTGGATGCGCAGCGGATGTCAGGCGTTACTTGAGAGAGCAAACGACGGAGTGATCTTCAATGATCTTGCTGCCTGCAACGCGTACGAAGCCGGAGACGTCGCAGCGCGCATTGCATGCCCCATTACCGTTGTGGTTGGCAGCGAAGACAAAATGACTCCCCCTCGAGCTACCTCACATCTGGTTGCCGGATTATCTGACGTGGATCTCAAGCACCTAGATGGCGTTGGTCACATGATGATGATTGAAGCCCCTGATCGCATACGAGAAATACTTTTAACCACCTTGCAGTAACTCGAGGCGACAAACACGGCCGATCAGTGTCATGATTCAGCAACCTTCATCCGAATAAGGGAGATCCATGGCAGTGGACCATTTCCCGGTCGAGGCCTCGCACATTTTGATGTTTGCTAGGTCGATCGGAGATACCAACCCGATTTATTACGACGAGGCCCACGCGGCTGGAACTGAGGTTGGATCAATAATTGCCCCGCCAACCTTCGCTCAAGCGAGCGCACAATTTGACCCCGAATATGTTCTTCGCCCAAAAGCGGGACGGAAATGGTTCGGTAGCGGTGGTACAGCTTCGGGAACTATGGCCCGAGAAAAAGAAGAAACATCGAGCTCTGAGGGCGATGAAAAGAAATCTGGTTCGTCTGCGGGAGGGCTTCACGCCGAGCAGCACTTCACGTACCACAGGCACCTAAAGCCTGGTGATGTTCTCACAGCTGAAACGAAACCAGGTGAGAGCTGGGAGAAAGAATCCAAACGCGCGGGCGTTCTGAAATTCAGCGAAAGCATCACCGAGTACAGAGATCAGGATGGCGACTTAGTCGTCACTGCTCGAGGCGTTGGTGTTGTGACTGAAAAAGTTATCGAGCAGTAGGGGAGAGGCAAATGACACTAAATGCAAGCGAAATCAAAGTCGGCGATTCCTACTCAGAACTGATCGTTGAGGACCTCACTCGTACCCAAATTGTTCAATACGCCGGAGCGTCGGGTGATTACAATCCAGTCCACAGCGATGAGAAATTCGTAACGGAGGTGGCTGGGTACCCCACAGTTTTCGCTCACGGCATGCTCACGATGGGCATGACAGGACGAATGGTTACTAACTACGTAGGGGATGGTCGCCTGACGTACTACGGGGTGCGGTTCGTGAATCAGGTGTGGCCAGGTGACACCCTGACAGCCAGAGCGGAAATAGCGGGTATTCGAGAAGAAAATGGTGAAACTCTCGTCGACTTGACCATTTCGACCACGAACCAAGATGAAAACTTTGTTCTGACGGGTAACGCCACCGCTCGAGCCAACTAAGCCCAACTTCACAAACTTGTAGAAGTCATTACGCAGCGCAAAGCTGTGAGTTAGCCAGCGCCAGTCCAGTTACCGGAGTTCTTGAACTTTCCGGTCCGCGGAAATGTTTTGCGGTACGCAAAAACGACAGCAGCCAAGTTTGCCAGTTCGTTGGGATTTGGGAGGCTACCTCTCCAAAGGTTTAGCCCTTGGCGCGTCCCGCGTACCCAAACAATTTTCCAGCTACTTTCCGAATCTGGATTTCCTCAGCGCCTTCGGTTATGCGATAGCGCCGATGGTGTCTGTAGATGTGTTCGAAGGGCATACTGCGGCCGTATCCGACTCCTCCGCAACTCTGCATCGCTCGATCAGCGGCATCGCAACAGAATCGGTTTCCCCTGTAGTTACACATGGCCACACGATCAGTTATCTCCATGTGGTCGGTGCCTTGATCCATTTCCCATGCTGTTTTCCAAATGAGCGCCCGGATCATTTCGGCTTCGGTAAATAACTCAGCTAAAGGGAATTGGATTGCTTGGTTTTGAGAAAGAGGTTTCCCGAAGGTTGTCCGACCATTTACATACTCAACGGCTACGTCAATGCAATGGAGACCCGCGCCTACTGAAGAAGCGGCTTGCCGAATCCGATTCTCGTGCACAAAAAGCTGGGCGGTTTGAAGACCCCTGGCTTCTTCTCCGAGAATGTGGTCATTGTGAACGCGCACGTCGGTTAGACGAACGTGGGCGTGGTCTGTAGGCATGTTGAACGTCCACATGAACTCTTCAACCTTGAACCCTGGCGACTCCACGGGGACGATGAAACAGGTGATCCCGTGACCCTCCCCGGGATTTCCCGAGGTTCTGGCAAATATATAGTCATGAGTAGCGTGATGTAGTCCGGTATTCCAGTACTTTTCGCCGTTGATGACCCACTCGTCGCCATCGCGAACAGCAGTTGTTTCCATCCAAGTCGCGTCAGAGCCATGTAGTGGCTCCGTTAGCCCGAACCCAATACGGGCCGTTCCCTCGAGCATTTTCGGAATCCACTTTTCTTGTTGATCCTCGGAACCAAATTTTTCCATCATCAACACAGTCGGAAAGTTTCCGATGATCGAACTTTCGTTTTGCAGGTCGTTGTGAAGGCCAAGCCCTTTTCGAGCCAGATGCTCCCTAACGATGGCCATTCCAAGATTGGAACCATCTTGCCCACCGAAGCGTTCGGGGAGATGCCATCGGAGGAAACCTGCTGCATCTGCTTCTGTTCGCATCCTTCCAAGAAGTCGTTCCCACTCAGCGTTAGGTAAACCGTTCCTTTCCCAGTCGGTGCGGGAGTCTTCGCGGCGGTGATCAAAGAACCGAATGTTGTCGTTTTCGTTCTCAATCGGCTTGATGACGTCCTCGATGAACTGGTCAAGGTCGTCAAGTAATTCTTGAATGTCACCAGGAATCGCGAAGTCCATAAGCCGCGAACGTATACCGTCGAGCGTCATGGCGCTGCCAATTGTTGTCTGGTCGGACTTTCTTTGACCCTGGTGTCATTTAGCGCGGGCCCGGGCGGCCCGGCTCGAAGCGAAACACGAGATTACTATTTCGTGGCTGCCCTACGAATTGCATCCCGAAATTCCAGATGGTGGCGCACCCAACAACCGCCAGTTCTCATCCCTCCAGCCGGTGGCTGAAGAACTCGAAGTGAAATTGGTATCACCCAACAGGTTTTATCCAACAAGGCGCGCCCATCAGGCTGCCCTCGTCGTGGAGTATGCCTCACCAGAAAAAGCGCCCGTTTATCACGACAGGCTTTACGCCTCAATTTGGGAAGATCAGCGAGATATAGAAGACCCTGAGGTGTTGGCTGAATTGGCTGCCGATCTAAGCGTCCCTCCAGGGCTCATTGAGCGGGTAGTTAGTAACGACGAGTTGTGGCCAGCAGTACTGTCCTCCATGGAACGGGCCCACGAATGGGGCGCCACTGGCACCCCTAGCTGGGTAATAGACAACAAACTTCTGGTTCCCGGCTTACAAGATGACGCCTTTTTCGACCGCGTGATTGAAAGATTGACCGCCATCAAAATGAGTGAACAGAATCCCGAATAATCATCTCCGCGTTAGCTCGGGTACTGTCCTCGGTATGCAGCCAACTTATTCAGATGATGCAGAGGTATATCGCAGCAGGATTCAAGAATTCATCGCAGAACACCTGCCCGCTAATTGGGAAGGCATTGGGTCGCTGTCTGGAGACGCTAAAGCCGAGTTCGTTGGTCACTGGCGGCAGACTCTCAGCGAAAATCACTTTTTAGCGACTATGTGGCCCACCGAGTATGGCGGCCCCGGGTTGACAGTCAACGAAAATGTGATCATCGCGGAGGAATTCACCAAGGCGGGATTACCGACCGGTGGTTCGAACGACGGCTTCGGAATCGGCATGGTTGGCAATACGCTGATCGAGTGGGGCACGGAGGAACAAAAGAAACACCACCTGCCTCGGATCCTTAGCGGTGAAGATCTTTGGTGTCAGGGGTATTCAGAACCTGGAGCAGGCTCCGACTTAGCGAATCTTGGGTGTCGGGCTGAACTTGATGGTGATGAATGGGTTCTGAACGGACAAAAGATCTGGACGTCGAGTGGGCATTTAGCGAATTGGATATTTGTCCTCGGTCGAACTGCGCCCGAACACGCGAAACACCAAGGCATCACCTTTTTTCTGTGTCCAATGAATCAAGAAGGAATTGAGGTTCGGCCAATCGTGAACATCGCGGGCCACAGCCACTTCAATGAGATCTTCTTCTCAAATGCAAGAGTGCCCAAGGAGAATGTGGTTGGTCAAGTAAATGGCGGATGGGCTGTGGCGATGACCCTTTTGGGTTATGAGAGGGGTTTCGGAGCGACGACGACTTACTTCCGCTATCGGGCTGAACTTGATCGTTTGGTTGAAATGGCCCAAGAACGCGGTCGGACGAAAGATGCATCTATCCGTCAGCGTTTGGCCTGGTGTCATAGCAAAGTCGAAATCATGCGTTGGCTTGGACAGCAAGTCCTCACCTCTTTCTTGAATGGTGAGCCGCCGGGGCCCAAGAGTTCTATTGGGAAGCTCAACTGGAGTGAATATCACCGTCACGTCA
>ERZ651768.3552-NODE-3552-length-10403-cov-4.499419_pt1 | contig 10403 bp, 13 predicted proteins | sample MGYA00514754_ERZ651768 | MGnify/ENA metagenome assembly ERZ651768 | reverse complement strand
TTACCAATGGAGGTAATGGAAATGATGAGATTGCCCTTTCATTGGCTAATGCTCCGGCATGGGTAACTCTTGGGCAGGCTACGGCATTGGCAGGTCCAGGCCAGGTATTGTCCCTGACAATCGATATTGCGGGTCCAGCCTCTGATGCTCGTGGCGAACACACTTTCCAAGTGATTGCTACTTCAGCAGACGGTACGACCTCCTCGACCTCAGGAGACTTTACAATAACGGTCACGGAGAAGGTTGATGCAACCGGTGGTCCAACTACTGAAGAACTGGACGAAGAAGAGGGCGGCCTTCCAGGCTTTGGTGCCCTCTCAGCTATAGCTGCTATAGGCGCTGTTCTTCTAATTCGACGTAGGCTGTGAAGATAGGATTGGAAAATGAAAAGCAACAGACGTCAGACCCTGCCGTTCTTTGTCGTGCTGCTGATGGTCGTGTCAGTCTTTGCTTTCACACCAGCTAGTGCTGAAGCACACCTCACGGTAACTTTGGAAGGTTACCACGGAAATTATTCCTTTGCCTCTGTTAATGGTTCGGCAGATTATACGGTTACTATCACTAATGATGGAGATGTCGATTTTAATGTGGTTGAAATTTCAGCCTCTTTCGGGGATGAGACTTGGCTTTCTGAGAATGTGACCTTCACTAACAGCACTGATTCCGAAAGAGGAACGATGTCCTTGGGTTCATTGGCTTCAGGTACAGTTATACAAGTCCAAGTTTCAGCTACTGTTGGACAGGGTGCTAAGGTATATTTTGCAGAGGTCCCAATGTCTCTCAGTATTGATGCAGACGGCACTTCTTATGGATTGGAAGCCATAGTTTGTGTAACGAATTGGATTGCTTACGAGTCCAACTTTCCTGGTCAACCCGTGATTTATACATATGATAGATTCGATAGCCACACTTACCAGATGACGGTAAAGAACATCGCTGTCACCAAGGATTTACTGGATAATACCACATCAGCAATGTCTATTCGTAACGTTATAACAATCCAACATTCAGGGACTTCTGGATGGTGGGTTACGAGCGATGATGTAGATTGGCATCCATTTTATGGAGGTACTTTGGAAGGTATGGATGCAGGTGCTTCTCATACTTGGAATGTAAAGGTTAACTTGACAGGAGATGTAAGTGCTGGGAGCCACGCAATTGATTTTCAGGCTCAAAGTACAGATCCTGATGACCCAATGGGTGGAATGCCTTACCTTCAGCCATATGGTATGACCGTCATACCCGTTTCAGTCACCGAGTGGTATGGCGTCAGTGTTTCAGGTGCAGGTGCACGAAATGTTGATCTAAGTGAAGGTTCAGCAATAGCTACATGGAATGTGGCAGTTAACAATCTTGGTAATACTAAGGACACTTTCAGTATCGCTTGGGATAAATCGGGCGTTCCAACAGGTTGGACACTAAGCAGTCAACCGGATACTTCGGGCGAATTGGGCTGGAAGGGTTCTTCATCTTTTGACATGTCCTTGACAGTTCCTGCCGATGCTTTGGCAGGCACATCTGCGGTATTCTCGATGACCGCGACCTCTTCGGAATCAACTGACGCGTCGTCACAATCGTTTGAGGCTACAGTTGATCAGCATTATGGGGTTTCATTGAGTGTGGATTCCGATTCCAAGTCCAAGGCACCGGGTGGAGTTGTCGATTTCATTTTCAACGTTACCAACACTGGTAATGGTGAGGACACTTTTGGTATCGCTGTAGAGGGTCCTGGGTTCTGGGCACCTAATGCAAGTGTTTCGAATATAATGGTCTCTGCAGTAAGTAGTGGCCAGTTCACAGTTTCTGTAACAGTCCCTGAGGATCGGGACGCTGGAGCTGAGAGTGGAAACATCACCGTAACGGTTTCCTCATCTGACGGAGAAAGTACAGCTAACCACAGCATATCAGTCTCTACGTCTCAGGTTTATGGCCTTTCCATAGCCCATGCATCTGGTTCTGATGGAACTGTAACCGTGACTCAGGAAACCCAGTTGCAACTAAGGTTGAATATAACTAATAATGGGAATGGTGTTGATACGGTAGCCCTCACGATGGCGAATGAACCACCCTGGGCAGCTCTCGGATTGGATTCGGTTCAGATAGGTCGAGGACAGACACTTGCAATCGTTATTAACTTGTCACCAAATACTGCAGCCCTTTCTGGACGCGACTATATCTTCCAGGTTGTTGCGACATCTGCTGATGGTTCAGAGACTACAAGTCCGGATCTGACAGCCGAGATAGAGGTCAAGGAGACCGAAGGCGAAGAAGTCGAGACTGAGGAATTAGAGGAAGAAGAAGAAAGCGGCCTCCCTGGTTTCGGTGTGTTTGCTTCATTGTTAGCTCTGACCTTTGTTGTAGCATCACGCCGGAAAGATTAGTTTTAGGGGCTAGTCTTTATTCCGTCACTTGAGGTCGTTGCGCCACGCATGGTGGATATACTCGATGATTGGTTAGCAGAGGATCTTGGAAATGGTGACGTCACGAGTCAGTCTGTAGTCGATAATTCAATATGTAAAGCAGAAGTTTCTGGTGGACCAGGCATAATCTCTGGATTGGCGATATCTAGGACATTACTGTCAAAGGTCAATATTGAGTCCAGTACAAGTTTTTCTGATAGTGATGAGATTAAATCTGTTGTTTCCGTCCTTTCTTTATCTGGAAAAGCACATGACATTCTCAAAGTGGAAAGACTTCTTCTGAACCTACTGTGTCATCTGAGTGGGGTGGCCACACTTACCGCTAAGGTCGTATCGGCGGCCAAGTCCGTCAATCCCAAAGTTGAAATTCTAGCCACCAGGAAGACAATACCTGGTTTCCGAGAACTTGAAAAGCAAGCGGTAGTTCATGGAGGGGGGCAGCCACATAGGATGAGACTGGATGGTGCAATTTTAATCAAGGACAATCATTTACGTTTATGCAAGGAAATAACTAAGGCAATAGAACGTTCTCGAATGAAACATCCAGACCTTATGATAGAAGTAGAGGTAGATAATAGTGAACAGGCCCTTGAAGTCGCTAAATCTGGGGCAGATAGAGTCATGCTAGATAATTTTACACCAGAAGTAATTGAGGAAACAGTATTGAGTCTGAGAAAAATTTCTGATATTGAGATAGAGGTATCTGGTGGAATAACTATAGACAATATCAAAGCCTATGCTCCTTTTGCCGACTTCATAAGTTTAGGTAGTCTAACAATGGCAGCGCCTCCCGTTGATTTTTCTCTACATGTCAGTTGAAATTAGGATTCTCTGCTTTGATCAAGACGATCCAAAAAAATGTACTGCAAAAAGAATGGAAAGATTCGGCCTTTCCAAAAATTATAGTTCATTGAGGACGTTGCCTTTACAAGGGATCGTCCTCGATCCCTTTTCAGATAGAGTATTATCTCCCGGTGATTCAATATTGGCTGAAGTTGGTGGTATTGTTGGTGTTGATTGTTCTTGGAATATGGCTGAGGCTACGTTTTCCAAGCTAAAAATGATGGGTTTAGAGCCAAGAAGCTTACCAGGTGTGATTCCAGCCAATCCTGTAAATTCCGGAAAGATTGGAAAATTGACAACTGCTGAAGCTATAGCAAGTGCCTTGATGTTCTGTCATCAGAAAGAGCAGGCAGTCGAGTTAATGTCCATTTTTAAGTGGGGTCCAGCTTTTTTAGAACTGAATTCATCAATTTGGGAATAATAAATGGTATAAACCAACTCAGGTTGGTAGATGCCCCATGTCCACTTTAACTTCAGTTGGAGCTGAACCGAAGTTCACTTTTGAAGGCACCAATCATCGTCTTTTTATTGAAGGTCGAGGATTTGATTTTAGGAAATTAAGTGTTGGTTCTTCAGGTGATGCCGTCTTGAAGCACAGTGGTTTAGAGGATGGGTTGTACAGTCTTCTAGATTTTGAAGAACCCAGAGTAATTTATGTGGTCTCCAGAACCGGTTCTGAAGATTTGATTTTGCAAGGCTGTCGAATCGAGGAGATTATCGGAAACGAATGTAGACTTTCATATTCTAGATATCAAGCTGATTGATAAATGGCTTAATTTAGACTGTTCAATGTAGCTTAATGTGGAAGTAGTTGACGTGGCTGTTGTTGGTGGAGGCCCCGCTGGTTCTTCTGCAGCTAGAGAAGCGGCACAGCGCGGTCTTTCAGTTCTTTTGTTTGATCATGCCCATCCTAGACGTAAGGCTTGTGGTGGAGGCCTTCCGGTTAAGGGTATAGAATGGATGGATGCTCCAGAAAGCTCCATAGAATGTGAGATGGCATCAATTTCGTTTACACTCAATAAAACCAAGCTGAAGATTCCAGTGAATAAAGGAAAAATGATTCGTAGAGATGATTGGGACTTTTATTTGTATAATAGAGCCAAAGAAGCAGGAGCAGGCCATGTCGTTGAGAGAGTCACTTCACTTGGGTTGGAGAAGGAGCTATGGAAAATTAATGAAAGATATACTGCTAAGTATCTGATTGGAGCGGATGGGGTTAATGGCTTTACTCGTCGTCAACTTATGGCTCGAATTCATAGGGATCACCTTTTTGCGGCAGGAGGATATTATTTAGGAATAAAACCAACAGAAAATGAGGTTGAATTCATACTTGGGGCGCTTCCCGGTGAAGAAGGATACTTATGGATATTTCCTAAAAGCGATCACTATAACATAGGATATTGTTTCAACGCAGGTACTTCAGGTATGAAGGAAGCTTTGCATAAGTTGATGGAAGAAAGGTGGCCAGGTGAATTTGTGGATAGAAAGTGGAAATTGTCTGAAACTGGGGAAATTGTTGATTGCAAACAGTTTGGTTCTGCAATTCCCTCTTATAACGATCCGAGCCTTTTTGATGAACCTGTATCTGGCGAAAATTGGGTCTTATGCGGCGACGCTGCAGGGCATGTCAATCCTATTCATGGTGAGGGTCTTAACCACGCAGTATTAGGTGGACGTCTGGCAGCTAAGGCTGTATCAAAGGGTGACCCAACATTATTTGAGAAATACTGGAGATCACATTATAGCCGTGACATGTACCGCGCAGCAAAAACTAAGCACAGGGTATATGGTTCAAAATTCATGAGAATTGGCTTCGCATTGGGTAAAACACCAGCTATGTTTGGAATGCTAGCTGGCATTACTAGAGGGGAATATGAGGGAAAAGCCACAAGAAATTTTTGGTTCAAGCTTCCACTTGCTATTCTCCAAGCTATGTTTGGAATGAAACACAAGGAACTCAAGGGAGTAAGTTAGACTTCTTTCTGGATTAGCTTTATTAAACCCGTTGGGTCGGACGGTTTCCTGAGGATGACTATATCATGAAGTTACCCCGAAGAATCAAGATGTACAGTCCATATGCAAAAAAACATACAGTTCATGAGGTTGAGGTGGTTAAGAAGAAACGTGCCTCAGAATTGGCTCGTGGTCAGAGGCTTTTTAGGAGAGTTACTGCAGGTTATGGGGGTTTTCCAAGACCCAAGCCTGAGGGTCGTGAAAAACCTACTAAAAGAGTGTACGTGAGGTACCGCTGTACCGAAACAGGGAAAGCACATCATAGAAGGAATATCAGAGCCAAGAAATTCGAATTAACGGAGTAGAAATGCCAAGTTCAAACAGTAAATTCTTAAAGGTAAAAAGCCCAGATAGCGATTATACAGTGGTTATTTTTGATAAATGTGACACAGTCGTTAAGGATCCTGTAACAGGTTCTACAATTGCCCTACCAACTGGTGGCAAAGCCAAGATTCTGGGAGAGATTCTGGAGGAGCTTGAGTGAGTCCCTCGGACGCTCCTGGAGACGGTGAATACATAATTGGGCGTGTCGTTGAAGTAAAGGATTTTGGCGCAAATCTAGATCTTCTCGAATTTCCTGAACACCGAGCTTTCGTGCATATTTCGGAAGTTGCTTCAGGGTGGGTCAAGTATATTCGAGATTTTATTCGTGAGGGACAGATGGTTGTGGCTAAGGTCACTAAGGTAAAGAAAGGTAGCAACATAGTGGATGCATCGGTACGCCAAGTCTCAGGACATAAAAAACAGGAAAGAATTCGAGCTTGGAAGAACGAGCAAAAAGCATCAAAACTTCTGGAATTAGTTTCTAAGAAGTCCAAGACTAAAATAGAGGTTCTCGAAGGTGAGATGCGGAATAGTATGCGAGATACCTATGGTAGTTTGTATCTAGCCTTTGAGGCAGCAGTGATGGAAGAATCCTCTTTCAAGAAGGAATGGAAGGGCAAATGGGTCCTTAGTTTTATTGATGTTGCAATTGATAATGTGACACCACCCCATGTTTCGATCGGTGGCATGTTAGACTTGGTCTCGTATGATACAAAGGGTGCGGAAAAGATAAGAAAGGCTCTAACGAAACCCAAGGCCGTTAATGAAGACACTACTCTAAAGATAACCTCCAATGGTTCACCCTCATATCGAATTTCTATAAAGGCACCCAATTACAAGCAGGCTGAAGATGAGCTTAAAAGAGCCGTTGATCTGGTTCTGAGTACATTCAAGTCCGAAGGTGGCCTTGGGTCTTTTGAGAGGTCATGATGCGAACTCTAATCTTCGAATGTAAATCATGTGGGGTGTACACGATATCCCGTCTTTGTTCTAAATGTTCGGAAAATACTTCTAATCCCTTGCCTCCTCGTTTTTCTCCAGAGGATAAATATGGGAAGTACCGTCGGATGTTGAGGGAAGAGTAATGGGTTTTACAGAGATAGTTAAAACAGAGGAAGTTCAGTTGAAGAACGCAATCCTCCTAGAGGGACTTCCAGGTGTTGGTAATGTTGGGAAACTAGCGGCTACACACCTTATTGAGGAATTAAATGCCAAAAAATGTATGGAGATATATTCATCATATTTCCCACCACAGGTATTGATTGATGATGATGGGATTGTAAAGTTAGTTAACAATGAATTGTATTACTATAATGGGAAGGGTAAGACAAGAGATTTACTTTTTCTGGTTGGTGAATATCAAGGGATGGACGCTTCAGGTCAATACGACTTGTGCACTAAGCTCATAGAATTAGTAAAACAGATGGGAGTTACTACAATTTACACACTGGGAGGATATGGCCTTGGTAAACTTGTTCCAGATCCACGGGTTCTCGGTGCAGCAACATCCGATGAAATTGTAAAATCGTTCAAAGATGCTGGAGTGGAATTTATTGATGGTGAACCAGGGGCAGGAATTGTGGGCGCGTCAGGTCTTCTTCTCGGCCTAGGTAAGCTTCAAGGTATTCATGGAGGTTGTTTGATGGGTGAAACTAGCGGTTATATGGTTGACCCTAAATCGGCTAGTGCAGTTTTAGAATCACTCCAGAAGTTATTGAAGATCAGCATCGACTTGTCGGACCTTGAAGAGCGTGCTAAACAGGTTGATTCAATAACAAGTCAGCTTAAGGAGATGGATCCAAGTGAATCCGAAGACCGGCCCGATGTTAATTACATAGGGTGATCAGATTGAGTTACGACTCTGTAGATTGAATAGCACCAGCCCGTCTTTCGCATCGACACCTGCTAATTCTTGATGCTCATATCCTGAACTCACACCTTTGCGATCAAGGAAATATGCGTAGCTGCCTGCAGCATCAACATCAATATTATCGGAATAATCGTTGGGATTGAGGTTTCCTTGACTTAAATCCGATATAATGTTAATTAAGTTTAAACTCCCGAAGTTCACAATAGAGGTTGGAGAAGCCAAACTCTGTTTGGAAACCAGATTTTGTCCTAACAGAAGGTTCACTTGTTCATAATCAACATTTTTGGTTTGATCATTTAAATTAAAAACCTCAGACCAACTAGAAATTTCATCAAAGTCAGTCATAACCTCTTCTGCGGAACACATTGTCAGGGGTTCAGGAATGTCATTCATTGTCATTATGGGGTTATCCACAGTAATAACTTCTCCAGACACCTCCGTCCGATTGTAGACTATCGTCCAACCATCTATATTCTCCGCTTGTTCATCGCTGTGAGCCATTGTGAAGTTCCATTTCCCTTCGTTTCTAGCAGTGTAATTCGCTTCTATGATGAATGCAGGTTCATTCTTTTGCGTTTGATCTTTTAGGTAATTGTCAAATTCAGAGATTTCTTCCTTACCCTTTAGGATACCGCCTTGCAACGTGAAATTTGAATTTCCGGAAGTGCCATTTCCGATTCCACAGGCATATCCGGAAGTGCCGCTTCCAGTTGCTGGTGCACCATTAACCCAATCTTTGAATTCACCGGTTTTATGGCTTGAATCGGACTTATATGACATTGTTGGGATGTCAGTGTAACCCTCATTGATTTGGGTTGAAGTTCCCTTATATCCAATACTTATGGAGTATAATTTACCCCCTGGAGAGGTAGCATCTGAGTATAGCTTCATCTCGAATTTAAGTGGTAAACTGCTCATTTCGGACATGTAAAAATAAAAGGAATAGTCGTACTGATATTCATATCCGAAACCCAAGACCGATTGATATGACGTTTCTATCTTTAGAAGTGCGGTTTGGGCGTCGTTTATTTTACCACCATTTTCTACTTTCCAGTTAAATTCTATTCCTCCCTCGTTAACAACTCCGCTATTTCCTTCTGTAAGTGTTTTACCAATATATGCATTTCCATGTGGCAACAATCCAGTGCTACTATCACGAGGCACCCAATCAGTTGCACTTTGCCAGTACCAGCGCTCCTTAATCCCTGTAGCCGAGGCAAAGATAGAGGAATTCGATTCGACTTCAGACCTGATAATTTCCAAGGAGTTCTGGTCCACAAATTGGTGTTGAAAGCTATCTATCTGGCTATCATCAAGCCTGGATGGCGCCAGTCCTTCTTCAGTAATAGTACCATCAATATCATCAAGCGTTTGTTCCAGATATTTCTTAAATACACTGTGCATATTCCCGTAACCATCCGTAGCTTGTGTACTTGGAGCATTAATTCCTGCTCTTAATTCACCTTCAAAGGTCACATCAAGATTATTTATTACCACCTCATTGTCAATAAATCCTATTGGTAGAGGAACGTCAACCGTACTTTCGAAATTTATGGCACCTTCTATATCATAGATTGCACGATCTTCGTATTTTTCATAGGGAACATTTATCACAATTTTCTGTTCGTTCAATAGAAATACTAGCGCTCCGGTCAATAGAAGAATTGTGACCATACCAACAAGTCCAACAGTTCTAATGCTGATTTCCTCATTTTCACCGAGTAAAGGAGGTAACCAATCTTCTTCATCAGTTTGTTCAGAGTCTTCTATCTTATCCAAATCAATTTCTTCACCGTCGGAACCTGTATCTGGGGAAGGCGATGACAAATCTAGAGTATCATCATCTCCAGTTTCTTCTTTCTCTGAATCTTCAACAGATTTACCAGTTTTCCAGAGCTCTTTATCTGCGCTCACGATTCTTACGAATAGTTATTCTATTTTAGGGTAGTGCCAAGTCCTTGTCTTGCCTCTAAGACTTTATTATAGCCACGAGGAAAGCTATAATCCCTAGTATTCCACCTAGCATTCCTCCAATGAATGCCAGCAGCGAATTGTGTAGTTCTACGGAATCACCAGTAGTGGATAAATAGTAGGTTAGGGCCAAACCGAACACCAAGAAAACAAACCCGACATTTCTGGTTTTGCTACTGCCATAGTATGCTATCAACAATCCCATGCCAAGCATGGATAGTATTGCTCCAGTAATTCCCATAATTACTGCGATTTCTGCATAGTCAGCGTCCATTACTCTTCCTCCTCCTGTTCCTCTTCTTCGTCTGCGGGCTCATCACTATCGCCTTCATTTAATTCTTCTTCAAGTTTTTTCAGTTCTTCATCAAGGTCCAAGTCTTCCAGGTCCTCAAGATCAAGATCCTCTAGATCATCGACGGTATCAACTTTCATTAAGACAAAAAGAATAACAAACATTCCCACCATCATTCCTGCTAGCGCTGCCACTCCTGAAGCAAGAGCTTGCATGAATAATTCAGAATCAAATACATTTTCGACACCTTCACCCGCATCATAAGTCAAAGCATAGACTGCAGCTAGTATAACAACACCAGAAAATAGAAGGGCATAGCCTATTTTCTGTGACTTACCAGCTCCAAAGTAGGAAGTAAAGAGTCCCGTTGCGAGAAGAGCTACACCCATTCCAACTACAAGCATCGAGACAAAAAAATCCATCCATTCCCAGACTGCAAAATCGGTTGAGAAATTCATTTATATCACAGCGCAATCTATCAGCTTCAATATAAATTTATCTATACAAATACTGATTTCTGCTAGAATTTTGAATTATGCAGTTTTGTCGTCGATAGACCGGTTAAGTATATATACCGTCCACTTCCTGTAATTGATGGTGAAAACCAATGGCTGAAGTTGTAGCTAACACAGGAGTAAGCAAAGATGCCGGGTATCTATACTACCTAGGC
>ERZ651768.3550-NODE-3550-length-10406-cov-3.445542_pt1 | contig 10406 bp, 7 predicted proteins | sample MGYA00514754_ERZ651768 | MGnify/ENA metagenome assembly ERZ651768 | reverse complement strand
TAAAAATTACTTATGTTATATTATTATTTTATATTTATAGACAGGTAATCAAACATGAAAGAAAAGCTTACTTTTTTGGGAATAGAAACAAGCTGCGACGAAACAGCAGCATCGGTTGTTCGTGAAAACAGTGATGGAACCGGTGAAATTTTATCAAATGTAGTTTCTCGTTTCTTTAGAAAAACAAAAACTCAAATCGATGATATTTTAATTGACAAAGGACTTCTTAATCGATCGTCCTTCATCGTTCCTTTATTTGTTATTCATCTTATGGTTGAATTTAAGTTTGGAGATATTGACTCTATATCAAGAATTATCTATGCTTCTTTTACTGCTATAGGTTTATCAGTAATTTACTCAATCCTTGACTCTATAAATGAAATATACTCTAGAAGTAAATATTCAGATAGATTAAATATAAAGAGCTATGTTCAGATTGTAAAATTAATTATCACCTTATTTGCTATTGTCATCATTATAGCCTTTCTATCAAATGAATCTCCTATATACCTACTAAGTGGATTAGGTGCATTAACTGCGGTATTAATGTTAATATTTAAGGACACAATTTTATCAATTGTTTCAAGTATTCAAATTACTTCAAGCAATCTCTTTAAGGTTGGAGATTGGGTGGAAGCCCCTCAGTTTGGTGCCGATGGAGATGTTATAGATATTGCTTTACATACAATAAGAATACAAAATTGGGATAAAACTATTACCACTATTCCAACTCATAAACTAATAGATTCATCATTTAAAAATTGGACAGGGATGAGCGATAGTGGTGGTAGAAGAATTAAGCGGTCAATAAATATTGATTTAAATAGCATAAGATTTTGTGATAATGAAATGATTGAAAAATATAAAAAGATTGATGGATTTAGGCTGCTACCGAGGTCTTCGCCATAGACGTGGCCTCCCAGTCCGCGGCCAACGAACCCACACCAACGCAAGAACGCGTAAAGGTCCCGCAAGGGCTATCGCGGGCAATAAGAGAGTGGTGGCGAAGTAGGCTACAAGTCAAGACTTACTAGTAATTTTGGAATTCGACGAAAAGGGTCCGTATGTATTCGGTCCAAGTATATATTGAAGGTTTGAAATGGCAAAAGCGACGACAACACGTACACGCCGCCGCGAAAAGAAGAACATCTCTTCTGGGGTGGCACATGTTAATGCGACATTTAATAATACACTGATAACAATTACAGATGCTCAGGGCAATACAATTGCCTGGTCATCGGCCGGCAGTCAAGGTTTTCGTGGATCGAGAAAGTCGACGCCTTATGCGGCTCAAGTTGCTGCTGAAGATGCTGGGCGTAAGGCACAGGAACATGGTATGAAAAATCTGACCGATCCGGTCTCTGCCTTTGCGGATATTGCCCTGTCGAATTGTATCAATGTACGGAATAAACTAAGGGACTGTGTTAATGCTCTAAAACCAGTTGTGGAACCTAATATGCACCGAGGTCTACTAAATGCTGCTGAAAATGCTGCCGATGCTTTGGAGAATTATTTGAATTGGTTGGCAGATGAACAACCAAGGATGTCGAACCGGTTCAGTGTAGGAAGGGAACAGTACGAGTATTTTTTAAGACAGATCGCCCTCATACCTTATGATCCAGATCAGCTATTGCTAATGGGGGCACAGGAGTGGGACCGCTCTGTTTCATTCTATGAGTACGAACTAAAACGTAATGAGGGTCTGGCAGAATCAAGATATTTCAGGTCATCGAAGGCACAGATTGCCCGCTCGAAAAGGGATGAGATCTCTATTCGAAGGTTTTTAGAAAGAAAGGATATCATGTCCGTTCCTGTATGGCTCCAGCACTATAATAATCTTCCAATACCACCATGGTTGGCACCCCTTTCTCATATGGGTGTGAATGATGATCTTACGTCTGAGACCCGCTTGAACGAGAACGCGGTCAGTTACATTCCGGAGCCAGGTCCGCACCTGGCCTATTTCAATCGTTCATCAGCCCAAGATCCCCGCCCCATTATAATACACGAGGGTGTGCCCGGACATTATTTTCAAATGGCCATTTCTTGGGCGAACAAAAATCCTATTCGTCGGCATTTTTTTGATTCCGGTCCTATAGAGGGAATCGGGTTTTATGTAGAAGAACTCATGCTGCAGCATGGCCTATTTGAAGACCGTCCCCGTACCCGAGAGATAATCTACAGCTTTATGCGGCTCCGGGCCCTGCGGGTTGATGTGGATGTCAAACTGGCCTTAGGAATGTATAGTATTGAGGGAGCGGCAAAATTTTTAGAGGAAACAGTACCAATGGACCATGAGACAGCACTCTGGGAAGCACGATTCTTTTCTTTGACTCCCGGTCAGGCCATCTCATATCAGATAGGAAAACTCCAGATAATGAGTCTCATTGCTGATGCAAGGGTAGAATTTGGGGATAATTTCAATTTGCGACATTACCATGATTATATGATGGAGAACGGAAATATGCCCATCGCTCTGCAGCATTGGGAATATCTGGAAGAAACAGATGATCTCTTTAAACTCTGGCAAAAACATAAATAGTGTAGGCTATTGGTCACTATTATCATCCTTTAGACCTTAGACATAAGAAGGGAACCAAATAATGAACCGAATGATCTTACCCATGTGCATACTTATATCATTTATGGCAGCACAACAGTCCATTGAAGAAAAACCTAAAGAAAATAATTTTTTGGAAGTAAAAGTGAATGACCCTGACCTGCAGCGAGAGATCGATGCTTTAAGGGTGTTATTTGATGCAGACCTGGAAAAGTTGAAGCAAACACACAAGGAAGAGAAGAGAACCCTTCGGAAATCGTACAAAGTGAAATTGAAAGCACTGCGGAAGAAGGCAAAAGAAAAAAGAAAGTTGAAAAAGCGACCCGGCAATTGAACCATTGGTCAAGATCAATATAGAGCCCCGTTGCATTTAGCGGGGTTTTTTATTTTAGATGTAAATTATTGATTAGAATTAGTGTGTTGATGATATTTTGAAATGAAGATCAAGATCTCCAATCTTTTAGTTTTTCTGATCTCGGGTTCAGTGGTTCTCTCTCAGGATCATTGGGAGACCGCTATCTATGCTGGTGATGACTGGAATTATAGGGTACCGATAGAAGAGCTTCCATCTGACTGGAATATCCTGAATTTTGATGATTCGAACTGGTTGAACGGACCAGGGGGTTTTGGCTACAGTGATGATGATGATGGAACAGAGATCGATCCGACCATATCAGTTTATCTTCGCCGTACTTTTACTGTCGCGGACCCCACAAAACTCATCAGAGCTGTTCTTCATGCTGATTATGACGATGGCTTCGTTGCATATCTCAATGGGATCGAGATATCCCGTTCGTTCAATTTAGGAGAACAGGGGTCATTTGTTCCATATGATGAGACCACCAGCACTGATCATGAGGCTAACCTTTATTCGGGCGGTCTACCTGAAGCATATAGTGTGGACTCTTTGGAACTTTTCTCCTTGATAACCGCAGGGGAGAATGTGCTCGCTATACAGGTACATAATGTTGGTATAACATCATCGGATATGTCCAGCAACTTCTTTCTATCATTTGGTATCATCGATGGTTCGAATTATTATGGTCCGACACCGGAATGGTTCCAACCACCAATCACGTTCGGTGAATCTAATATACCGATAATTGTGATCGATACATTCGGTGAAGAGATCCCTGATGATCCTAGGATCCCAGCATATATGGGTATTATTGATAATCCTGATGGGCTTAACCATATTGATGATCCTTTCAATGATTATGATGGTATGATCACGATTGAGCTACGGGGAAATTCATCACAGTGGAACGATAAAAGACCTTATAGACTGGAAACGGTAGATGAAGATGGAGAAAATAACAATGTTTCCCTTTTAGGAATGCCTGACGAGAATGACTGGGTACTTTATGCACCCTGGCAGGATAAGTCGTTGATAAGGAATGTTCTGACCTACCAGATAGCTAATGAAATGGGACGCTATGCAGCACGGACCCGTTACTGCGAGCTTTACCTGAATGATGACTATAAAGGTATCTATGTTCTCATGGAAAAGATAAAAAGAGATCAAAATCGGATCGACATATCAAAACTCGAACCGGACGAGACAACGGGGGATGATCTTACCGGTGGCTATATTCTGAAATTCGATTGGTATTGGACCGGAGATAATATTGGTGGTTTCGAGAGTGAGCATGATGGGATGGTTTATAATTATCATTATCCTAAGCCCGATGATATTGTACCAGAACAGGAAGAGTATATCCAGCAGTATATCCATGATTTTGAAACGGTCATGCTTGGTCCGGATTATACCAACACCCAAACAGGATACCCTTCTACAATGAACGTGGGCTCCTTTGTAGATCACATTCTCCTACAGGAACTATCAAAGAATGTAGATGCCTACCGCTTAAGCACCTATATCTATAAGGATAGGGATAGTATTGACCACAGATTGACCGCTGGACCTGTCTGGGATATCAACCACGGTTTTGGAAATTGTGATTATGGAGAGACGTGGGTACCGGAGGGCTGGCTTATTGAATATAATCCGGAAGGCGGTGACCAGATGACCTTTTGGTGGGAGCTTGTTTGGGCGGACCAAAATTTCAAGGATCAGGTATCTGATCGTTTCACTGAATTAAGGAATACGATACTCTCTGTGCAGCATATTGATACTATCATCGACAGCATTGTTGCCTATCTTGGTCCTGCAATTGATAGGAATTTCGCACGATGGTCCTTGCTTGGCACCTATGTCTGGCCCAATTATTATGTTTTCGATACCTATGAAGAAGAAATAGACTATTTAAAATCTTGGACCCTGGATCGATTGGTATGGATGGATCAGGAGATACTTTCACTAACAAAAGGAGAACCGATTCCCCAGAAATATTTTCTATACCCAGCCTATCCCAACCCATTTAATCCTGCTGTCTCAATACGGTATGACCTGCCTGAGGAAGGACCAGTACGCATTGTCATTCACGATCTGGCAGGAAGGTTTGTGAGAACTTTACTAAATGAAAGGCAGAATTTTGGGTCCCATACTATGATCTGGAATACTGTTGACCATCACCATGGTCCAATACCTGGAGGAGTATATCTTCTATCCATTGAATCGGGAAATTTCCGTAAGACCCAGAAGATCATGCTATTGAAATGATTGATATTGATCAGATGATAAGTGATATGAAATTCATCCCATTTAGATTGAAAAAGAAAAAGACCCATGAAAAGCCCAGGAACTAATTTAACGTAATCTTTAACTCTGACGTAAAATTCCTCTTAATTTCACGGCTATTTTTTTGAATCTTTATCAATACCGAACTATCCATCAATATTCACATGCTAAGATCCAAGGTAATCATTTCAGGTCTTATTATACTGGTATCAGTCTATGGACAGTCAAATTATTTGACTGACTACAATCCTGATTCTCTAAGGTTTAAAATGGCAACGGCGGTCCGGTGTTCAGAGGCACCGATCATAGATGGTGATCTGGACGATGATGCCTGGAATTCAGCCTTGCCTGTGGATGAATTTTTTCAGATCGATCCATTGGAACTTGCCCCTCCTTCGGAAAAAACTATAGCTAAGGTCCTTTATGATGATGAATCACTCTATATATCGTTTCGATCTTATGATTCACAGCCGGAACGGATAAAACGTGCCCTAGTTCGTCGAGATAATTGGATGGAAGGATTTAACTCTAATTCAGACTGGGTTGGCTTCTCCGTTGATTCTAGGAATGATGATTACAACGGCTATTTTTTTGCTGTCAATGCTTCTGGAGTAAAGATCGATGTTTCTATTTCCGGTCATGAAGAATATGATTCCAGCTGGGATGCTGTCTGGGATGTGGCGATCCAGATCAATCCGGATGGATGGACGGCAGAATTCGGTCTGCCCTTTGCCATGTTTCAATTTGATAATATGCAAGATCTGGTATGGGGGGTAGAATTCCTCAGGGGAATTCACCGTGTTCAGGAATCCCTTATGTGGCCAGGACGTACTAAAGCGGTTCGTGGGAGCATGCTCCCCTTAGGAGTACTCTTGGGCATAAACAATATTCCTGATCCAAAGCAGCTGGAGGTCATACCATATACACTTATCGGCCAGAGCACGATAACACGTCTTGATATGGGCCTCGATGTCCGCTATGGGCTCACATCGAATTCAATAATGAAACTGACCTTCAACCCAGACTTTGGACAGGTGGAGGCGGACCCATCTGTTCTGAATCTGACAGCATTCGAAACATTCTATGATGAAAAACGACCTTTTTTCTCCGAGGGAGCTGAATTTTTCAGTCAGCGTCTATCCTTGTTTCATTCTAGACGGATCGGTCGAGCACCAGGCTATACTCTTCCGGAAGATGGTGAGCTAAAGGATATACCAGAGTACACGACTATCTTGGGTGCCATGAAGGTAATGGGTAACACAGGATCAGGTATAAACTATGGTCTGATCGGGGCTGTAACTGCTGAAGAATCGGCCGTATTAGTAAGCGATAGTTCGGGTGTCCAGACTGATGAGGGTATTGTCATTGAACCCAGATCCAACTATTCCATAGGTCGTTTTGAAATGCCAGTGATTAATGATATTTCCAGGATAGGGATCATGGTAACAGATGTTTCACGCGAGAATAATCCAGGTGCAACAGTTGCGGGAATGGATTGGAGCCTTGGTTTCCTTGATAATAAACTATTTACCAATGGTCAGGTCGTTCGCTCTGATGCTAACGAAATAAAAGGGAACGCGGTCCGTTTCAACCTGGGCTATATAGACCCGGTCTGGTGGAGTGCCCGTTTCTGGTACGGGTATTATGATAATAAGTTCGATGTGAATGACATTGGATATCTACGCCGGAATGACATGAGCTGGATCGGTGGGCGGATAGAATTTCGAAGGCAGGAACCATGGGGTAGATTTCTTAATAATGAACTGGAGATCAAATACAGGCAGGAATGGCGGGGTGACGGTTTGGTACTTGAGAGGGAGATCGAGATCGAACAGGATAATTTATTTTCCAATTACTGGAAAGTTGGACTCTTTAGCAAAATATTCTTACCCGCTTACAATGATGAAGATATATTCAGGAATGAACTAGCATGGGCCTATAAAACAGAACTATGGGGATATGCGGGTCCAAGTATCAGCACCGACCGAAGAAAAAAGATAGTCATAGATGCCAATATCGGTACAGGTTATGGTAAAAATAGAGGCCAGGGCTATCGTGTCATGTTCGGAGCAGAGATAAAACCCATCGAACCACTCAATATTGAAATAAATGCCATGCAAGATAAAAGCCCTACCTATATGCAATGGGTAGATGTTGTAGAGACCCTGAATGATACCGCCAGGGTGTATGCGAACTCTCTTCTTACCACAAATGATATCACCATGCGCTTGAATTGGACATTCTCACCTGACCTGTCACTACAATGTTTTGTACAGCCATTTTACGCGAATATGAGATATAAGAATTACTACCGGCTTATGGTTCCAGAGACCATGGAACTTGATGCATATGATTATCTTGACCATTTTCAAGAACCTGATTTCAGATTACAGAATACCGTTGGTACTTTTGTACTCCGTTGGGAATACCGTTCAGGGAGTACCATCTTCATTGTATATAACCTTAATGATAGTAAGTATTATTCTCCATCAGACGATACCTGGATATCTGAAAAGGCAAATGCGCTTTATTTCAAGTTGAATTATTGGATAAAGAAATAGAACATTCATTACATTTTCCCATTTATCGTCCTTTGGTAAACTATTCTGACAGATGTAGATTGGATATTTAGAAAGGAATAGGATATGAATGATGCTGAGATCACAATAGATCAATTAAAGACACTTGTTGAATCGTTTGTGACCGAAAGGGATTGGGCACAGTTCCATAACCCGAAGAACCTTTCCATGGCACTGGCCATCGAGGCAAGTGAATTAATGGATCTGTTTAAATGGATGACCCCAGATCAGTGTGAGAGAAATATGTCCAAAAATGGTATAAGGTCGGAAGCAAAAGATGAACTGGCTGATATTTTGATATATGCGATCGCATTCGCAAATAGGAATAAGATCGATATTACTACTGCAGTACGGGTTAAAATGGAAAAGAATGAAAAGAAGTATCCCGCAGATAGGTTCAGAGGCCATTTCTAACCATTAGTAGCATTATTATGGTTACAAGAGAATCGTAAAAAATGGCCTTTTCTTATCGTGACCGCTGAAACGGACCCTATAAAATTAAAATGTTATAGAATGCTACAACCCACTCCAGAACAGTCTGTCTCAGCGTCCCAGGTAATTTCAGATTATCTGGATCCTACACCAATGGTTCTAAATAAAGAGTTGTGTAGGCGCATTGGGACCAAGAGTTACGTGAAATGTGAATATATCTCTCCGGTCCGTTCTTTTAAGGCGCGCGGTGCTCTTAACCTGGTTCACCATTTGAAGGTATCGGGAGAGGCATCTCGTTTAAGCACTGCTTCTACAGGAAACCATGGTGCTGCAATGTCCTTTGCCTGTCAGGAATATAGTTTACCCCTCACTGTGGGTGTACCGGTCAATGCGGATGATACCAAAGTTTCACTCATAAAGAATTTTGGTGCAAGATTGGAGTTTCTTGGCAATGATCTTGATGAAACGAAAGAAATAATGTTGCAGGATACAGCCTTTAAAGAAACACTTTTTATTGAGGATGGTTCATCTCAAGATATTGTGGCCGGTACCTCTACGATCGGTTTAGAGATCATAGAACAGGTGAGTGGTCTGGATATGGTCTTGGTACCAGTCGGGAACGGAGCCCTGATCGGTGGGATAGGTACGGTGATCAAAGCAGCTAAACCTTCCATAAAGATCATTGGTGTTCAGGCAGAAGAAGCACCCTGTATGGTCCTATCCTTCAGGTCAGGAGAACCAGTTGATACAGAAAGCTGTAATACCTTTGCAACCGGTATGGCTGTTCGTGTTGCTATTCCTGAAGCTGTGGCCCTTGTATCTGAAGTGGTGGATGAAATGGTATTAGTTAGTGAACGTGAAATGAAACAGGCTATGGGAATATATTATGCTTGTACGGGGCAGATGGTAGAGGGAGCCGGAGCTGCTGCCCTGAGCGGAGCACTGAAAATTTCGCAAGCAATAGAAGGGAAGACGATATGCTTAATTGCTACTGGGGCTAATGTAGATCAGTCGTTGAAACAGGAAGTGATAGATAATTTTATTTAATATTATATATTATATTTTTGAGAGCTAAAGTATCATGGTTGATCTGATCATTCGTAGTGGACATATCCTGGATGGAACCGGGGCCCCCGCCTGGACGGGAGACATTGCTGTAGATGAAGGTAAAATAGTGGAGGTCAAAGATTCTATCGATATGCATGCCGAGTATGAATTGAACGCAGATGGAAAATATATTTGCCCGGGGTTCATTGACATTCATACCCATTCAGATTTTTCCTTGCTCGCGAATCGTTGTGCGGAGAGTAGCGTGCGGCAGGGTATTACAACACTTGTGACCGGAAATTGTGGTCACGGACCCGCTCCTTCTCCAGATAGGGAACTGGGTAAGCAGGTTACCATCGGCTATAGCGAAAATTTTATTACGGATTTTGGGTGGGATCACTTCGCTGAATATTTGGAAGATCTCTTCTCGCCGGGCTTATCTGTTAATGTTGCCCCTTTGGTTCCCCACGGGTCTATCCGGCTGGCAGTTATGGGGTATGATGCGCGTCATCCTACGAAAGTTGAACTGGAAAAAATGAAATACTATGTGGATGATGCTATGTCTGCGGGCGCGGCGGGGTTCTCGACAGGTTTGGAGTATTCTCCTGGCCAGAACGCCGATAAGAATGAATTGATTGCCTTATGTTCTATTGCTGCGAGTTATGGCGGTATTTATGCCAGCCATATTCGAAATCGCGCCGATACATTTATGGAATCAGTAATCGAATCATTGGATATAATCCGCAAGGCAGGGTGCCCTGGTCAGTTGTCTCATCTTGCACCACGGCCTTATGCAAATGAAAAATTTGACCAGATACTGGAAACAATATATAATGCACGGGACCAGGAAAGCTTGGAAATAGGCATTGATACCTTTCCAGATGTATGGGGGCCGGGACCTGTAGTAACTTTGCTGCCTCCCTGGGTTTATGAAGATAAGCCCGAAAGGATATTAGACCGGCTGAATTCTCCGGACGTGGTTGATCAATGCAGGGAAACATTTCAAAATCCCACCAATTATCTTTTGCGCTTGGGTGGTTTTGAGTCCTTTTATTTAACCTGCTCTAAAACTTACCCGGCACTTGTCGGAAAAAATTTCCAGGAGATCTCTGAGATCTTTGGAATGGATAATAAAGAAACAATATTT
>ERZ651768.3549-NODE-3549-length-10409-cov-3.158440_pt1 | contig 10409 bp, 8 predicted proteins | sample MGYA00514754_ERZ651768 | MGnify/ENA metagenome assembly ERZ651768 | reverse complement strand
AACGCCTTTTAGGGGGTGTACCCATTAAATAAAAGAGACACCCACATTATTATATAAAAATTGCATTTAGGTTTGATTGTGGTTTAATATTGATTTGCCGTAGCAACAAGCCTGTTACGAAAAACTGGAGGTGTTGCCTTATGATTTATAATTTTGAATACTGGGGGCATATACAGAGAATCCTTTCCCTGCGGCAGAAAAAAATCCATTTCAAGAAAAAACTAACATACTAACTAGAGGAGTAACCAATGGTATACAATCAAAAAAATCGTACTACAAAAATGATTTCTATATTTTTGATTTTTTCAGCATCTTCTAGTGTAAAATTATCTATTAGTCGATTTAGTTCTTTAGTGGTATCGGCATTAAAATCTGATATTTCGTCAAAAGTTGACGCATTTGATAGAAACTGTAGCCAACGAATTTCAATAAAAACACGATATTTAATGAGCCCAAACTCACTGAAGATATAGCGTAAATCTTTGGTTTTATCAGCATACCTGCCATCAGTAGGCGAGATTGTTTCGAGAGTATGTATGTTCATATTATTTTAAACTTGGCTCTACAAAGCGCAAATCATACACTAATAACTGATGAATTCACTTTAATGATGTCCTCTTGATTATACACGGTGTATATTAAAGATCATGAGCAGAAAAAAAAATAGAATTGAAAACGATAGTCTCGGTAAAGTCGCTATCCCAAAAAATGTTCTTTGGGGCATCCAAACCCAGAGAGCAATCAACAATTTTCCAATTAGTGGAATTAAATTTACATTTCCATTTAGTAGGACATTTATTATGGCACTTGGAGTCATAAAAGGTGCTGCTGCTAAAGCAAATAAAACTATAGGTCTCCTTGATGCAAAAAGATCTCGGGCAATTTTTAAGGCGTCTAAGGAGGTTTGGTCAGGTAAGCACGACAATCAATTTCCTATTGATATCTTTCAAACTGGTTCTGGTACGAGCACAAATATGAATGCAAACGAGGTAATTGCAACACTAGCTTCAAAGTATTCAGGTACCGAAGTAGATCCAAACGATCATGTTAATATGGGTCAAAGTAGTAATGATGTTATTCCAACTGCAATTAATATTAGTTCACATTGTGATATGCGCCACTCATTATTACCATCTCTTGATTTACTAATAACAACAATTGAAACGAAATCTAACAAATTAAAAGACGTCATAAAAACTGGCAGAACCCATCTTATGGACGCAATGCCACTAAATATGTCACAAGAGTTATCTGCTTGGGTAGATCAACTTGAATTGACTAAAGAATCATTGCTAAAAGCATCAGATCAACTTCTACTAATGCCACAGGGCGGAACAGCAGTTGGTACAGGAATTAATACGCACCCAAGATTCCCAAAAGAATTTGCGAAAGAAGTTTCTAAGTTGGGAAAATTTAAGGTCATCCCAAGCACTAATTTTTTTAGAAGTCTCAGCGCTCAGGATGTTTCATTACGCTTATCAGGAGAAATGAGGAATTTAGCCACTATACTAATGAAAATTAGTAATGACCTTCGCTGGATGAATAGTGGTCCGCTTTCAGGTCTATCTGAGATTGAATTGAAAGCATTACAACCTGGTAGCAGTATAATGCCTGGAAAAGTAAATCCTGTGATACCAGAAGCCGTAATGATGGTTTCTGCAGAGGTGATAGGAAATGATTCAACAATTACTATAGCTGCTCAATCAGGAAATTTTCAGTTAAATGTAATGCTTCCTGTAATAGCGTTTAAATTACTGGAAAGTATAAATATACTTTCAGGGGCAATGGATGTTTTGGCTAAGAAAGCGATCAGAACGTTTAAAGTGAAGCATACTAATATTCAGCATTCCCTCAATAAAAATCCAATACTTGTTACTGCTCTTAACCCAGTAATTGGATATTCAAAAGCAGCTGAAATAGCAAAAAGAGCATATAAAGAAGGAAAATCAATAAAGGAAATTGCTCTTGAAATGACAAATCTGAGCGAAAAAAAACTTGATTTTCTTTTAGATCCATCTCGCTTAACTAAAGGTGGCATCAATCGTTAGTTCATATGAATTAACTCAAGAAATTGTTCGTAGCCGGCTAATTGATACAAAAGCTTCTACGCATATAGATGACGCATATAACTATAAAGATTTTAAAAATTTTCCCGATAATAATGGTTCTCTTTTTTCCGATACTTTTTCATTAGCAAGTGTTTTAGTCCCGATTGTTAAAAACTCTAAAAGTTTAAAGGTTTTGTTTACAAAACGATCCAAAATACTTGGAGATCACCCAGGAGAAGTAAGTTTCCCTGGGGGAAGAATGAATAAAGATGATAAAAATATCTGCTCTACAGCGGTCAGGGAGACTTATGAAGAAGTTGGAATAAAAAGGAATCAGATGGAAATTATAGGTTTCTTAGATCCAATTATAACAATTTCAGGTTTTTTGGTTACTCCAATTGTTGCTTTTATTGATGATCATATTAAATATGTTATTGATGAGATTGAAGTAGAGAGTGTTTTTGAGGTGCCATTGTCTTTTTTATTGAATCCAGAAAATAAACACAAATCAAACCGAGTATTTAACGGTAAAAATTTTTTGGTTACAGAGTACTTTTATGAAAAATATAAAATATGGGGAGCAACTGCTATGATTATTTTATTACTCAAAAATTTACTAAAAAATTAAAAAATTTTAAAATTACCTAGATATCAAAATTGACGCCTTGTGCTAACGGCATATCTGAACCCCAGTTGATCGTATTAGTTTGGCGCCGCATATAACCTTTCCATGCATCTGAGCCAGCTTCACGACCACCTCCGGTTTCTTTTTCACCTCCAAATGCTCCTCCTATTTCTGCACCAGATGTTCCGATATTTACATTTGCAATACCACAATCAGAGCCTCCACTTGAGAGGAATTTTTCCATATTTTGTACGTCATTAGTAAATATTGAAGATGATAATCCTTGGGAAACATTATTTTGTTTAGCAATAGCATCATCAATATCATTAAATGGAATTAAATAAAGAATAGGGCCAAATGTTTCTTCTTGAACAATATCCCATTCATTTTTAGCCACAGCTAGAATTGGTTCAATAAAATAACCTGGGCCTTGTATCCGATTGCCTCCGGTAAGTATTTCGCCACCTAGTTTTTTAATTTGTGAAATTGCTGATTCAACTTTTTTAATTGATCGTTCATCAATTAAGGGTCCCATTAGAGTTTTTGGATCTAGCGGGTCACCGATACGAATTTGTTTGTAAGCTTTAACAAGGCGTTTTTTAATATCTTCCATTAAAGTTGTATGTACAAGAACTCTTCTTGTTGTCGTGCATCGTTGTCCTGCAGTTCCAACTGAGCCAAAGACTATGCCAGGAATAGCTATGTCTAGGTTTGCAGTCTGATCTACAATAATGGCGTTATTTCCGCCTAGCTCTAATAAGTACTTACCCATCCGAGCAGATACATCATTTCCAACTTTCCTTCCCACAAAGCTTGATCCTGTAAATGACAAAAGATCAATTCTTCGATCATCAATTAATTTTTGAGATAGAGAATTTGTTTGATCGTTAATAAGATTAAATATATTAGGTAAATTAAAGTCAGAAATCACTTTGCCACAAATATTTTGGATAGCAATGCCGCATAAAGGCGTTTTTGGCGATGGTTTCCAAATTGAAATATTTCCACATATAGCGGCAATAAAGGAATTCCAAGACCAAACTGCTACAGGAAAATTAAAAGCTGTTATAGTTCCAACTAATCCTAGAGGATGCCATTGTTCATACATTCTATGGTTCGGTCTTTCAGAGTGCATTGTTTTTCCATATAACATTCTAGATTGTCCCACTGCAAAATCAGCCATATCTATCATTTCTTGAACTTCACCATCACCTTCAGATTTTATTTTTCCATTTTCAAGGCTAATTAAGCTACCAAGATCATCTTTATAGTCACGAAGTGCATTACCAATTCTTCGTACTACGTCGCCTCTGAGAGGCGGGGGAACTTTTTGCCATTCTAAAAAAGAATCTTGAGCATTTTTGATGATGCTTTCATATTCCTGAATGGTTGTATTTGCAACAGTTGCAATTACCTTGCCATTTGAAGGATTAATAGATTCAATAAGATCATCATTTTCTGACTGCAAAGGGTTAGGACCTTGCCAGCTGCCAGAATTTGTTTGTTCTATCCCTAGATTTTTTAATATTTTATTCATTTTTTAGAATTAATTTATTTTTTAATAAAACAATTGTGCCTGTCATTTAATATGCATGCTAGAAAAATTCATTAAAATTCTTATTAAAAAGAAATATAAAGAGTTTTTTTAATAAAAATCAATAAATTAGTTATGATAATGATTGTAATCTTTTAATTGCAATCACATCATATGAACTACATAATCCATTTTGTTATATATAAAATTAAGATTTATATATCTATTTTGAATAATTAAGGCAATGCAGTGGAAAAAAAGAGTTCTAACAATACATGGAATCCAAGGAGCTGGCAGAAGTTAAAAGCTGAACAGCAACCTGTTTATCCTGACAATCGATCTCTGGATAAAATTATCAATGATTTATCTAGATTGCCACCTATTGTTACATCTTGGGAGATTGATGAACTTACCCAGCAAATATCAAAAGCCCAACTGGGAGAAGCATTTATACTCCAGGGCGGAGATTGTGCTGAAAGTTTTGTTGATTGTACCTCAGAAATTATAGTTGCAAAGATAAAAATTTTATTACAGATGAGTATTGTTATGCTCCATGGAATTAAAAAACCCATTGTTAGAATTGGAAGGCTAGCAGGACAATATGCTAAACCCAGGAGTGCTGATACTGAAAAAAAAGGAGATAATGAACTACCTAGTTATAGAGGGGACTTGGTTAACTCTAGTCAATTTACAATTAAAGATCGAATGCCGGATCCAAAGCTTCTTTTGAGAGGTTATGAAAGATCTGCTCTAACGATGAATTTCATTAGATCTTTAATAGATGGAGGTTTTACAGATCTTCATCATCCGGAATACTGGGATTTATCGTGGCTTGGACACTCGAAAATGGCAGATAAGTACCATGCAATTGTTCAATCCATTTCTCACTCAGTCGACTTTATTGAATCTGTATCTGGCCGACCACTTTATCTGACGCAACGTGCAGATATATATGCAGCACACGAAGGGTTACATTTACACTATGAGCAAGCTCAAACAAGATATATTAAGAGGACAAATAGCTGGTACAATCTGACTACCCATTTCCCCTGGATAGGTATGAGAACAGCCGATCTTAGTGGCGCTCATGTTGAATATTTTAAAGGTATATCTAATCCAATTGGAATAAAAATTGGACCGGGAATGACATCAAAATGGTTAGTTTCACTGCTTAAGAAGTTAAATCCTGAATCAAAACCGGGGAGAATTACCCTTATCCATCGGTTCGGTGTGGATAAAATAGAAAAAATACTTCCTAATCTTATTAAAACTGTTATATCTATGGATGTCCCAGTTCTATGGGTTTGTGATCCTATGCACGGAAATACAGAAACATCATCTAATGGAAGGAAAACAAGAAGGTTTGGCAAAATTACAAAAGAGCTAAAAAAAGCCTTTAAGATTCACGAGCAAGCAGGTAGTTACCTCGGCGGCGTCCATCTTGAATTGACAGGTGAAAATGTAACGGAGTGTACTGGCGGTGCAAGAGGTCTTGTAGATGATGATCTTGAAAAAGCTTATAAATCTTCTGTTGACCCAAGATTGAATTATGAACAAGCAATGGAAATTGCTTTCGATATAAGCGGATTTTCGAATTAAAAGTATCTAAAAAAAATAATCAACAATTAAGTAATGAGTAGATGTAATTTTTAAAAATACTTTGATATGAAAAGTAATTATGATCCCAATTGTAAGAAATGCCCAAGATTAGTCCATTTTCTTGCTAATGTAAAAACACAATATCCCGATTATTTTTGTCGACCTGTTCCGCCATTTGGTGAGCATAATGGTAAATTGTTAATTGTGGGTTTAGCGCCAGGTATGCATGGTGCCAATAGAACGGGCCGCCCTTTTACAGGAGATCATGCAGGCGTTCTTTTATATGAGACATTGTACAAATTTGGTTTCAGTAGCAAAAAAATATCAGCAGGAAAAAGTGATGGGTTAAAATTAATTAATTGTGCTATTACTAATGCCGTAAAATGTTTACCTCCTAACAACAAACCTATTGCGAATGAAATTAACCAATGTAATTATTATTTGATGAATGAATTATTAGAATTACCTCCACATTCAGCAATTTTAGCTCTAGGAGGAGTTGCTCATAAGGGAATTATAAAAGCAATGGGTTTACAACAATCTAAATATAAGTTTCGTCATTCTGCCGAGTATTTAGTGCAACAGAAAATGTTATTTGATTCATATCACTGCAGTAGATATAACACAAATACAAAAAGGTTAACTAAAGCAATGTTTCAACAAATTTTTGTCAGAATACATCAATATTTAGATAATGGTTAATCATTTGGAAAAACAGTTTAGTCATAAATTATTTTTAAAAAACCTATCAAATAGGCCAGGTGTCTATAGCATGTTAAACAAAAAAAATAAGATAATTTATGTAGGAAAAGCTCAAAGTTTGAAGAAACGTTTATCCAGTTATTTTCGAAAGACGCAAATAGATAAGAAAATATCTTTCATGATGGGCCAAGTAACGAATATTGAATTAACCATAACTAATACTGAGAACGAGGCTCTTATTCTTGAATATAATCTTATAAAACGACATAAGCCTCGTTTTAATGTTGTATTAAGAGATGGTAAAAGTTATCCCTATATACATATAACTACAGATCAAAACTTTCCACAATTACAATTTTATCGAGGTAAAACAAATAAAAATGGAAAGTATTTTGGACCATTTCCTAATACATCTGCAGCAAGAAAGAGTATTGGCGAATTACAGAAATTATTTTTAATTAGACAATGTGATGATAGTACTTTTAAAAATAGATCAAGACCGTGTTTACAATATCAGTTAAAAAGATGTTCTGCTCCATGTGTAAATTTAATTACGCAGGAAGAATATTTAAAAGATGTTGATGCTTCTCTTCTTTTCCTGGAAGGAAAAAGTAAGAAAGTGATTAGTTATCTTATAGAACGTATGGATATTTTTTCGGAAAAAAAAGAATATGAAAAAGCAGCGAAAATTAGAGACAAGATTAAAAGGTTCAAAGGAATAGAGGCCGAACAACTTGTTTCGGAAATATCTTCAGTAAATCTTGATATTCTTGGAATTGCATCTGAATTTAATATGCATTGTGTTGCAATTTTATCAGTAAGAAATGGCAAAGTACTTGGGACTAGATATTATTTCCCAAAAATTAGCGGTGGCCCCGGTAAGGATAAAATTCAACATGGTTTTTTGTCTCAACATTATGTTAATGAAAAAAATGCACCCTCAGAAATTATTGTTGAATATAATGTTCAAGGAAGAGAAATTTTAGAAGAAAATTTAAGCACCCACTCTGGTCATAAGGTAAAAATTAAGAATCACACACGTGCAAGAAGGAAAAAGTGGTTAGATTTAGCCAAAACAAATGCCAATCAAGGTCTGAAAATTGAATTAGCAAAAAAAACAAAGATCAACGTTCAGCTTTCTGAGCTAGGAAAAATTCTTGATATCAAGGGTAATGTAACAAGATTAGAATGTTTTGATGTGAGTCACACTTCAGGTGAATTCACTGTGGCATCTTGTGTAGTATTCGATCAAGAAGGAGCAAAAAAGAATGAATATCGACGTTTTAATATAAAGAATAATATACCTGGCGATGATTACTCAGCAATGTCTGAAGCTATTAGGAGGCATTACATACGGTTGAAAAAAAATAGATCTAAATTACCTGATGTGTTATTTGTAGATGGTGGAAAAGGGCAACTGTCAAGAACGCTTTTAGTGTTAGATCAAATCGGTCTAAAAAATTTAAATGTAGTTGCTGTCGCTAAAAATAAATATAGGAAATCTGGTAGCGAGAAACTTTTTATACCGAATGTATCAAAGCCACTTATTCTTCCATATGATTCTCTTGCAAAATTATTGATTCAAAATATAAGAGATGAAGCACATCGTTTTGCAATTTCTGGACATCGATTGAAGCGTGCGAAGAAAATAAAACAATCACAGTTAGAGAGAATCCCAGGTTTAGGCCCAAAAAGACGTCGTGATCTTCTTAGAGAGTTTGGTGGATTAGAAGGGATTATGAAAGCAGGTATTTCAGATTTATCAAAGGTTCAAGGGATTAGTAAACTAATATCAGAAAGGGTTTATAATAATTTACATGATTATCAGTAAAAAATAATTTTATAATAAAAGAAGCAAAAAAGTAAAAATATAAAATGAACTTAGCAAACATACTTACTCTGCTCAGAATTGCTGCAATTCCCGTTGTAGTAATTTGTTTTTATCTGCCAATAGAAGGTGCAAGACCGATAGCTGGAATCGTTTTTGGATTAGCCGCATTTACTGATCTTCTTGACGGCTATATAGCTCGAAATTATGACCAATCATCTCGATTTGGAGCGTTTCTTGATCCTGTTGCAGATAAATTAATGGTTGCCATTGTATTAGTTTTATTGGTTCAAGCTGATCCAGGATGGTATGTAGACATCATTGCAATAATAATTATAGGTAGAGAAATTGCCGTATCAGCACTTAGGGAATGGATGGCAACAATTGGCGAAAGAAAAACGATCGCAGTCAGTATGACTGGAAAAGTAAAAACAATGTTACAGATGTTTGGTATAGGTTTTATGGTATATCAAGAAGAAGTATTTGGCGTGAATCTCTATCTTATAGGCTTTACATTCCTTCTATTAGCGGCAGTGATGACTTTATGGTCCATGATGATGTATTTACGTTTAGCATGGCCTTCACTGAAAACCAGTGTTGAAGAAACAGAAGATCAATCAGAGAGCTAGAAAGTTTAAATTAAATAGTATTAATTGTCCTGACCATGGTCGGTCGTTAGAGGACTTAGGTATCTTGGGTCAGTAATTCCTTTCTTTCGCATTGCAATACCTGTTAGACATTCCGCAATAATACGGTTTGAGTTCTGTGCTGTTGTATATCCAGGATCAACCAAAGGATTAAATTCGACTAATTCAAACCCAACAATTTGTTTTTGAGCGCACAATCCCCGAACGATAGGAAAGACTTCTCGTGTTGTTAGTCCTCCTGGTTCAGGTGTGCCTGTGCCTGGCATATATGCGGGGTCAAGAACATCAATATCAAAAGAGATAAAAATAAATTCAGGACCATTTTCAAGCGCCTCTACTAAAACACGATCCATAACTACACCCCATCCATCTTTTTCGATCTCAGCCATTGGGTGGTAACGTAGACCTTGTTCTTGCATCCATTCAAACCCTGATCTTCCAGGCCAGTAGCCACGCAGTCCAACTTGGATAAAATTAGGTCCTGGAACTAATTTTTCATTAAACAGTCGTCTAACGGGCCTGCCATGTGAAAGCAGATGAGTACCTCCAGCGCCAGCATCATAGTGTGCATCAAAATGAATGACGCCAACACTACCAGCACCATATACATCGACAATTCCTGCTACATCTGGATACATGAGTGAATGGTCACCACCAACTATCATGGGGATTGTGCCTGTTGCAGCAACTTCTCGAACAACTTCCCGAATGTGACCAATACTTCGTTCAAGACTTAAATAGTCAACTGCAACATCACCATAATCAACGATTGTCAATTCATTAAATGGCGATACCATGGTATGCATATGTGGGTTGTTGACCATCCCAATCCCACCTACAATAAGACCTGCACGAGCTGCTTTAGGTCCATAGGCTGCGCCTCTGAACCCGGTTCCAGTATCTAAACCAATACCCATGATTGCAACATCAACTTCCCCAGCAATAAGATCTTCTGGTGTAAGTGCTACTGGAAGATTAAAAAATGTTGGGATACCTTGTTTTGGGCTACCCCTAAGATAACGATTGATATTAATGGGTCCGGGTTCACGTGGCGTATCAAATTCTTGCGGACGTAATGTTTTCCATTGATTAAAGCTTGGTGAGTCCGTGTTAAGTGGGATAGAAGCCATATCTGTTTCGGGGTTAAATTTCATGAGCTCCTTCACACGCATCATTGCATCAATATATGCCTCAATATCTTCTGGCGATTTATTCTTTAAACGGTCAAACAGAAGTTCATGACTACCAGCAAAACTAAATATTTCAGGCCCACGAAGAAATTCAATTTTTTTCTGTTCCAAATTTTGTATTTTTTCTGCAATGTTGTCAGGAATATCGATAAGTTGAAAGTCATTATCTTGAGCAATAACACCTAATCCTGAGGTAGCAAGAAACATAGTAAAAATTATGAATCGTAGAAAGTTTT
>ERZ651768.3548-NODE-3548-length-10409-cov-13.445025_pt1 | contig 10409 bp, 7 predicted proteins | sample MGYA00514754_ERZ651768 | MGnify/ENA metagenome assembly ERZ651768 | reverse complement strand
CCCGGAACGTTTTGGCCATTGACGGAGAGATCGAACTCCCGTTCAGTGATCCCGTTTTTTATTATGGTGTTGCTGCGCCATGCCATGGAGTGCTCCTTCGACCGTTTTTCTAACCAGATTCGAAATCGAGGTGTCGAGTTTAATGACAAGAATACGTAAATAAACCAGCAATGTTCTTTTGTATGTACTGGCGTTTTGATCCTTGACGGTTTCTTTCCTGGGCCTTTATGGTGATCGAAACGATACGAGTACTGCCTGTCGTATGTTGACGTGTTATCGACGGGGACAATTCGAGAAAGCGAAATCATGAGTGAAGCGCCCAAGGATTGGCGTAACGATGGCGTTAAAGTCATTAGCGGCCAACATTTAGATCAAAATACGCCGCAGACGGAGGGTATGACGCGAGCGGCTGCCATCAATTTTGCAACGGCGGGTGCCAGAAAACTCTGGGCGGGTACGGTGGAGATACATCCAGACGCAAAAACCGGTGCCCACCATCATGGTGAATTGGAGAGCATTATTTATGTCATTAAAGGTCGAGCGCGGATGCGCTGGGGCGAAAGACTAGAGAATGTTGCGGAGGCGGGCCCCGGTGATTTTATTTATGTCCCGCCGTTCGTCCCGCATCAAGAGATTAATGCTGACGAGAAAGAGCCTTTGTATTGTGTCCTGGTACGGAGCGATCAAGAGGCCGTTGTCATCAATCTCGATATGCCCGTGCCTGAAGACCCTAAGGGATTGCATTGGGTTGACCCAATTCACCCTTCCCCCTAGCCGAAGCAAAATGAGGTAGGTATGTCGGATATGAATAACAACGTCCAGGGTGTTCCTTGGGATCTTTCAAGCGAATACGAGAGCGCCGATTGTCCCGCTATCGATGCCGACCTTAATTCAGCTAGTGAGCTGATGGATCAAATGATCGAGCACAATTCGGTATTACTTCCTCTGCTTGAACAAGCTGAAGGAATGGGCGTTGAGGAAGCGACGGACGGTATTGAGGCGGCCCGTGAAATCCATCGCATCGGTGAAGAAGTTCGATCGCTCATTGGAAATCCTGATTCCTATGCGGATTGTTGTGTGAGCGTGGATAGCCATGACGAAGCGGCGCAGGTGTTGTCCGGCCGACTGCAGTCGTACCAAAAACGATATACGGAGCTTTCTCAACCGCTGTCACAATTTCTCGATCTCGTGTCGGCACAGATCATAGAGGACTACCTTAATCATGAACTGACGAGATCAGCGCGCTTCGTCGTTGAGCACGCGAGAAAGCGTCGTGATTTCAACCTACGCCTCGGTGAGGAAAATCTTGTTTCGGGATTGGCCCAGGACGGGATCCATGCTTGGGGTCGATTATATGACCAGCTTGCGGGGACGTTGACATGCGATGTTTTAGTCGGCAACGAATCGGAATCGATGGGTTTGGCTGAAACGAGTGGATTACTACAAGACCCCGACGATAGAACGCGTGAGAACGCGTGGCGTGCGATCAACGAGTCATGGAACACGCAGGTCGAATCTTGCGCCGCTGCGATCAATGCGATTGCGGGTTGGCGACTGGAATTGGGCCGGCGTCGCTCAAGTAAAAGTCCGGTCCATTTCCTAGATTCTCCAGCTCACATGAATAGGATTTCTCATGCGACTCTGGACGCTGTTCTCTCGGTAGCGGAGGAATCGATCCCGCTGGCCCGGCGCGCGGCCCTTTTACAAGCAAAAGCATACGGTAAGGACCGATACGGTCCATGGGACCAGCGCTCACCGGCACCTTCCAGCGGGGGTGAAGATCGGTCGATTCCCTATACCGAAGCGTTGGAGCTCATCGCTAATGCCTATAGCAGCGTCGATCCAACGATGGGCGAATTTGTTGAAATGATGGCGGAGCGAAAGTGGATTGAAGGTACCGTTGGTCCGCGCAAACGTCCTGGCGCTTATTGCACAGGTTTTCCCAAATCACGAACGCCTCGTGTATACATGACCTACACCGGGGGTGCGAGCGACGTGATCACGTTGGCCCACGAACTGGGACATGCTTTTCATTCCTGGACGATGAAGGATCTACCCGATAGTCAGCGAAGTTATGGAATGTCACTCGCGGAAACCGCGAGTACGTTTGGCGAAACCATTGTTCGTGACGCTTTGCTCGAGCGTGCCGAGACGCCGTCGCAAGAGCTAGCGATCGCTTGGGAGGAAATGGGGGCGCTAGTGTCGTTTATTTTGAATATTCCGACACGCTTTGAATTTGAAAAGAATTTTTATGAGGCCCGTCAAGAACGTCCATTACGACCGGATGAACTTAAAGAATTGATGAGTCAAGCGTGGGAAAAATGGTACGGCGAGAGTCTTTCTGAACCGGACCCGCTCTTCTGGGCGAATAAACTCCATTTCTTCATTTCAGGCTTGAGTTTTTACAATTTCCCGTATCTTTTTGGGTATCTCTTTAGTCTTGGGGTGTACGCCAAGCGGCTGAGTTTCGGCGACGAGTTTTTCCGGCGATACGAAGGCTTGCTCCTTGATACCGGGCGGATGACGGCGGAGGATTTGGCGGCTAAACATTTGGACGTTGATCTCACGCGACCTGATTTTTGGCGCGAAACGGTCGCAATGCTGAAACCACGAGTGAATCATTTCGAAAAACTCGTCAACGAAGTGTCAGTATGAAATACGGGCATCGGCATGCCCGCGACTATGCCGCAGCTATTTTGCTTGTTTTTTCTTGTAGCTGACGCGCCGCTGCAAGGATTTGTACGCCTCAGTCAGAAGTCGACCACTATCACGTTCTTCGCAGATGAACCGACCGAGTAATTCGCCCGTTTGCGAGTCGATTGTGGTATCGGAAAGTAAACTGAGCAGCCGATCTCCTTGATCATCCGAGTTCGTAGACCGTTTAACACCGATGCCTAAAGCATGAAATTTCTTGGTGTCGGCACTTCTTGAACCCGCGAGTTTAACGATCTCGTTGGCGTCTTTACTTTTCGCGGACTCCAGCGGGTAGCCGAGTTCGCTGAGTCTTTTTTCGAACGCCCATGAGTGTTCGGCTTCTCTGACGGCGACCGTGTTTAACGTCGTCCTTAAGCGAGCGTCCCTTGTACTGGATGCCCAGGCCTTAAAGAGTTCGTACCCTCCTCGTTCAGCATTAGCTATTGCCGTTAGAGTACCGATGTAACTTGGTTTTTTTGCCATTTGCTTTCTTTGTACAGCTGCCCCCGTACATGTAAGTAAATGCGACCGAGCCGTCGCTGTAAAGTAGGCTATCGTTTTTACTTCAATGAATTGGAAGGAAAGTTGCTAAAGATCGACTGTTTTCGTTGCGATTTCCTCCCGTTGAGGTCTTTCATTTCTTCGTTTACGGGTGCGGTTAAACCATGTTGAAACCAACCCGAGGCGAGTTAATCGACCTCATGGCTGTCTACGCTGATTGGGCGCTGGAATCGATCCATCGTGAATATCCGAATCATGTCTCGCATAGCTTACGAAATGCCCAGGATCTTGCCGAACCTCGCCAACACACACCGATTTTTTATGGATGCTATGACTGGCACTCGTCCGTGCACGGTCACTGGATGTTAGTGCGTCTTGCCCGTCTCTTTCCGGAAGCTCATTACGCTGATCGTGCCGTAGCTTCACTTGCGTCAAGTTTTGTCGCGGACAGTTTCGAGGCGGAATTCGACTACCTCAATGCCGATCATCGACAGACGTTCGAGCGACCGTACGGCCTTGCCTGGCTCCTGCAACTTGGATCGGAATTAAGGCAATGGTCCGAGGAGCGCGCCAGGAACTGGAAAATAGGAATCGAACCGCTCGAGACGCTGGCGGCGGATCGATTGGCGGGATGGCTGAGGAAACTGACCTACCCGATCCGGTCAGGAGAACATTCGCAAACGGCTTTTGCGATGGGCCTTGCCCTCGATTGGTCACGGACGGCAGATGAAGCGTCGTTTGAGACGCTACTCATCGAACGAGCACATGACTATTTTCGATCGGATTGCGAAGCGCCCTTAGCTTGGGAACCGAGTGGTCACGATTTCCTGTCGCCATGTTTAGCTGAAGCGGATCTTATGCGTCGGTGTATGGACCCTTATGACTTCGGAGGTTGGTTGGAAGGTTTTATGCCGTTCCTGCCGACGACGGGTGAAGATAACTGGTTGGCACCGGTTCAGGTCAGCGACCCAGCTGACCCCAAGTTGGCACACCTGGACGGCCTCAATTTAAGTCGTGCATGGATGCTGGATGGAATTGCCACCGGACTATCCCCGGATGATCAGCGATTGTCGAGTATTCGTGCCGCCAGTTTAAGTCACCGCGAAACCGCGTTGGCATCCATCACCGGGCAACACTACGAGGGTACTCACTGGTTGGGTAGTTTTGTGACGTATCTCGTTACCGCACGTGGAATTGAATGATCTTGTCTTGAGCATTCTCCGCAGGACAAATCTTCGCTACAAGACTCGGGCTTCGTTTACTTCCCTGCTAAGTAAGCTTTGCTTCGCACGACCGCATTTTCTCGAATGTTCATGTAGAAAAAACTGTAGTCGTAGAGATGGTAATTGCCCTCGGTTATGAAAGAGCGACCGTAGTTCTCCGATCGAATTGCTGATATTCGGAGCGCCCCGTCAAGGCACTGGGCGTCAACGACGCCGGTTTCAATGTCCGGGTAGTTATCTTCTTTCCCTTGATTTCCTCCAAAAGACACGGATCCAAGGTTCTTGTCGAAGTCTGCGTGCAGGCCGTTGGCCGACCAATTGAGCGGGTTGACGCAAATCGAGTCAGGAGACCCTCCAGAGCTCGCGTCCAGCGAGAGAGTATTCCAGGTCGCCTGGCATCCCGTTTGCTCAGCTGACTGGCAAACGGGGATGCCGTTACTGTCATCGATGTAGTAGCCGATTGGATAGGCAGCGACCAGCTTCGCCTCAAGTGGCGTCCCAGTGATTTCGTCGCCCAGCAACTTGTCGAGATGGAATCCACCTTGGCTATGGCCTGCCAAGATGAACGGGCGTCCGTTATTGTAGTTATCCATGTAGAAACGAAATGCTTGAACGACATCGCGATACGCCAACTCAAGCGCATCTCCTCCGTCCCCTTGTGGACTGAAAAAGGAAAGAAGTGTCGCTTGTCGGTATCGCGGTGCATAGACTCGGCAGCACGCGTTAAACGCGCTCGCTTGACCCATGATGGTGCTGTAGTCCGTTCGCCCATTGATCTCTTCGTCATCCAAAGCCTGATTCCAACCATCGCCGCCGAGAAGCGTGGTTGGATGGATGAAAAAGACATCAACGTCAGCGGCCGATTGCAATGTCGAGGTGTTCGCGATGGGCGTCCGATCGGCCGCGTCCTCCCTGCTGGGCAGCGCTGCCCAATTCGACTCGATGGTGTAGTCGGGGGCTGCTGGGGGCGTTGTTTCAGCAAATCCAGCATCCGGTCGCATCATGTAGGCCATGACGGCGAATTGCAGGACGCCTCGAAAGACATATCCCAAAATAAGTAAGACTCCGATGATGACGCCCAGCACGATCAGAAATTTCTTCATACCTGTTCCCATTCCGGCACTGACTGTTCAGTGGGAAGCGTGTTTGTTATCCCCCTAACCGTAGCAAATGATTCCGCATCTCCGCGACAGCGCATTGATTCGTGCATATCACCGCTAGGGTCACAGTGGATGTCTTTGATTTACGCTTGCTCAAGAAGCTCTGCTTGGCCGTATCCAGCCGCGGCACAATACATAAGGCGTTCGAAATCGGCACCCTCATCACCGCTTTTTCCAAACGGATCGTCAAGCCCACAAAGCGTGGAAAAAGCCGGCGGGTTGCGGGCGATGATGGCAGGATCAATATCCTCGTAGCGTTCAATGGTTCGAACAAAATTTCGCGAATAGGCGTTGTGAAGGGATGTTCGTTGACCAGGCGCCGTTCGTGGTGTTGAGCCATGCCATGTCGCCCCGTGCCAAAACGCGATCGAACCGCTTTCCATTTCAATAAGCTGTGCGCCTTCCTGGGTGGTACCTGGTGGAACCTGGCGTCTTTCCCTAAAGCTACCTGGGCGAATGACTGTCGGTCCGTGTTTGGCTTGAAATTCATCGATAGCCCAGACCGCGGTGGCTTCGAGGCAATAATCGGGGAACGGTTCGTTGATACGCGACGCACCGTAGTCGGAATGCATTCCAGGATGTGTTTCCTGCCCGGTTTCTTTGACGATGGTGTCTGACTGGTACATTAGGCAGCCACGACCGAGAAGGTATTCGGCCAGCGTAAGTACCCATGGGTGCAGGGCGGCTTGTTCCCATATTGCCCCGCGTTGTAACAACATGGTGGCGCGGAAACTGGCGCCCTCTTGCCGACCAGCGTGGTTTCGATGGGTCTCTTGACGCAGTTCGTCAGCGAACGCATGACTAAACGCCGCGGGCAGTACCGTGTAACCAACGGCATCCAATTCCCGTAAGTTTGATTCAAGCCCCAGCTGATGGGCTCGATGAACGATTGCGGGATTGTTGACCGTTCTCCTTGCCATGTGATCGTGGAATGAATTGAGCAGCACGGACACATCCGCATTCGTTTCGAAGGCGTCGGCGTAATAACCTAGCGAATCACCAAATAGATGCGCGTACTCGCGTCGGCGGCAGCGAGCCGAGTCTTCATTGTCCGCGTGAATGATGGTTGCAGGTGGGATGGCGTGGTCGTAGATGCAACGCTGGAAGAAATCAACCGTGGCATCAGGTTTGGCAATCACCATTGTCTCTGCGCCATCGAGAACGACCGTATAGCCCAGCTTGCCAGACGAATTCAGGTGTTCAGGGGCTTTATCGAACGCAACCGAGAACGAGATTGGCCGGGCGAAATGTTTGATCGATTCGCGCCGTTCTGAGAGGAAACGATTGGCTTCGTGAATCCAATCGGCAGACGCGAACTCGACGCGTTGGTCGAGCGGTACTGCGAGTTCTGTGGTCATCGATTTTCCGTGCGCTTCAAAAACGCTCTCGAGTCTGCTCGGGAGGCTTTGGGCTCGTCAAGAGCCGCTCTCGACAAAACCGTGCCGACGCCACGCGAGCGTTGGTCTGCTATTGTCGCGGGTGAGATCGCGGTTTAGGACGCACACGGTCAATGCCGATATATCAACAAGGACGGTCGACGGTTGCGATCGTCGCGGTGGTTGGAGCAGTCGCGATATTTTTCGCGATATGGTTAAACCGGGACATGGATGTGCCCTACCAAGAACGAGGCCCATCGAAGACGTTGACGGTTCAGGCCGGGTGGGTCGATGACGAGAGAATCCAAAACGCCAATATCGACGAGCCCGGCGCGTGGCTGACCTACGGTCATGGGTTCGAGGAACAACGATTTTCGAAGTTGGCCGAGATTAATCAGGATACGGTTAAAGAACTCGGGATCGCCTGGACGAAGGACCTCCATACAGTACATGCGGTGGAAGCTACGCCTTTGGTTGTTGATGGCGTCATGTATTTCACCAGTACGTGGAACGTGGCATACGCGGTTGATGCTAGGAGCGGCGACGAAATTTGGAAATACGATCCCAAGGTTCCTGGTAAAACGGCTCGCGACGCCTGTTGCGGGATCATTAGCCGAGGCCTCGCCGTTTACTTAGGAAAGGTCTATCTCGCTACTCTCGATGGTCGACTTGTCGCCCTCGACGCCGCATCAGGCGATCTCGCTTGGGAGGTCGACACCATCATTGATCGTTCACGAAATTACACCATCACGGGCGCGCCACGGGTGGCCGCCGGCAAGGTTTATATTGGCAATGGTGGCGCTGAGTATGGCGTTCGCGGCTATGTCACGGCCTATGACGCCAACACTGGGGAGCAGGTATGGCGTTTCTTTACAGTCCCCGGTGATCCTTCTTTGCCGGTCGAGCACGCAGAAATGGCGATGGCGGCCGCAACCTGGAAAGGCGGTGAATGGTGGAAGATAGGGGGTGGAGGAACTGTATGGAATTCAATAGTTTACGATCCATATTTTCATTCAATCTATCTCGGTGTTGGTAACGGTACGCCGTGGACCCGCGCTATTCGATCCCCTGGAGGAGGCGACAATTTGTTTCTTTCGTCGATCGTTGCTCTGGACGCCGACACCGGGGCCATGAAGTGGTACTACCAAACGACGCCGGGGGATAACTGGGACTACACCGCAGTACAAGACATGATGCTGGCCGATCTGACCGTCGACGGCGTCGAACGCAAGGTGTTGATGCAGGCGCCGAAGAATGGGTTCTTCTACGTTCTGGACCGCCAGGACGGGACATTGCTACGTGCTCACGCATACGGAGCAGTGACCTGGGCAAGCCACGTCGATCTGTCATCCGGCCGACCTGTTGAAAATCCAGACACCGTTTATGCCCAGAATCCGCAATGGATTTTGCCGGGCCCAAACGGGGCGCATAACTGGCAAGCGATGGCATGGAACGCCGATCTCGGCCTCATGTTTTTCCCAATCCAAGAAATGCCGTTCTTGTACGCCATGCCGGAGGAATATCTTGAAACCGGGATCTACAAACATCGACCGGGAGCCTGGAATACTGCTGTCGAGTTTGGTCGGTTAAACCAAATGGTCGAGGCCTTGGAAGATACCCCGGAGTCGAAAGGTTATTTCATCGCATTTAATCCGTTGTCCGGTGAAACCGCCTGGTCCGTGGCACTGGAGCATCCCTGGAATGGGGGCGCATTGGCGACCGCGGGCCAACTTGTTTTCCAAGGTAACGCTAGCGGTTTTATAACAGCGTATAACGTCGAGACCGGCGACCTGGCGTGGCAATACAACCTGTATGCGTCCGTCGTCGCGCCCCCCATCACCTACGCGTTGGACGGTGAGCAATACCTAGCGATTCTTACCGGATCGGGTAACAACGCGGTCGATAGTGCGTCATACAAGTACGGTAGCACCGGTCGGTTGGTGGTTTTTCAATTGGGCGGAAGCGAGACCATAACGGCCCCACCATTGCGTGATTTAACGATTCCCGAGCCGCCGCCTCTGACAGGATCTGCCGATGACATTGATCGTGGCGATGTCATGTATCACGACGTCTGCGGTTTTTGTCATGGGTTTGGCGTGCACTCGGGTGGCGGACCGCCTGATTTACGAATGCTCAATTCGGAATCGCACGAGCTTTTTCAGGCCATCGTTCGAGGGGGCCTATATCAGGACCGGGGTATGGCCAGTTACGCGGATTTATATTCCGACGAAGACGTCGAGCGAATTCGGCAATACATCATTTCGCGCGCCAAGAAAGATCGTGAAGAAGCGTTAGCCGCGGTCGATGACGCCAATGCCCCTACCCCGTAACCGGAATTAAGCGGCGGACCCTAGCCCGCATCGCCCCCCTCCCCGTTAGCCTTGCGTTAAATGTAACGTATAGGTTACATTTGCCATCTTAAGTCCAACCGTAATTGGATGGTTTCCGTCACGGTAAAAGTAAGGTGAATAGGCGATTTCGGTGAATCGAGCAACAACGCAACTCGACGCAACAAGTCCAAGTATCGAAGTCCGTGACTTGCGCCACGTCTATAAGGGCGGGCACGTGGCACTCGATGGTGTCAATCTCACCTGCGGTACCGGCGTGTACGGTCTGCTTGGACCCAACGGCGCAGGCAAGAGCACCTTAATGCGGATCCTCTGCACGTTGATCCGACCAACCGAAGGATACGTTGAACTATGTGGTTACGACGTCACAAGGAAACATCGTGAGGTGCGACGGCTGCTCGGCTACTTACCACAGGATTTTGGGGGTTGGCGCTCACACCGGGTGATCGAAGTGGTCGATACGCTGGCTCAGCTGTCGGGGCTCTTTGGTCGAAAAGTCCGTCGCGCACGCGTTGAACAGGTCATTGAACAAGTCGGGCTCGCCGATGCGGCCTATCGCAAGGTCAAGCAACTTTCAGGTGGGATGGTTCGGCGATTGGGGGTCGCTCAGGCGCTCGTTCATGAGCCACGGGTCTTGGTGGTCGATGAACCGACCGTGGGCTTAGATCCGGAAGAGCGGGTACGGTTTCGGAAACTCATGGAAGAAATCGGTCGGGACCGAACGATCTTATTGTCGACGCACATTGTGGCCGACCTTGGTGCCGCGTGCCGTGAGATTTCGATCTTGGATACAGGTCGAACCGTATTCAGTGGCTCGCCGGCTGAATTGTTTCGAAGCTCGGTGGGTGCGGTATTTGAACTAATCACGTCGGCGGAGATGGCCGATAAGACTGAACAGAACCACGAGGTGGTGTCGCGTATTTCGACGGGCGATCAAGTCACGCTGCGTGCCATTGCTTCGGAGGACGGGTTGCCGCCAGGCGCAACCCGAGTTGATGAGACCACGTTGGAAGAAAGCTACATGGCCTTTATGTCCGCGCGCGGTCGTGCATCTGTGGCACGCCAAGACGGTGAATTGATCGATGAACCGTCTGTGATGGAATTAGA
>ERZ651768.3547-NODE-3547-length-10414-cov-1.472478_pt1 | contig 10414 bp, 7 predicted proteins | sample MGYA00514754_ERZ651768 | MGnify/ENA metagenome assembly ERZ651768 | reverse complement strand
CAGAGCCTTTGACAACCCTAACTTCTGCCCGGAAAACAGCAGAAAAAATTGGGTACCCCCTGCTTATCAAGGCAGCTGGCGGCGGCGGCGGCAGTTAGGGCTATCGGTCGGCCTGATGACGATCTCTGCCCTACTTGATGTCGTCAGCCTTGGCGCCGTCTTGCCGTTCATTACAGTTCTAGCGAATCCAGATCGCGTATTTGATTATGAGATTGTGTCTAGAGTCGCCAAGGTCTTTGGCATTGAGACATCATCGGACTTGATTCTCCCGCTCGCTGTTGGCTTTGCCCTGACTGCCGTGTTCGCCGGCACGGCTCGACTGGTGAGTTTGTGGGTAGTTGTACGAGTCTCCGCTGGCATCGCTAGTGATCTGGGTATTGAGGCATACCGCAGGACGCTGCACCAACCCTATGAGGCGCATGTCCAGCGCAGCAGCGGCGAAGTTATGAGCAACATCCTCACAAAGGTGGACGCGACCTCCAATTCGGTGGTGCGTCAATTGCTGGCGCTGTGTGGATCGGCACTGACAGTTGTTTCGATAGCGGCCGCTCTCATCGTCATTGAGCCCCTAACAGCATTGATCGCGATGGTCGGACTTGGCTGCGGTTACGCCCTGATCGGGCGGGTTGCAAAGCGCAAACTTGATCACAACAGTTTGATAATTGCTGAGACGCGTACCTCTACATTCAGAGACATTCAGGAGGGGCTTGGTGGGATTCGCGACATCCTCCTGGACGGTAGCCAGTCACACTTCGTGCGGTTGTTCGAAAAGTCTGATCGGAGCATGAAGAGGGCGAGTGCCACGAACCAGATAATCGGTACCACTCCACGGTTTGCGATGGAAGTCATCGCTCTGGTGCTGATTACAGGGCTCGCCTACTGGATAAACCAAAGAACTGGCAGTGTCGCCAGTTCCCTTCCAGTGCTTGGAGCTCTTGCTCTCGGTGGGCAGCGGCTTCTCCCGGCCCTTCAGCAGGGCTTTGTCTCGTGGTCGATGATAGTGGGGAGCCGAAAAGTGGTGGTCGAGGCAATTGAGTTTCTCGATCAACCAATCGATGATGCCGACTTAATTCGATACGAGCCTTCTGGACTTTCCCACCAGATCCGATTGTCTGGGGTGTCGTTTCGCTATCAGCAAACATCCGAAGACGTGCTTAAGGATGTCGACCTCGTCTTTCAGCGGGGGCAGCGAATCGGAATAGTAGGTCCCACCGGGAGTGGCAAGAGCACATTGCTTGACCTGATAATGGGTCTGCTTGAGCCGACGACGGGGACATTGGAGGTCGACGGCGTCGCCATCATAGGAGTCGACCGCCAAAGGTGGATGCGCTCCATAGCCCATGTGCCTCAGCATGTATTTCTCACGGACGAATCGTTTGAGGCCAATATAGTTTTCGGGTCGATCGATAGTCATACAGAAAACACAAGGGTTCGTGACGCTGCAGCCCGTGCTTGCATCAGCGATTTCATAGAGAGCCGTCCCGACGGGTACCGGGAGGTAATAGGTGAACGTGGTGTCCGGCTCTCAGGTGGCCAGCGTCAGCGAATCGGTCTTGCTCGGGCTCTCTATAGGCAGCCAGATGTCCTTATCCTTGACGAGGCGACAAGTGCGCTCGACGTGGTTAGGGAACGAGATGTCATGGCCGGGATCGCTGACTTGGGCAATAACGTGACGATCTTCCAGGTTGCTCACCGGCTGAGCACTGTTGAAGGTTGCGACGTAATAGTCCAGATAGAGGCTGGACGGATTGTAGCAACTGGCACATTTGCAAGTCTTTTGCAGTCGAGTCCATCATTTCGGCATATGGTGGAAACTGCTGGTACCGATAAGGAGAACAGTTGATCCGGAGCACAGATCCTGTGTCTCTTGCCATCAATCACTTGGCGGGTTGACCGTGGGCGTAGGGCACAAAAGTGTCGCTGTTAGCGGCGCTGAGCAACTGGGCTCTCGGTACCTTCAGGTCCTCGCGGGATGCATGGTGTCGCTGGACATCCATAGGAACGCCGATCGGCAGGAATGGGCGCGTCGCTCCTAAACTCACCCCGTGTCGACCGATCCCGTCCAGTCCAGTCGGGCCGGCCGGGTCCCCATTCGAATCACCTTCCGAACAGCCGGACGCCTACTCCGCTCCGGAGAGTTCCGAGCATTCGGTCGTCGGCTCGCCAGCTTCACCCGGCGAACGGTGCGCAGAGAGAAATCGCCCGATTACCAGAAGTGGAGGGCCACCCACGTAGTGCTCGACGACGCTGACAGGCGTCGCATTTCCGATCTGTCTTCATCACCCGACCGGTTGGTTCAACTCGCTGTCCGAGGGCTCAATGGTCCATTGGTGCCGTTCGGTCTGGCGAGCGGACCGACAACTCCTGCCGACTGGATTATCTATGTGGACAGTCCTGCAGAACTCCACGAGGCAGCCACCTTCGCGTTCGCTGATGCGATCTCTCGTCGGCCCGAGGTCGTGGTCGTCTACGCGGACCACGAGATTGTCGGACGTAACGGTCTACCGATCGCCCCCCACCTCAAGCCGGACTGGAACGCCGATCTGGCACTCGGAAGTGCTTACGTGGGACCGGTCCTGGCGATCCGGATCGACCACCTCGAGGAAATGCCCGGTACCAGGGCTCCATCGTCGTTCCATGATCTGCTGCTGTCCGTCACGCGCGAGCTGACAGGCGATCAGATCCACCACATACCCCACGTGCTCTCATCCATCCCAGCCGGACACGCGACCGCGGCAGATGCTGACGCAGTGGTCAGGCACCTGGCCGACCGGGAGATCCGGACGGTCGTCGACCAGGGCACGGGAACCTGTCGGGTCGTCTGGCCGGTACCGACGCCCACACCCCGCGTATCGGTCGTGATACCGACTCGAGACCGTGGCCGAATGCTCGAGCGATGCCTAGAGGGGGTTCGACATCGAACAAGCCACTCCGACATCGAGTTGGTGATCGTGGACCATTCGAGTACCCAGCGACGGGCCCGACATCTGATCGACGGATTGGTCGACTCCGGTGAGGCCACCGTCGTCACCTACGAGGGGCCATTCAACTTCTCCCGCATGGTGAACCTCGGCGTTGGCACCTCAACCGGTGAGGTCGTCTGTCTGCTGAACAACGACACCGAGATTCTGGACCCCGGTTGGCTAACGGAACTGGTCGGCCAGGTATCACGCCCTGAGGTCGGAGTGGTCGGACCGCTGCTGCTCTTCGCTGACGGCTCCATCCAGCACGCCGGAGTCCACCCGGGACTCGGGGGATTCATGGGGCATGGGCACAAGCACCGCCGGTATGGCGATCCCGGCTACTTCGGTCGCCTCACCGTCGCCCACGAGGTGGCGGCAGTGACCGGTGCCTGCCTCGTGATCGAACGTGAACTCTGGGACGACCTCGGCGGCATGGACGAGGGTCTGGCGGTGGCCTTCAACGATATCGACCTGTGCCTCCGGATCAGGCGGGCGAACCTGAAGGTGGTCTTCACCCCGCATGCTGTCCTCCGCCACCACGAGTCGGCGAGTCGCGGGGTCGACGACGATCCGTACCGGTCGGCCCGGCTCGCCGAGGAATACCGGCGAATGAAGCAGCGGTGGGGTTCGGACCTCGAACTCGATCCCGCCTACCACCCCGACCTCAGCCGGGATCCCTCGGGCTTCCGTCTCGCAGCCGAGCCCACCACCCGACCCCCGTGGAGATAGTGGCAGTGGCGGCGGTCAGGTGACCGCCATCAGGTAGGCCTCCCGCATCACGGCGGCGTCGAACCGCCAGTCGAACTCCGCAGCGACGAGGCGGCGCCCGTTCGCCGCACAACGCGCTCGAACCTCCTCGTTCTCCAACTCCGCCACTGCATCAACGACCGCTGACGGGTCGTCGAACGGAACCAAGAACCCAACGCCATATCGTTCCACGATCCGCCGAACCTCAGGCAGTGGCGTCGCGATGATCGGCACGCCATGGGCCATGTACTCCAAGACCTTGGTGGGTACCGAATGGCGATAGTTCGGAAGGTCACGCAGGAGCGCCAGACCGGCCATTGCACCCGATATGGCAGCGAGCGCCATGGGGTTTGACACGGCGCCGTGCACAGCGACTGATCGCGAGGCCTGCGCCAGCAAGTCCGCCACATCCTCGTCAGCCGAACCAAACAGGTCCATCCGGATTCCCTTGGGTAGGAGTCGGGCCGTTTCCAGCAGCACCTCCGCCCCCCGACCCTTCGAGAGTCGACCCAGGTGTACAACCCGGTCTTCGCCAGGTGGCTGGGCCTGGTCGGGAAAGAGCGGAGTGTTCCGTACGACCGGATGGTCGCCCAGCCGATCCGCATAGGCCGGCTCGGCGAGCGTCAACGAGAATCGCCGACCCGCTCGTCGCTCGAGCAACCGGGCTCCCGCCCGCACTGCCCCGTGAGCCACTTTCGGAATCCACGCCTTGTCGGAGATCTGAGCCGGCAGGTCCTCGTGAACATCCCAGATTCGTGGTCCCGCAATCCATCGATCCAGCAGCGTCATCTCCGGATCGTGGACAACCGTAAGGTCAGCGTTCCGAGACTCCTCGGCCAGCACGCGACGAACCTCTATAAGTGCAGAGAGCCGCCGTCGACCTCGGGCACGTCGGACTGGGCGAACCCGGAGGCCGGGCCGTCGGAGGTCAACGCCCGGCTCGACCGGTGCCACGTAGACGACCTCGTCACCGGCCGCGAGCAATGCGCCGATCTGACGATGGAGGATCCTGGCGTCTTCCGCATCGTGAACGATCGTTGCGACGACGATGCGCATGTAGAGGGATCAGAGCCGTTCGACGTGTGGACCGCTCAGCCTGCCACTCGTGTCAAGGAGGCGAACCGCCCCATCAAGGGCACCGCCCTCGAGGAACTCCCGATGGGGTTGCAACAACACGACCATGTCCGCCGCTGCCACGCCCACAGCAAGATCCTCCTCACGGGCGACACTGCTGCCACCCGCCCGGAACTCGTCCACGTGCGGATCGGCATAGCGGACATCGGCTCCCATTTCGGCAAGTTGGATGGCCAGCGGCCGAGCCGGGGTCTCCCGTTGGTCGCTGACGTTCGGCTTGTACGTGACGCCGAGTAGAAGAATCCTCGATCCGTTAACCGGCCTTCGAGCAGAGTTCAGCGAGTCCTGCACCCGCTTGGCCACATAGGCAGGCATCCGCTCGGAGACCTCATGGGCAAGTTCGACGAACCGGAAGCGATATCCAAGCGAGCGGACCACCCAGGACAGATAATTCGGATCGATCGGAATGCAGTGTCCGCCGACGCCGGGGCCGGGGTAGAACGCCTCAAAGCCAAATGGCTTCGTCTTCGCCGCGTCAATCGCTGCCCAGAGGTCGATGCCCAACTCGTGACAGAACACCGCCATCTCGTTCATGAATGCGATGTTGATATGCCGGTACGTGTTCTCTAGAAGCTTCGCCAACTCGGCCTCGCGGAGGCCAACCGTGGGAACAACGGTGTCGACGATCCGCCTGTAGAACTCGACTGCCCGCTCGGTACACGCCGGTGTCAGTCCTCCCACGACCTTGGGGATGTTGCGTAGGCCATAGGCAGGGTTGCCGGGATCGATGCGCTCAGGGGAATAGGCCAATGAGAAGTCGCCGCCAGCAACCATGCCGCTGCCATGTTCGAGCAGCGGTTTTACGGTCCCGTCGGTGGTCCCCGGGTAGGTGGTCGATTCCAGTATGACCAGTGCTCCGCGTTGAAGATGCTCTGCCACAGTGGTCGATGCCTCGATCACGGCGGTGAGGTCAGGGGTCCCGTCTCCTGAAAGTGGGGTCGGAACGCAGATGATGATTACCTCGGCTTCGGCGATACACGAAGAATCGCCAGTTGCCAAGAAATCGGCATCAAGCATTAAGGAGATATCGCCGCAGTCAAGATCGTCTACATGCGATTTTCCGCTGTTCAGGCCCTCCACCACGACAGCGGAGGTGTCATAGCCCACCACCCGTAAGCCCGCTCTCACGGCCTCACATGCCAACGGGAGACCTACGTATCCCAATCCGATCACTGTCAGCACTGTGTCCACCCCACCAACCAGCGAAAAGAGACAAACCCTCCGTAAACACCCTACCGATCAGCGAGCACCGGAGAGCCCGTCCTACATGCGCTCCGCAACAACAAGGACGGTGCTCTCAGTCCACCTTCTTGCGGTCATCGGAGTACCTGACGATGCAATACAGAGCTCTTAAGCCGTCTTTCCACCCGATCTTCTTCCCACTATCAAAGGAACGTGGCGCATACGAAACTTGTACCTCCATAATTCTCCAGTTTGCCCCAGCGATTTTTGCTGTCAACTCAGGCTCGACACCAAAACAGTTCTCCTCAATCCGGATTCCTTGGACTACTTCCGTCCGGAATGCCTTGTAGCCCGTTTCCATATCGGTTAGCCGCAACCCGGTGAAGAGGTTCGACAGGACAGTGAGGAACCGGTTCGCCCAGAAGTGCATAAGGTACTGGCCAGGCAGACGTCGGCGATCGGGAAACCTGGATCCATAAACTACGTCGGCAATGCCACTACCAAGCGGAGTCACCAACTGTGTGTAGTCAGCGGGATCCTGCTCAAGATCAGAGTCTTGGACGACCACATACTCGGTGGAGACCAAAGCAAATCCAGTGCGCAATGCGGCTCCTTTGCCCAGGTTCGCCTCATGGTGGTGTACTTGCACCCGTGGATCCGACAATGCACTAAGAACCTCTCGGGTGCCATCCGTGGAACCGTCGTCCACCACGATCACCTCGCCCACTATCGGCTCGTTGAGGATCCGCTCAACACATAGCCCAACGCTCTCCACTTCGTTGAAACATGGGACGACGACAGAAAGACAACCGGAGGGCAGCGGCGTATCGACCATAGGAATTACGGTGTGCGGTCAGGTTTGACAGGCTGTTTTCAGTGACATGCAGCAAGGCCCTAGAGGGGAAGAGGCGTTGGGCACAAAGCAGGGAACCCGGGTAAGAGTCCTACTCATCCTGGTGGTGTTCGCCCTCGGGCAATTGGCGGTCGGGCTACTCTTTTCTCTCCCGCTCCGACCAGTTGAGTCGCCCGACTCCGGGGCATACCTCCGCGCTGCGGCGAATCTCCCCTCGTCGATCCATGGAGCCTACTGGGGGTATGTGGGATACATCGGATTTCTTCGGATAGGGACCTGGACGGGTTCGGCAACCTGGTTTGCCGTTGCCATTAACGCCCTTGCCGCTGTCGGTGCCTCATCAGCGCTCCATGCCCTTGGCCGACGCTTCGGCGGAGAGATCGCCGGATGGGTTGCCGTCTGTGCCTATCTCCTCAATCCAATGGTCGCTCAATGGACGAGGTACGTGTTGACAGAGCCGCTGTTCTACGCGGGGATCATCCTCACCGCCTACTGTCTGGTCCGGGCAATCGAGTCGAGCCGCGTGGCCTGGGCACCCCTTTGGATCGTCGCCGTGTTGACATCCTCCCTCCGCCCGAACGGCATCCTTCTTCTCGGTGCGGTAGCCACTGCGTTGACTCTGGCACGACAGACCCGACGCCCTCGACGTTACTTAGCCACTTCGGCAATCTGGGCCTGCGTGCTGCTATTAGCTGTAGTTAGTCCAACCTTGAAGGCGACGTATGGAGAACAAAACGCCTTCGGCCCCCAAGCCTGGGCAGGCACAGTTGTCCATGGGGTCCCCGAAACCGCCATTGCCATGCCCGAGCCCACCACCGACGACCCGTCGAACACTGCCTTCGTCAGGTACGCCCTTAAACATCCCGTCGATGTCGGTCGATTGGGAGCAACGAGGATCTGGTGGGAGGTAAAGCAGGTTCGACCCTGGTATTCCGACCAGTTGAACGCCTTCCTCACCGTCGCCATGACAGGGTTCTACGTGCTCGCGGCTATCGGCATGTGGTCGGGACGGGGAACCTCCCTCAACGTGGTTCTCACTAGCATCTCCATACCCTTCGCTGCGGTCATCGCGGCTACCTGGGCGATTTGGGAAGGAAGGTTTGGGTGGTGGTTTCTAGTGCTCTGGACAGTGTGGGCAGGTGTCGGTGCAACAGCGCTATTCACCCGAACGATGAGCTACCTCCCGCTCGACCACCGGCTTCGTTACAAGACCGATAGGCCAAGAATCCGGCTCAAACGAACTGAGGTCCAAACATGAATTTTTCTCCATGCTCCGATCGAGAGAAGCGACTCAACCGGTGAAAGTCTTGATCACCGGTGGAGCTGGCTTCATCGGAGCGAACCTCGTTCGCTCCCTCGACCAAACTCCCGGAATTGGTGCAGTTATCGTTCTCGACGATTTTTCGGCGGGCTTCAGAAAGAACCTTGTGGGGACACGAGCGACCATTCTCGAAGGGTCAATTCTTGATGAGAACCTGCTCGACCACGCGTTCGAGCAGGTGTCAGCCGTCGTCCACCTAGCGGCTCGATCCTCGGTTCCTCTGTCGATCACCAATCCGATGGCAACACATGAGGCCAACTCTACGGGTACCGCAAGAGTTCTAGAGGCTGCGCGACGCGCCGGCAACGTTCATGTGATCATGGCGTCCTCGTCATCGGTATATGGGGCGACCACTGATCTCCCGAAGCACGAGGCTCTACCCGCTCGTCCGGTTAGTCCCTACGCGGCCAGCAAACTGGCTGCCGAGGCCTACACCCTCGCGTGGTCCCACAGTTACGGCCTGCCAGCACTCGCACTTCGGTTCTTCAACGTCTTCGGGCCACTGCAGTCGCCAACCCACGCCTATGCGGCCGTCATCCCGGCTTTCTTGTCGTCGGCTCTACGTGGATTGCCACTTCCGGTCCACGGTGACGGCACCCAGTGCCGCGACTTCACCTTTGTAGACACGGTGGTCGAGGTGCTTGTTGGGGCTCTTGACCGCCGGCTCACTCACCCAGAACCCGTAAATCTGGCCTTCGGTAGTAGGACCCGACTCCTCGATGTCATCTCTCTGCTCGAACAAGTGCTTGATCGAAAATTGCCGGTGGATTTTCATCCCCCTCGGACCGGAGATGTCCAACAGTCGCAAGCCGACCCGAGCCTGTTGCGCGAACTATTCCCCGGTACAGAACCGACGGCTCTGCTAGCCGGGTTGGAGAAGACCGCAGACTGGTTCTCCAGGGAACGCCCCTGGGAACCGCTAGAGACCGGTTAGTCCGGCACCGAGGTTTCCCGAATCACGGTCTACCTCTGAGGTTGTTTTATTTGTCTGAATAGACCGGAACCCTCAATAGCAGTCCCCCCGCCACCGCCCTCGTCCTCAATAATGAGCCGGCGGCGCAGGAGGCGCGGAGCGAGGCTGAAATCTGAGCTGCGCAGCGAGAAATTATGGCCGGTGATCGCCAGCACGTTGTCTCCCTCGACAAAGGCCCCCCCGGGGATGAGGAACATCTCCTCCTCGCTGGCCTCGTGGGAACCGGAGGCTGTACTTTCAAAGGTGGAGTTCTCGTCGCAGTTGGTCGACGCCACGAGGTTGCCGTTCACGAAGGCGCAGAAACCATCATCGAAGGTCAAGCCGAGAAAGAAGTCACCGGCGGCCGCCAGCTCTCCCGCCTCGAGCCGATGCTGAAGAAGATGAGGACACAGAAGAAGCGGCTCCTGGCGGCGGGCGAAAAGGCAGGACTGACGTCGATCAAGAATCACAGCATCGATTACGAATGCGGACCCCACGCAGGGTTTCTGTTCGCGGACGAGGATTCAGCGCGGGTCTTCTCCAACGGACTGAAGACTCGCTCCGTCAGCAACTTCCTGCCGATGGATACGGGACGTCACGTCTACACGCGCTGGGAACCCATCCTGCGCGAGCAGGGCGCCCACCACCCGGCGCTTGATCCCTTCAAGATTCCCGCGAACCGCAAGTGCAGGGTGAAGTACACCCACGACATGTGCTCCGCCTCGCTGGATATTCTCGGGCGCACAGTCCTGATAGGAACTCACCCTGATAGCAAGGCACAACTCGTGCGCACCATGGAGCGCGCCGTGCGCGATGCTGCTGTCGAGGCGCTTGGTTGAACATGTCCTCTTACCTACAAAACACCGGAGCGAGACCATGAAGCGCGCCATCGGCCCTGCCGCCGTCGCCCTGCTCGTCAGCCTGTGGGCGGTTGCCGCTGCTGATACCCACGAGAAGTCCCTCACCATCTGGTGGGCGCAATGGGACCCGGCGGACGGCTTACAGGAACTGGGCCATGTTTTCGAGCAGGAAACCGGGGTCGCCGTCAACGTGCATCAGATTCCCTGGGGCGCTTATCAGGATCAGGTGTTTTTGAACTTTGGTAACAACCAGACGGATTTCGATATCGTCATCGGTGACAGTCAGTGGATCGGGCGAGGCGCGACAAAAGGTCTATACGTCGAATTGACCGATTGGCTGCCTTCTGCGGTCGATATGAGTAAGGTACACCCTCGTGCCGCCCGATATCTGTGTGAATATCC
>ERZ651768.3546-NODE-3546-length-10414-cov-1.799071_pt1 | contig 10414 bp, 9 predicted proteins | sample MGYA00514754_ERZ651768 | MGnify/ENA metagenome assembly ERZ651768 | reverse complement strand
GTTTTCTCAGCACGCTCCCTAGATCTCTTATAATTGTATTTTGCGCATCGGCGGAAATAAATCTTCGCAGCTTTGCCGCCAGGGGAGCCGCTTTCTCCTGACCTCCAAGGAATGCACTCAAGGCCCAGAAGAGGGCCTTTTCAAAATGCTGAGGGTGGCCTCTTCCTGTAAAATTCAGTTCCGCATAAAGAAGCTGAGCCTGAGTGTTGTTTTCATTGGCAAGCACTTCCAGAAACTTTGCAGCCTTGTCAAAGTCATCCTTTTCCAGGTATGCGATTGCGGTTGCCATTAATCCAGACGGCTTGCCACCACCCTGAAGACCATCATCATTGCCGTCCCCCGACGGCTCTCTATCGGTCAAAGACGCCACTAATCTTTGTATTCCTGCCGATGACGAACGTTTCAGGGAAAGTTTGGTCATGTCCTGATTTGACTGGGGTAGTGTGATTACGCCTCTACTGCCGCTTGAAGACTTTGTTATAGTGTTTCGGACGGGAGTGGCTCTTACCGCAATGGCTTTTCTGCTGCCCAAAACGCTGCGCCAAGTTTTCATTATACCTTTAGGTCTTCCGCTAATTACTGTTATGATCTGGACCCCCTTTCTTCCTTTGGATACGCCGCTAGCCTTGCCTTTGGAGAGGGTGATCGATTTACCGATCGTCCTTGAAGTCGCCAGCCCTCGAGAACCGGTGGCAGTCTTTCCCGAGGACTTGCCGGCTGAAACGCCTCTCGAACCTCCAGTCGATGACGTACCTTTGGCGCTGCCCGTCGAACCACCTCTCGAACTGCCCACTGAACCACCTCTCGAACCACCACCCACGGAACCGCTTTTGCTTCCGCCGTGACTGACGCCTCCACCTCTTCCGCCGCCTCTTCCACCGCCCCGTCCTCCTCCTCCGCGGTTCCGGCCTCTGGCCTCTGCATCTCCTACCAGTGAAAATTCGAAAGAGGGAGAGAGGTCAGAGGTCACAATGAGACCGACGGAGAGAAATAACAGCATTACGGTCGATCGTTTCAAAAAAGCATTGGCAAAACTAAGTCCTGCCCAAAAGAGAGGAAGAACTATGAAACGGGTTGCCGTCTGACGTTTCCGCATGGAATTAGCGATCCGGTTTTATGCTGATTTGCACGATTTTGATGCCCGGATATGCGTCTTGCTATCTGAATTAAGAGCCACGTGCTCCATTATGCCCCCCTAGATGAACCTGCATTTTGCTTTTATGACGGCGTTCTAAGAAACGGTATGAAGACAGCCACGATTAGATAATATCGCTTCTAGCTTAGAAAATATATCAGACATGCCGCAATGACCGCAATGACCTCAATCACAGCCTTTGAAATTACTGATTTCGTTAAATTTAGACCCAAACCTACCTTATTATTATTAAAGGTCTTTATTCCATTTCACAGATCAATCGAGAGAATTAAATAAATCAGGTTTCATGCTTTGGAATTATTTACTTTCTCCAGTTGACGTTGACAAATGTCACCCGGCGGTTCCTGGCCTTTCCCTCCTCTGTTGCATTTGACGCAGCCGGCCGGCTCTCGCCGTATCCCTTGATTTGTGTTCGGGAAATTCTCACGTCGAACCTCCCGGTTAAAGCACGCTGCACAGATTTTGCTCTCTTGGTCGACAGCTTCAGGTTATAGGATGCGCTCCCCTCGCTATCGGTGTGGCCTTCGATGAGTATGGTGGTATTCTTCAACGTCGGGCTGTTGAGCGATTTTGCAATTTCTTTAAGCTGCAGGAGCGATACAGTTTTGACGCTCGAAGAGTTGGTATCAAATAGAATATGTACGTCTATAAACGGTCTATCGTGCCAAAGAAATGAAAGCCCCCGGGTAAGGACGGGGGCACTTGTCAAAGATTTGGTAATTTCATCGGAACTTATGATATCAGAAAAGCTTGGATTTTCCGCAGGGGCCGCCGCAAGTTCTTCCAGCTTTGACCTGTATTCATTTTCGGCGCGGCGAATCCGATCGGGGTTAGAGGTGAGAACGTCATCCTCCAGTTTCGATAAAAATGTTCTGTAAGCCTTTCCTGCGCCCTTTTTGTTCCCAATCTTGTACAACACATCAACCAATCCGGCGTAAGGTTTTTCCCCCGCATTTGCAGTGGCAATGGCGCGCCTATAAAAGGCTTCTGCTGATTTGAAGTCTCCGTTTTTTTCATGCCATCTGGCAAGTTCGATTAATGCCGGACCGTACTCCGGGCAAGTACCTATTAGACGTTTTAAAAGATTTGTCTTTTCGGCGGCGTTCCCCCCTGAACGTTTTGCACCTTCAAATTCGGTGCGGCAATCCGCCGCCATGATCAAATCAGAAGACAGGAGAAAGACAACCGAAGCGGCTGCCGTCAACTTCAAAAATTTCAAACTAAAATCAGTCATGATTTAATATCGTTAAGACCAGACTTGCCTCTGAAATTCTAGTGCGCGGTATAGCGCGAAAGGTCGTGACCAGTCGATCAACGGATTTTTTCGGTAAGGGTTTAAGTGTTCTACCCCGTAGCGGTTTAGGCAGTTCTTTTGTGATATCTCTGGAGGCGGCGAAGCATTTTAACAGTTCCCGCCCGACAGGGGGTTCAATCTTCAACGAAAATGGCACGATCTTCGGATCTGACAAAGCATATGCAATTTTACCTCTGAATAGCGGCGACTTGAAATAAGGGTTAGGTAAAATTTGAATGACCTTTCCGTCCGCTTGAAAATAATAACAGTAAATCCACGCTTTTTTTCCTGTCCGCAAAATAAGCTCCAAGTTTTCACCTATTTTATAAACCGGGTCTTTGCCTTTTTTGCTGGTTAGCCTGAATTTGAACGGGCCAATCCCATCATACTCACGGAATGCCTCAAAATCATCTGTCGGTCTATATGCAAGACCCCTGGTTTCTTCGATCCTCATACTGCCGTTCCAGAATGCGGCATGCCCCTTCCGGTTTACCAGGTTAAGATTTAGTTCGATGCTGTCTTCCAGCACCCAATAAGTTCCTTTAAGCAAATACGAGAAATTTGAATCTGTCTGCATCTCATCTCGCAGATCTTTATCCTGGAGGGATTTCCCGGCAGCAGTCCACTTGAGTTCAGGTTCAACAACTTTAATGCGTCCTCCTGAAAGGCCCTCTGAATAAAGATTTGCAAGGGCAGACTGCAGCTTGTCCTGCAGAAATCGTGCAAACTCCGTCTGGAGACCGGTATCCTGATAACGGATGCCGCCAAGACGAAGCTCCTGCAGGTCGCGGGCATTTTCTTTCAGTTTTTTTGCGGCCTCATTGACAGCCTGATCGAGAGTGAGGAGCCCCGACTTCCTCATTATTTCATGATCCGGGAGATAGAATGACACGGGTTTGGTTTGCCCGGCAATGACGCCGTCCAATAATCCTACCGCCGTATAGCTGAGGGATATTTTGCGCTCATGCCTGCGTATTTTCCCCTTAATGATAATATCGACTTGGCCGGCGTCTTTTAAGAGTGAGGCTATCGGATCTTCCCGCGGGTTTTCCAGCCTTCCGGTTGCCTTGAGGTCATCAATGATGATGTTCAACTCCTCCCTCGCGAGAAAGACATATCTATTTCCGCCGCGGGCCATGAGACCGTGCAGCAACGTTTGATTGAATTGATCGGCGATTTCTTTTCCAAGGGGGATTTCATTTTTTTGAAAGGGCAACAGAGCAATGCGGGTCTTCTTTAAGGGTGAACGGGAATTTCTTTCTGTGTACCGCCTTAGACCGGTGAGAAGTTCTTCAGTAAGTTGGTTGATTTGTTTTTCGGTATTTGCGTCAAGGTTAAAGTCCACATTGGCCTGAGAAGGCACGCCTAGCAGAAACCAAAACAATACAGCAATAAATACGGGTAATGTTCGATATACGCCCATCAGGGATTTTTCCTGTGTTCGATCGTGAGAAGCCTGACATTCTTTTTTGCCAGTTCAGCCGCAGCTCTGCTCCAATCTTCCTGTTTTCTAAGCCACTCGAGCTCCTTTAGAACCGGTTGATCTCCGATGAGAACAGCTAGTCGATCCTCCTGATGGTTCGAGGAGACATCTTTCTTTCTTCGCAGTTCAAACGACCAGGACTGACGGCCGGCTGCGATCTTTAATCCCTTAAAGGTACCTGGGGAGAGTGTTTTGGCAACGAACCTCCCCGATTTGTCGTCTATCCATACAGCCACATACTTGCCTTTTTTGCCTACGTCTATGGAAAATGAAAATCGGCAGACACCATCGAGGAGGTCGGCCGATAGACTACCACCGGTTTTCCAGGGCAGGATGTGCTTCACGGGAGAGACGGCATCGAAATTTACCTCGAGGCAGCTTCCTCCCGAAGGGTGCTTGAAGGCCGTCAGCTGAATTTCGGGACCAATAGGCCGGGGCTCAGTTTGAGAAACCTGTTGTTCGCCTTTGGAAAGCTGTTGTCTGTCTTTAGGGGCTTCAGGCTTCTTCGGAACACTAATTATTTCTGGGTTACCACTTTTTTCTTTTTTTTGTTCAAGACCGATCGTCGGGAGGACCCTGTCACGCCAGCTAACCAGGACGTCAGTCTTGACCGGCGCAAAATAAAAGAAGCCCCAGGCAATAACGATAGCGGCGGCCAGGACGGCTGCAGAAAATCGGGAGTTTTCCCCGGACCGATTTTTGATACTGCCGGAAGCCGTCTTCGGCTCCAGGTTTAAATCCAGATCTTTGCAAACCTGAAATCCGCTCTCCGCAGGCAAAACAGAAAAATTTTCGCCGAAGTCGGGTATTTCATCTAAGAGGCTGATTTGAGACGCCGGAGCGGCAATCACCGCTTTTGATTGACTTGACGCAATTTTCTCAAAGAGGGAATGCGATCCCTTAATTTTTTCGGCGATGTGGTCTACATCGAGAATGTTCAGATCATAGTCAACGCGGCCGGTTGCCCAGACAACATAATCCGCCGCGTCTACATCCTCTACCAGTTCGGATCCTGCGGCAGCGTCAATGGCGTGTGCGATAAAAAACGGCAATTGCCAGCTTTGCCCGGTTCCAACTGAACCGGAGATATCAGCTCTGAAGGACTCGTATTCGAAGGGTCCGAATTCCCGTTCAATAATTCCGCTCCCTCTGCGGACAAAATCATCGTACTCCCCGCTTATGGGAAGAATGTTGGAAGATCGGCTGATACAAATCATCGACTGAGGTGCCCGCTCAGGCGTCAGTCTCTCTATCTGGATGGGGCCGCCGGTCGTCGCTATAAAAACAGCGAACTTTTTCACTTCAGAAATACTTCGGTCTTCGGGTTCATCATTAATTCGACTAATTTAGACTGCCGGTCGAAAATAAGCTGGATGATGCCGTCTTTAATCTCCGGCACTTCGAAACGCATGCAGGTTTGATCCTCCTCGCAGACAAACATTGAGGTGGGAGCAAGATCTACATCACCCGTAATCTCGATAATGACATAAATCTGATCGGGTTCTGCCCGCGACGCTTCCATGCGGATAATGCATCCGCTGCCGTGCCGTACCGGGTAATCGCCGCTGCTGGCTGCCATCGCCTCAGGCAGCCGGTAGGCTGCGGTCTGATCAACAATCTTCCGGTATAGCTTCCGAAGGTGAGGATTACTCCGCACTTTCAGTTCCAACGCCTCATCCACTCCCGAGTATGACGTCAAATATGCATAGAGAGTGCTCAACGATATTGTGTCGGATCTTCTATTTTCCTCCAGCGATGACGTTAATATATCAACCCAGGAATTTTTACTAAATTCTTCCTGAATGCGTTCCAATTCACGGTCATCGGGCATTTTAAAATCTATCATGGGGAAACTCCGTAAATTGTATGGAATTGGTTGCTGAAAATTTTCTGGTCTTTTTTAAATGACTCTTCGAGCAGACTATCATGGCGAACTATCCTGGATATTGAGCTTAAGAAATTCTGCAGCTGTGCACCTACCTCGATCAAGGCTCCAGCGCCAATGCGAAAAGCCTCAAGATGTCCCTCATCTTCCAACTGCTCTTCGGTAAAACCTGCACGTGTAAATGATCCAAACGCCCGCTGTGCATCCCCAATTGTCTCCTCAAGGTCTTCTTCGTCAATTTCATTCGAGAAATTCCTGCCGCGGGCAGCATCAAATTCCGATTGGATCGGATCATCGAAGAGGCTGACTACGTTCCCGCCCTTCGGTAAGCCCGCTTGATCATCTGACAGTTCATTGTTTTTCCGAAGGGCATAGAGTGCCGCCAGCTGCAGCTGCCTGACGTGTTCCTTAATTTTTTTCAATTGCGCCTGTATTTCAAGGTACGTCGCAGCATCTCTGCAGGTCATTCGGTCACGGAGGTCACCTTGACTTCGCTTGAGCCTTAAATCATTCGAAATCCCTGCCTGTATCTGTCCGAATGTCTCAAGCCTCAAAAATGCCAAAGGGAGCCGCCTCGCGTAAGGTCCGTATTTCATCAGAAGTTCAATTGGCTGGCGCTCGCTTTTCTGTTTAAAGAATTTAACACGCACCGCCGGTTCTTTATCAAATACCTCCAGAGGGGACTGCCATTCACCATAATCTGCGAAAGATGCAGCCTCGTCGTCAGGGTCCACTTCGTGTTTTTCTCTATCAGTTCCGATTACTGACGCATGATCAATATTTCTGCCGACTTCTGCCGTTTCAAGAGATTTAATGAGTGTGACAAAATTATCGAAGACAGCTCTATAGACCCTAAATTCTTCGAGGAAGCTATGGGTCAGCCAGAAATCAAGTATGGTTTCATCGTCGATGGTATTCACATCTAGGCGTTGCGGAGATTGCCTTTCCGCCTCCATCTTATTCTGTTCTTTTCCTTGCTTCGCAGCAACCTCTTCTGCTGCCTTAATGTTGCGTTCCTTCAGGAAATTAAAGAGCTTGTCAAACTTCTCGTCGTGCTGTGCTTGGGGCATGTTGCTGCGTCGATATCTGCGGAGTGAGCTGGATAACGAATTGCTGGCATCCTGAATGTTCCTAAAAGTGACGTCACACTTCTGATTGTCTGACGCAGAGAGGGTATCGAACAATTCATTGAACTGCTCGTAAAAGGAAAATAGATCCATACTACAAAGAAATTCATGAAGAGCCGCAAGAAAAGGGATCCGGCCGTAGCGGATGGAAAATGTTCCATCAGGATATTCGAGGTTCAATCCCTTTTCATTCGCCGTAATATGTTCCCCCGCTTTGCCAGACAATGCATTTTCTGACAAAAACCAATCCCGATAGACAGATGGACTGGCTTTTTCAACGCCAAGAAAAAATGTTAGGCGTTCATCCGCAGTGTCCGCCTTATCAATGAAGCAATTCACGGCGTGGACGAGATGGCAGAGCTCAAATAACGGCGTATCCTTATTCGCGCCGCCCCCTAAACCCACGATGACCTTTGCCAGCCACTCCATCACGGGTCTCTCGGCATACTTGGGACTGCCGTCAGGCGCACAACTTTCAGCCACCGAAAGGAAATCTGCCGTTAATGTTCCGGATGCACCCGCTCCAGTAATCATTTTCAGGGCCTCGTTCAGGAGAACTTCGCCGGCTATTTTTGTTAAACAAGACATTGTGTTACACCTCGACACCAAGTTGCAACAGTAAACTAGCTTCGCTTATGGCGTGACGAAGGACCAAAGTCGTCGAGGTTCCTTTTGGCGCGCTCCAGACGTCGAATGAAATTTTCATCAAATCTGTCAGCAAGAAAGAAATCATCCCCGATAGGCATCCAGGCTCTCTCCCTTCGCGCATCAGTTATCATCAGGGAAGCCGGCGTTTCGAACTTAACTCTGATGTTATTGCCGAATTGGGATTTTGAATACCGCTTCCTGGACGCCACTGTTCTGCGATAGCGTTTTACACTCTCACGGAGAAGGGCTTTGACTTTTGTTCTGGCAGGTTCCCATCCGTCGCGATGATGCGGTTTATTGTCTAATTGAGCGCTTGCCCAAACCTCAGCTTGACCTTGATAACGGCGACGCCATCGCTGGACTGACTGGACATATTTTCGTGTATAGCCGTGAGGTTTGGCATACCGTCCGCTTCCCCGGAGCGTGCCGCCGTTATAATGGGAGAGCGCCAAATCCCAGCGGCCACCGTATTGCCTATATAATTGACCGAGGTAATCTATTCCGAGCTGGATATTGAGGCGGGCTTCCCATAATTCATCCTCATATACGCCAAATTCATCCCGCGCCGTACGTGGCATGATTTGCATCACGCCGCGTGCTCCCGCCGAACTCAGGGCGTTGGCGTTAAAATCAGATTCCACCTTTGCAACGGCCAGGGCTAAAGCCGGCGGTACGATGCTGTTCATCGCCTCCTGAAGTACGATTTTCTGAACTTCAGTACGTGAAAATGACGTCGCGTGGGATGGTAAAGAAGTCACGGCGCTTAATACAAGGATTGCGCATGAAATTACGATTTTAGACTTTTCCGATATCATCTTGATTTCTCCTTCAGAATTTTAAGCCACTCTCCGTTTAAAAGTGTCACGGCGAGCGATTTGGATATAAATTTTTTTCGTATGTTTACGGCTTCTTCGGTTGGAATTTTTGGATCAACCGCCAGAAATTTGGGTGATTTCCGTTGGATTTCTGTCTCGGGAATTTGCCTAAGATCGGCGTCAAAGAACTTTCCGGCGAAGTATATTATTATCTCGTCGGCAGAAATGTGGTTAACCCCATCTGCATCTGACGGGACGTCGCTTGAAGGCGACGAGGGGTGGACGTCCATACCTGCGATATTCTTCCCGTGCGTCCTGTTGTCTATTTTTACATGTTCGCTGGATACACTCATAGAAACCATCGCCAGAACCATAATCGTGAAGAAAACCATGGCCAGGGCCAGGGCGATTTCAACGAGAGCGTTATTTTGTGAGGCCATTAGTTTGCCGCCTTTTTTAAAATGCCGTGCCGTCATATGTGCCAGTGAGGCTTTTGCGTATATTCTTCTTATGAATAGGCTAGAGGCGGTTTTCTGGGTTATACTGATATTTGTCTTGTAAATCCGCGATGTGAGAAAATTCCGAACTTCACGTTAAATACCGGGAGGGAGGCCACATAATCGACTGAAAAAGCTTAACTGCCGGTGTAGTGGACCGATTTATGGGGTGTGTTTTTTAAGGAAACCCCATATTGTAAAATGATATTTGTGTAAATTTTTGTTCAAACATCTAAAAATAGTGTCTACCCTCTCCATAGTTTCTGGTAACGGAACAAAGGAGGTTAAAATGAACAAGCTATCTACGATTGTCTTTGCAAGTTTCGCCCTTGCAGCCTGCGCAGGCACTCCCCATCCGGCAATAAGCGCCGAGGATCCGAACATTCTGATCCTTGGTGAAGATTCCGATCCCGATAGTGTCCCCAGGAACAACAGGATTTTCAAAAGGGTTTTAAATGCCGTCAGCAACCAGCTCAGCGATGAAGGCTTCAACGTTTATGATGAAACGGCCGTGACCCTCGATGATTTTGTTCAGGGACGCTCGAGACGAACGGATGCGGAAATTATTGACATTGCCCGTTCTATCAAGCGCCCCCCCATCGATGTAAGTGTTATCTTCTCCATCTACGGCACCCATAAGAAGCTGACCTATACGGCTAAAATAAAAACGCGTATTGAAGGTCGCCTTCTCAATGTCAAAACTGGGCAACGATTGGGCAATTTTGAAGTCGACATGCCGGAGGCTGAAAATGTCCCACGCGACTGCAATCGCGATTGTCTCCTGGAGGAAGTCGGAAAGCAGTCAAAAGAACTGGCGCAAGACTTAGGTGCCGTTTTAGCTACCAAGCTTGCACACATCGTTGATAAGGGTGGCTACTCAGAGAGCAAGCTGCCAACCGGATATGCTCTCGTATTCAGCAACTTCAAAGTACATGAAATCAACGCAATAGAAGAGTATTTGACTACATTCAGCGGTTACAAAAAACACCGCCCTGTAAAATCATCGATGAGAACAGCCGAATATTGGTATGAAACCGACTCAAAGAGTGCACGTTTAAATCGTAATCTAAGAAAGATGCTCGATCACCTCGATGTTAAGGGACGTGTGACATTTGCCGGAAACGAATTCAAAGTGGAAAAAATTACTTTGAGGTCGAAATAACATGTTCAGGTTTTTGTTAGGGGTGACCGCGGTTATCTGCTTAATTACATACGGCGATGAAATTAAGAACTACACCGTAGAGATAGGACTTAGAGATCTGGCGGTCGCTTACCTCAGAACCTGGTAATATAACAAAAACCATAACTAGAGATTGCTCATTTTACGAAACCGCTCCAAATTTTGGGGCGGTTTCTTTCACGCTTATCCATTGGTGGCTGAAAGTCACCCCGACATTCTCTACCAGAGAGGCACTCACACCAAATTATATAACGGCAGAGAACTCTCCCCCACCAACTAAACTTCAATTCTTCCCCGATTTCTGTCATCATCACGGAATGAAACGTCTG
>ERZ651768.3544-NODE-3544-length-10416-cov-3.325660_pt1 | contig 10416 bp, 12 predicted proteins | sample MGYA00514754_ERZ651768 | MGnify/ENA metagenome assembly ERZ651768 | reverse complement strand
GAACACGCGGAATGGGAACGGTCGTAGCGATAATGGCAGGGGGCCATCTGGAAAACGTCATGTGGGCAACGGTGGTCGTACGAATGGTAACGGCTTTGAGCAGCGGTCTCGTGAGCAGGATCAATTCCAGGACCGAGCCGAGCCAAGTAACCGCCGTCGAGGGCGGACGTCAGGGCGCTCCAAGTCGCGGGCTTCGCGCTCAGTCCGGCGTGAAAAAAAGTCGTCTTAAAGAACTCCACTGCTCGGCCGAGACGGTAGGTTAGGCTGGCACGCTCGCTAGCGTCCGTTGGAGGTATGTTCAACATGATCGATCTTTCCGGAAAACAGGGTCTAGTTGTTGGTGTCGCGAACAAGCGATCTATTTCTTGGGCGATTGCAGAAGCTGCTGATCGAGCTGGCGCACGGCTCGCGTTGACTTATGTCAACGAGCGGCTCGAACGAAATGTGCGTAAGCTCGCAGCGACGCTGACACAACCACCCTTAGTTCTGGAGTGTGACGTCGCTCAGGATCAGCAAATCGAAGCAGTAGCGGCCAGCTTAGAGCAGGAGTTTGGTGGTCTGGACTTTCTAGTTCATGGCGTGGCCTTCGCCCCACGCGAGGCGATCACGCAACCGTTCCTAGAAACGACCCGAGGGGATTTCCGGGTTGCGCTTGATATCAGTGCCTATTCATTCGTAGCTTTGGCGAGAGCGGTTGCACCGTTGATGGCACGTAGAGGAGGCGGTAGCCTTCTCACGCTGACCTATCTCGGCAGTGAGCGAGTTTTTCCGAATTACAATGTAATGGGGGTTGCGAAGGCCGCGCTTGAAGCCAGCGTCCGATATCTGTCGAGCGAACTCGGTTCACAGCAAATCCGCGTCAACGCCATTTCTGCCGGGCCGATCAAGACGTTAGCCGCGAGCGGCATTTCGGGTTTCTCCAATATTCTGTCGGTTTACCGTGCTCATGCGCCGCTTCGGCGCAACATCGATGCCGGTGAAGTAGCAGATGCGGCATTGTTCCTCTTGAGTAATGCGGGGCGTGCTGTAACGGGTGAAGTGCTGTTTGTAGACGCTGGCTATCACGCTATGGGTCTTGGGGAGATTCGTAACGACGATCAATAGGCCGGCCTCTTTACTCCTTGACGCAAATGGTCTCGCTTGTCGTCAACGGGAAATATCCGCTTGGTATCGTGTCATTCTCGTCCGAGACGTTTGAGGCATGAAATTGCCAGCCATCAGGCGTATGCGGGGAGCGTTATTACGGTTAACACTTGCCCGTCGCATTGCGACTTCGATTGGGGTAGTGCTTGTGCTGCCTACGACGGTGCTCAGCCTGGCCGATTTTGAGTGGGAGTCGTGGGTCACGGACGGCATTGTGCTGTTAACGGGTGCACTGGGCGCTGCTTTACTCGTCGTAGGGTTCTCAGGACGCCGAGCCGATTGGGTCGACCCGGGCCGGATCGACGACTGATGGGAAGATTGCCCTTCTCGGAGGCTCCGAGCCCTAAGGTACACCGAGTTAGTGGGGTTTGGTCGTCTCCCCGTTTAGTGTCACCATCCGTGCTAGAAGCCGGCCTATCTGTGAGTTCCTGCTTCGGACAATTCTCTCGTAGCACTTAATAACGATCTCGCCCATCGGGCTGGAGAAGAGGTGTTAAGCTTACCCGGCCACCGCTCTTCCAGGGCGGCTTCGTCGGTCGCGGACTGAATTAGGGTCCGTGGATGTCCTCGTGTATTCGGAGGAACCCCCCGTGCCCCATCGTGCTCCCGGTTCGGCAGCTTCTCACGGTCAAAACCACCTCGACGGAGCAGCAATTCGGTACTACCGGCCAAAGGGTAGTGATGACATCCGCAGGTTGATCGATGATGGATTTCAAGCGTTCAACGCTGGCCGTTTGTCTGAGGCCTGCCACATCTTTACGGACAAGATGCTTGCGCCGGAGAACGACACAACGATCGGATTGACCGTGGCCGGTGCGTTAACGCCAGCAGGTCTCGGTGGCTGTCTGATCGAATTTATCAATCGAGGTCTCGCAGATTTCATCATCAGTACGGGGGCGAATCTCTATCACGACCTGCACTACGCCATGAATTTCACGCTGCACCGAGGCTCACCATTTCTCGACGATGTCGAGCTTTACGAACAGGGAATCATCCGCATCTACGACGTGCTGTTCCCATCCTCGGTTCTACTCGAAACCGATTCGTATATCAGGGATTTTCTCGTGCGGCAGCGGCTCAAGGGACCGATGTCGAGCGCCGAGTTCCATCATCGTCTTGGGCAGGATCTGCTCCAGCGGTTTCCCGGGTGCGAAGAGCATTCGGTCGTAGCGTGTGCAGCCGCCGCAGACGTTCCGGTTTACACGTCCTCACCCGGCGACAGTTCCATCGGTATGAACATTGCCTCAAATGCGCTGCTCGAGGGCAGTTCCTTCATGATCGATCCGAATCGTGATGTCAACGAGGTGTGTGCAATCATTCTCTCGGGGCATCAAAACGGGTGTGTCATTCTTGGTGGCGGGTCGCCTAAGAACTTCTACCTGCAAGGCCAGCCGACGTTGTGGGAAGTCTACGGTATTCCGAAAGGTGGCAACGACTACTTCATTCAGATCACGACCGATCAGGTTGTCTGGGGCGGACTTTCAGGTGCCACTCCGGCCGAGGCCGTGAGTTGGGGCAAAGTGAATCCAGGCGTACTGCCCGACACCGTTGTGGCCTACTGCGATTCGACCGTGGCGTTTCCACTATTCAGTGAGTATGTGATCGGGTCTGAGCACGGTCGTCGGCCCTGTAAGAGATTGATGCGGCGACGTGACGAGTTGGTCGCTGATTTAAAGCAGCAGGCAGAACAAGCTCGAGTCACGAAGCGTGATGCAGGGAGCAAGTGAACATTGGGTGTTGGCGAGTTGCGCATGTGCAGCGAACGCCTATCCATGATGGGAACGCTATCTTCGGAGTTTAAGTCGTGTCTTCAGGCGGTTACTGAACAACCAAGAATTTACGCTGATGCTAACGTAGCCGCTGGCCTCGTTGCGTTCATGCGAGACCGGCTACGCTGGGACGTCCTTTTCGTCATCGAGCACGACGATTTACGGCGCGCGAGTGATCAAGAACACAACCGTGTTGCGCGCCGTCTTCTCCGTACACTTATTACTTTCGACCGTGACTTTTTGGAGAACAAGCGATTCCGTCCCTCCAAAAACGGGGGAGTGGTCGTGATGTCCGTGCCTGATCAACGAACACGCAGGCGCCTCCTTCAAAGCCTTGACCGAAATATCTTTGGTGGCCCAGTGCAGCACGAACGCCGTAAGGCGCTTGCGACGTCAACGATTCCACTCGAAGGCCGTAAGATCGACGTTCATCCGGGATGGGACGAGCAATAAGCAACGACTCTTCCTAGCGAGGTGGCTTAGCAGCGTACTTCGCCGGGTCGGGAATGCCAGTCTCCCCGAACGCGTCCCGCCGCTCCCGGCACTTGCTGCAAAGTCCACAGTGCTTGTCTCGTGTTGGCCGCATACAAGATAACGTGAGCCCAAACGGAACGCCGAGCTTCACACCGAGCCTGATCACGTCTGATTTTCTGTACGCGGCGAGTGGTGTGTCGATAGTGATCCCATGCGCCAGCCCCAATGACAACGCCTGTGCCATCGCATTCATGAAGCCCGGCGTGGCATCAGGAAATGGATTACCAGCGAGTGTGCCCAGGACGATCCGACCAAAACCATGGTGCGCGCAATACACGGATGCCTTTGCCAGTAACATCGCATTTCGCCCCACGAGATACACATCAGAATCTGGCGTGTCATATGCTGGCGGGTCACCACGCACTGCCCAGTGAGAGGTTGTGTAGATATCGTGCATGTCGACGCGGAGTTCGCTGATTTCGTCGATGGCTGCAAAGGGCGGCGCAGCTACTAATCGCTTGAGCATCGCGAATTCCTCGGTTTCCCAGGCGAAACCCACGCTGATGTAAATTGGGCGAACCCTTTCGGCAGCGGCCGACGACTCGACAGCGAGAAGAACCGCACTGTCGAGACCAGCCGAACACAAAACGGCTGTCGCTTGACCCGGTTTTGAGTCTTTCGCTACCATCATCGGATCATGGTTTCACATTGCGCGTGGATGTTTTGGTATAAACCCATTGAGGTCTTCTATGTATTCTGTTGTTAAGCGTGTGGATTTCTGCTACGGGCATCGTCTTCTCGATTACGAGGGTGTGTGCAAGCATCCTCACGGTCACAACGCCGTCGCCGAGATAGAAATCCGAACAGCGGCACTCGACCAGCGAAGCATGGTGTGTGATTTTAGCGACGTCAAGCGTTTGGTGAAGAGCTGGATTGACCGCGAGATTGATCACAAGATGATTTTGAGAAGCGACGATCCACTGGTGAATCCGCTTCGTGAACTCGGCGAGCCAGTTTTTCTAGTAGAGAGCAATCCGACGGTTGAGCGGATAGCGCGTCTCATTTATGAGCACGTGCAGCAATCTGGGCTACCGGTTGTGCGGGTCAAGGTCTGGGAGACGCCTACGTCGTCGGCGACCTATGAACCCGACGCGAGTTCTGCCAAAGCATAGATTTCCTCAGCCATTAGATTTCCACAAGTAATTTTGATGCTGCCCGCGTCCCGATAGTCACTTGGTGGTTCCCGCTGCTCAAGATACTAACGCTGTCGGCTGATGCGTCCCGAGCGATGACCTTGATCGCTTGACCCGGTTTCAGTTCGTGCTGCTCGAGAAAACGAAGAAAATCGGCATCCTGATTCAGGACCCGAGTTACGACCAGGTCAGTGTCGACGGGACAGGTTAACAAGTTCTTGTGCAGATGTTGCGCTACGATGCCTTCCGGGTCTGGAATTGGATCACCGTGTGGGTCAACGGCCGGCCTTCCGAGTAGTTGATCGATCCGGTCAATAAGTCGGTCTGATACTGCATGCTCGAGTTGCTCGGCATCCTCGTGGACCTCGGCCCAACTCATTCCCATAATCTGCACGAGGAATAATTCCACTAACCGATGACGGCGGAGCACCATAGCGGCGAGATGCTCACCAGCTTCAGTCAGTCGGACACCTGAGTAAGGTTCGTAAGCGACCAACCCTGACCCGACCATAGTCTTTACCATCGTTGTCGCGGTTCCCGGCACGACGCCAAGCGCTGAGGCGAGGTGACCCATCGGAACAAGTGCCTGCTTGTCCTCTGCAGCTGACTGTGCCTGATAAATAGCCTTCAGGTAGTTCTCAACTGTGCTGGATGTTGCCATGAAATAGTTCTCCAGTGTCACGATCTGACTTTCTAAAGATAGACATTTTAGTTTTGATATGTCAAAATATTTTTTCCGAGTAGGTGGATTCTCTAAACTTCCTTGATAGTTTGGTCAGATGAAGCGGTTGTCTCGTCGTTCATGGCTTCAAGTAGCAGGTCTTGGCTCCCTTGCCGGGGGCACGACCCGCATCGCTTCACGCTCGGTGGGTGCACAGGAGGAAGGAGACAATGTCCCGCAGCGTCCTCACCAAATGGGAGCCGTTGGCCGTGTTTCAACTGAATCCTTCGATCCTAGCGTGTTTCTCCGGACTTGGAATTTTTCCGACCTGACCCAGGTGGAGCGCCGGCGATTCTATCGTGAGACACCCCGCAAAGACGGTACGATGCTGCGGGAATACGAATTGTTCTCGGTCGACCGAGAAGTTGAAATCGCCCCAGGGGTCTTCTTTCCGGCTTGGACCTACAACGGGCAGGTGCCCGGTCCGACCCTCCGCGCAACCGAGGGTGATCGGATTAGGGTCAATTTTCTCAATCAGGGTTCCCACCCACACACAATTCACTTTCACGGTTGGCATCCTCCTGAAGTAGACGGTTCCTTGCCCGAGCACGAGGTGCGGCCTGGTGAGCGTTTCGTGTACGAATTTGATGCTGAGCCGTTCGGCGTACATCTTTACCACTGTCACGCCACGCCATTGCGGCGTCACATCCACAAAGGTCTGTATGGCACGTTCATCATCGACCCAAAGGAAGTAGACGGTATGGTTCACCGCGAACCAGCGGACGAGCTTGTCATGGTAATGAATGCTTTCGATACTAACTTTGATGCTGAGAACGAGGTGTACGCGGTCAACACGGTGGCGCATCATCATATGCACGACCCAATCCGCGTGAGAGTCGGACAACTCGTCCGCATCTATCTTGTGAACCTGACTGAGTTCGACCTAATTAATAGCATCCACATGCACGGCATGTTCTTCGACGTCATGCGTACGGGTACGCAGCTAAAACCGAGTGAGACAACTGACACGTTGATGTTATGTCAAGGAGAACGAGCGGTTATCGAGACAAAGTTCCGCTATCCCGGTGAGTTTATGTTCCATGCACATCAGAGCGAGTTTGCCGAGCTTGGCTGGATGGGGCTCTTCTCGGCCGAGGAGCACCGGCGTGACAGCTGAGATTCAAAAATCGACTGGCCGTCTTTGGTTGATCGCGCTGACGCCACTGGTACTGCTCGGAGCGCTCCTCGTTGTCATTGTTCAGACTTGGCCAGGTAATGCGATCGGCGTCAGTCAGCATCCACCGGTCGAGGAATTATCCTTCAGTACAGCGAAATTGAGACCGAATGAGATTTTAATTACTGTTTTCAATGATGGGCCCGACACGGTAACGATCGGTCAAATCCAAGTCGATGATGCCTACTGGGCTTTCACTTCGGATGTGGGCACAACACTGAGTCATCTGCAGAGCGCACGGTTAACGATTCCGTATCCGTGGGTCGAAGGGGAACAGCACACCGTGCGTGTGGTTACCTCAACGGGTGCGACGTTCGACCACGAAATCTCCGTTGCTGTAGAGACCCCTCGGCCTGATCTACGGTACTTTCTCGCGTTTACCCTGATAGGGACCTACGTCGGAGTTATCCCGGTAGCCCTTGGGCTACTTTGGTTCCCGCTGGTTGCCCGCCTCGGTCGAACCGGGCTGGCGTTCCTGCTTTCGCTCACCGTTGGATTACTACTGTTCCTCATGGTGGATGCTGGACAGGAAGGGCTGGAGATGGCTCTCGTGGTACCCGAGTCTTATCAAGGCGTCATGTTGTTCGGTTTTGGCGTGTTTGGTGCTTATTTAGGGCTTGAGTTGCTCGGCGGATGGCTACGAGGTAAGAGGCAAGCCACTGCGACGAGCGGTTGGACCCTGGCGCTGTTGGTAGCCATCGGCATTGGGTTGCACAACTTTGGTGAAGGGCTAGCGATTGGCGCTGCGTTCGCGCTGGGAGAAGCTGGGCTTGGCACCCTGCTCATCGTTGGCTTTACGCTGCACAACACGACAGAGGGGCTCGCGATTGTGGCGCCGCTGGCCCGTGACCGTGCCAAAATCAGCGAACTGGTCAAGCTTGGTGTGGTCGGCGGTGCGCCAACAATAGCCGGCGCATGGTTGGGCGGGTTAGTTTACTCGCCGCTTTGGGCAGTAATGTTTCTAGGTATCGGGGTCGGAGCGATCGCCCAGGTCGTTGTACAGATCCTCCGTCAGGTAGTGCCCGATGGACCGGTGATGCGTTTCCTGTCGACTGCACCCGCCTTAAGCGGTCTTAGTGTTGGATTCGTGCTCATGTACGCCACGGGAATGCTGGTGGGATAACGATGGCAATTTTCCGAGAGGTAAAAGGACAGCCGGTCTTAGTTATGCTTCTTGGGCTGTCTCTGGCTGGCTTTATGCCTCTTCTGACCGAGGTGCCACCCGGGCCCCGTGAGATAGTAGTGGTGGCGTCGGACATGGCGTTCTACGTCGATGGTGACGCTGAAGCGAATCCGCGAATCCGCATGGAGGCCGGCGAGACAGTAAGGCTCGTACTGTGGAATGAACAGCCTGGCGTCATACATGGCTTCGCTGTCGGTGCATGGCAATTGGCAACTCCACGGCTCCGAGGCCGTGAGCGCGACTCCATTGTTTTCAAGGTACCCGAAGCGATTGGACACTATGTCTACGAATGCAGCCCGCACAGCGCGATGATGCGGGGTACGATTGAGGTTGTCGACGTTCGGTGAATCTGCTGGTTTCACTTCGGCCAGGCTTTTCTTACCTTCACGTGCACAGCATCGCTGCGCTATAGATTTCGATTGCTCGGTGTGCCGAGGACTCTTTATAGGGATTGAAAGAACGGTTGATGGATGTTGTATGACCAACATTGAAACATCTGAATGGTCGGGTGAGGGTACGTTCACACAGACGTTGATTGATGCTATGACGTCGATCGACGATGTAGGGCTACTCCGTGTCGAGGACGCGCCATCGACAAGGGTTGATGTTGGCTACCAGTTCATCAGCAATGAGATCTATGTTGGGTTTCGTACACAGGCAGTTCAAACTCGAATTAGACGTTTCGGCTTTTGGCCAACGACCGTAGTGGTTGATAAAAATTGCATGTCGCTCACTGATTTGGGTCGGTTATTATCCGAATCACCGGCAGTGGGTGAGGCTGATTATATCGATGATGGAATGATGCAGTACCTCCGTACGGAACGGATCGTGCCACCGTACCAGACACGGGGGTACAAACTCGTGGAACTCGTACGGATTTACGCAGTGTAGGGGTGAAATTTGTCCGGCGGTTGTCCAGAAGATCAGATGGCCCCCAACTGTCGGAGTCGGGATCGCTCGGCCTGATTGATATCGAGTAGCTCTTCGAGAACCTTGTCCGTGTGTTCTCCGAGCGCTGGTGGTGGGTTTTTAACGGTGCCCGGTGTTTCGGAGAGCTTGGTGGGAATCCCTAGAACGCGAATCTTACCAGCGACTATGTGCTCGAGTTCGGTCACCATTTCGCGTGCGGCGAGTTGAGGGTCAGCTAGGACTTGAGCGATGTTACGAACGTCACCGCACGGCACACCAGCGGCTGTCAGGTCCTCGATCCAGGTCTGCCGGGATCGCGTTCGTAATACTCGTTCTAGCAACGGTCGAAGTTCATCGTATGCTTGCACTCGGGCGCGATTGGTTGCGAATCGTGGGTCCGCCACGATTTCTTCGAGTCCGGCCACAATGCAGAACTTTCGCCACAGTGCATCGTTACCGACGGCGAGAACAAACTCGCCGTCGGTAGCCTCGAAGGTCTCGTAGGGCACAACGGTTGGATGACGATTACCTAGCCGCTCTGGAATGCCTCCAGTAGCAAAATGGATACCTGCCTGGTAGGTCAAGAGTGCTGCCACTGAGTCGAGCATGCCAACGTCGACGAGTTGTCCCTGATTGCTACGCTGGCGTGCAAAGAGAGCGAGTGATGTCCCGTAGGCCGCAAACATGCCGGCCGTAATGTCAGCGATAGCCACGCCCAACCGGTAGCCTGGTCCGTTGGCGTCACCGGTGATGCTCATCAGGCCACCTTCAGCCTGAATAGCTGCATCGTAACCAGGTTCCTGCCGCCTGGGCCCCGTTTGGCCGAAGCCAGAGATTGATACGTACACCAGCTGTGGATTCCTGGTCCTCACATCGGTGTAGCCCAATCCCAGTCGATCGAGCGTACCGGGACGAAAGTTTTCGACGAGCACGTCGGCGTGCTCAATCAGAGCGTCAAGCACTTCTCGCCCTTCAGGGGTTTTGAAGTCGAGCGTGACGCTTTCCTTGTTTCGGTTCACACTTAGGAAATAAGTGCTTTCACCGCTAACGAAAGGTGGTCCCCACCCACGCGTGTCGTCACCGCGTTCAGGATGTTCGATCTTGATCACTCGGGCCCCCATATCAGCCAACAACATCGTGCAGTACGGACCTGAGAGAACACGCGTGAGGTCGAGAACGGTCAAGCCGTCGAGGGGGCCTGGCGATGGTGTGCGTGATTTCGGCGATGAACCCATGATTCTGTTCTGCGAGTTGGGATATTAATTGAGTTGGTCGAGTTTGGACATTCCTCTTCGAATCGTCACTAGATCAGTCAATAAACCGAAGGCCGTTTGTGTTAACCCACCTTCGCACTGAGTAATCACAATTTCACCTAGAAGGTCCGTCATGAGTACGACCGCGTTTGCTTGGCCGTCAAGATGAGCTAGTGGATCATCGGCGTTTAGCTCTACTGGTGCCACGGTGCCACTGACAGTGCCGTCGTGCCTAGCGACCGACGCTACCAACTTAAACCGCCGGCCGTGGAGAAACGCTTCTCGGACGGTGCTCTCAGTTAGTCCTGAGAGCCCGGTTCGTGCAATGGCTCGCGGTGTCAGGCGGGCGTCCATCAGTACGTTAGCGAGTGCAGCTGTTTTCGCGGCTGCGTCCCATCCTTCAACGTCGAGCGAGGCGTCAGCCTCGGCGATGCCTTGAGCTTGCATTTCCGCCAATGCCTCGGCCGCGCTTCCTCCTTGTTCCATTACCGTCAGGATGTGGTTCGTGGTCGAATTAAGCACACCTCGGAAGCCAGTAATCCTGATTGTTGGTAGGGTTTCACGAACCAAATTAAAAGTTGGGATGCCGTCAAGCAC
>ERZ651768.3543-NODE-3543-length-10416-cov-3.378857_pt1 | contig 10416 bp, 10 predicted proteins | sample MGYA00514754_ERZ651768 | MGnify/ENA metagenome assembly ERZ651768 | reverse complement strand
AAAAAGGATTGGATAGGGCCCTGGATGCTGACTACTCTTCTATCTCCATACTTGCAACAACTAGCGAGACCTTCTCTAAAAAGAATACCAACTCTTCTATCTTAGATGGATTCAACATGTTAGAGCAGGTTAAGCATAAATGGTTACAGAATTCACTGCGTGTACGCGGATATATATCTACAGTCTGGCATTGTCCATATGAAGGCGATATGAGATCAGAAAAACTCTTGCCAGTAATTGACAAATTATTGGACATTGGTATTAGTGAGATCTCTCTTGGTGATACGACCGGAAGAGCAACACCAGAGAATGTCGAACGATTTCTTGAAATAATTATTCAAAGATTCGGGCCGTCGTATTTCGCTTTACATTTTCATGACACTTTCGGGAATGCAGAAAAAAATGTCCACGTTGGTCTTAAAATGGGTATAACCTCATATGATAGTTCTACGGGAGGTATTGGCGGATGCCCATACGCACCAGGTTCTTCTGGAAATATCTCTACTGAAAAAATAATGTCGATCTGTGAATCTCGAGGAATAGAAACTGGTGTTGACAAGAACAGGATAATGGAAGCTGGCGATTTTATAAATAATGTTGTAGGTCAGGAAAGATTAGAGCATGCGTAGGATAGATACCAAGATCGACCCTTCTTCTGAAAAATACCGATCTAATTTTAAACATTACAAAAATATCTCAGATGACCTGGAAAATGTTCTGGATAATGTGAGAAAAATGGGTCCTTCCGATCGTATCGAGAAACACCAAAAACGTGGAAAACTCACAGTTAGAGAAAGAATCGATAGACTAAAGGATAGGGATTCATACTTTTTAGAATTTTCTCCTTTGGCAGCTTATGACCTATATGATGATCACATACCTGCTGCAGGCATAATTACTGGAATTATAACAGTTCAGGGACGGCAATGTGTGGTGGTTGCAAATGATGCAACTGTCAAAGGTGGCACCTATTATCCCATAACGGTCAAAAAACATTTACGTGCACAAGAGATCGCGATGGAGAACGAACTACCGTGTATTTATTTAGTTGATAGTGGTGGTGCATTCTTGCCCAAACAGGATGAAGTATTCCCTGATAGGGATCATTTCGGTCGTATCTTTTACAATCAGGCCCGCATGAGCGCACGCGGGATACCCCAATTGGCAGCCGTAATGGGGTCATGTACTGCTGGTGGCGCATATGTTCCTGCCATGAGTGATGAAGCTATCATTGTGAATAAGACCGGTACCATATTTCTCGCAGGTCCACCATTGGTAAAGGCTGCGATCGGCCAAACAGCAACATCTGAAGAATTGGGTGGCGCAAAAATGCATACTCAAATCAGTGGTGTAGCAGATCATTTTGCTAAAAATGATAGCGAAGCATTGAAAACAATACGCAATATAATCGACCATTTACCTCTCTCCTTCGAACCAGATATCGAGTTTGAGGAAAATCACTATCCTGCTGAAGAGATGTTCGGTATTATTTCTAAAAATCATCAAATCCCATTCGATGTACATGAAATCATTGCACGACTTGTTGACGGTTCTAAATTTGAAGAATTCAAATCTGATTATGGTAAAACACTTGTGACAGGGTTTTCTCGATTGGGAGGTATCTCCGTTGGAATTGTAGCCAACAATGGAGTGCTATTCAGTGAGACCGCTTTAAAGGGTGCACATTTTGTTGAGATATGTTGCCAGCGAAAAATACCTATGTTATTTTTACAGAATATCACCGGGTTCATGGTCGGTAAAAAGGCAGAAGCAGGTGGTATCGCTAAAGATGGAGCAAAAATGGTACAGGCTGTGGCAACCGCAAATGTACCTATTATTACCCTGATCATCGGTGGAAGTTTTGGTGCCGGGAATTATGCTATGGCCGGCCGAGCTTATCAACCACGTTTTCTTTGGATGTGGCCCAATGCCAGGATCTCAGTAATGGGAGGTGACCAGGCTGCAAGTGTTTTAAGTACTATAAAAAAGAATCAGTTAGAAGCAGATGGAATCTCAATGACTGAGGATGAGATCGACAAATTAAAAGAACCTATCCTTGAGAAGTATGAGAAAGAGGGTCATCCTTATTATTCCAGTGCTCGTCTATGGGATGATGGTATCATTACGCCAATGGAAACAAGGACTATTCTGATCAAAGCCTTCAAGGTTGTATCAGGTATCCCCCATCCCGATCCCAGTTTCCCCGTTTTCAGAATGTAGTGATAAATATCACTTGAATCTTACCAGGTCTAGTTTGATCTCTCTTACCATCATTGCGATGATGCTTTGGGGTCTTAGCTGGACAAATGCAAAAATAGTGGGAAACTACGGAGAGGCTTCTCTGATGATGTTTTGGCGTTTTCTATTTGCCACCTTAGCCTTTACTCCGGTTGTGTTTCTGAGTGGTGATACATTCAATATCAATAGGACCAGTTTTCGGTACGTGCTCATCAATGCCATTTTTATGACATCCTATAACTACTTCTATTTCAAAGGAACACAGCTCGGTCTAGCTGGTACAGGGGGAATTCTGGTCACAACACTAAATCCAATATTTACGGCTCTTTTTGCCACTTTATTTTTTCATGAGGCATTACCACAAAAGAATATTATTGGATTGTTACTTGGATTATTTGGTGGAGGTATAATCATGCGATTATGGAGCCTAGATTCTAATGCATTGATTCAAAGTGGGAATCTTTTCTTCTTATTTGCGTCATTATCATGGGCAATCGTTACTCTGAACACATCTTTCTCAAAAGGAACGATCTCATTCATCCCATTTAGTTTCTGGTGTTTTTTATTATCGAGTATCATCAGTTTGCCGATGGCAATACATGATCCTATCATGGTCATATTCACATTTGATGGAATATTCTGGCTGAACATGATGCTCCTATCAATTGGTGCTATGGCATATGGTACTTCAATTTATTTTTTGGCATCTGTGCGATTAGGTGCACATAGTGCTAGTGCCTTTATTTTCACAGTGCCCATAACAGCTATGGGTTTTGCAATGGTCTTTCTTGATGAAATGATAACACTGAGTACGATAATTGGAGGTATCCTGACAATGTCCGCAGTATATCTGATAAATAAAAAATAGTTACTTTACTACTGACTTGAGGAACTCCTCTCTTTGTTCCTGGTAATATTTTTTTCCGGATCACCCTTAATACATTTTTCGATCTCAATTAATAATGAGCCAAACTCAACCATAATGATCTTGTCTACTCTGTTACCAATAACTTTATGCAAAGTAACATCTGTCCATGGAGATCCCGACTTTGGTCCACCCTTCCAAATGGTGCTGACAATCATTACACCAAGAAGAGTAAGGGTCATGTTCATACGATTCATTTAATCTGCCAAATTGAATTGATCTTTTAATTTTTCAATGACCGTTTTCGGTGCACGTATAGGCTTTCCCTTTCTGTTGATAAAAGCGTGTACGGTATAACCTGACACCAGTGATTCTGCATCATTTCCTTTGACAAATACCTCATATTGGATACGAAGCTTCGCTTTTGGAAGTTCATTGACCATCGTTCTTATTATCAATTGCTGCTCCAATCTGGCACCCAGACGATAATCACAGTGGCCAGAAACAACCGGGAGCTGTATACCCTTTTCTTCAATACTGGACACATCTAATCCGAGAAATGCCAAGAGTTCAGTCCGAGCTTGTTCAAAATACTCAAAATACCGTGAATAATAGACAATTCCCATTTGGTCAACATCCTTATAATAGACCTTTACATGATGATCATACTGAATCATTGTGTTTCCGTAAAAATCCCCATCGAATCATACTTTTTAATTCTTTTATCCAAAAACTTTTCTGGATCGATCATTTTTAGTGTTTCTATTTCTTCTTTCAGAGCCTGATCCAAGTTATTTGCCGATGATTCTTTATCTCTATGCGCACCACCGTTTGGTTCTTGAATGATCCTATCACATATTCCCATTTCCTTTAGATCTGATGGTACCAGTTTGAGTGATTCGGCCGCTTCGGACGCCTTTTCTACATCTCGAAACAAAATCGATGCGCATCCTTCTGGACTTATTACAGAATACCATGTATTCTCCAACATTAGTAAACGATCACAAATTCCTATCCCTAATGCTCCCCCACTCGCACCTTCGCCAATAACTACACCTACAATAGGGACTTTTAATGATGACATTTCCATAAGATTCATTGCTATAGCAGCAGCCTGTCCCCTTTCTTCTGCTCCAATTCCCGGATATGCTCCAGGTGTATCCATAAAGGTAATAACTGGGATACCAAATTTTTCAGCTAATTTCATGATCCGTAATGCTTTTCGATAACCTTCCGGTCTCATCATGCCAAAATTGCGATACAGGTTATCCTTTGTATTACGCCCTTTCTGTTGTCCAATAATAGCAATACTGTAATCTCCAAAATGACCGATCCCAGCGACAACTGAAGGATCATCAGAAAAATTGCGGTCTCCATGTAACTCGATAAAATCGGGAATAAGGATTTGAATGTAATCCAGTGAATATGGTCGATTAGGATGGCGTGCTAATTGAACCCGTTGCCAGCGATTTAATTTGGAATATATCTTTTCAATTAATCTTTGGCGATTCTTCTTGGCATTTTCTATCTCTATTATTAATTCCTGAGGAGGATCCGTTTGAGATGACAACTCAAGAATTCTTTCGTCTAATTGACGAATAGGCTCTTCAAAATCCAGGTAATGTTGGAACATTTACAATCCTTGATCAGATTTTACTGCTCAATGATAATTCTTATCTAATTCGAAAAAGGCAAGTATACCTAAGAGGAGTACCAAGCCAAAAACCACATTAGCAATAATATAAGGCAAGTTTATGCATAAATATCCTACCATACTTAGTAATAGTGCGATTCCATGCATAATGAGAACGGCTCTTGTCATGGAAAAACCTGAATCTTCCAAACGATGATATGTATGATCTCGAGATGCTTTATGAATCTTTTTTCCTCGACGCAAACGGGATGCCACAACAAGACAAAGGTCGAAAAGTGGAACGGAAAATATTAATACTGGGATAAACCAAGTAGATGCTTGGTTACCCTCCAAAGGCTGATATAGAATTGCTATAGCAGCAAGAAAAAATCCTAAGGATTGAGATCCAGAATCACCAAGAAAAAGCTTTGCAGGATGAGAGTTCAAATAATAAAGAGTCGCAGAAGCTCCTAACATTATTGTGCACAAAAAGATCATACTTTGTTGACCAGTACCAACTGAAATAATCAAGAAGAATGTAGATGATAACGTAGTAAGCCCAGCAGCTATTCCATCAAAACTGTCAATAAAGTTAAATGCATTAGTTAGCGTTACCAGCCACAGAATGGTGACCAATATATTTAACCAATGGGCAAGCTTCATATCTATTTGAATTAAAAACTCAGGAGATCCAAAAAAATTAACATGTACACCAAAAGAGATAAGAACCATAGCACCCAAGATTTGTCCCAGCAATTTGAGCTCTACTTTTAAGTTCTTATAATCGTCCCATAGGCCGAACAGACCAATGACAATGCTTGATACCAAGATTCCAAGAATAGTATTGTCTGTCCATTGCCCAAAGATAATTACAATTAGGATCAACGTATCCAATAGCACTATCCCTCCTACAACTGGCATTGAATCGTGGTGAGACTTATGATCAGCACTCCCGGGTACATCCATTAGTTCTATCATAGGGGCCATACGTATACTGATCCATGCTAATGTTGATGCTATCACTATACTGATTAACAGTAATAAGAATATGTGGTCGATCTGTGAAAAATGATACATTTAACGATTCAATAAATGCTTCATCTCAGCTATAATTAGTTTTACAAACATGATCATATCATAAAGGAAATTAAACAGTATTGAATAATCCACAGCAAAATGCTTATGATAGTATAAATAATAACTTCTGTGCCATTCATAGATAGCCCTCATAGGATAAGAATTTGAGCCACCAGCGCCACCAATATGATATACTACTGCATCTGGATAATAAATAATATTCCAGCCTTTTTGAGAAGCACGAAGACAGTAATCGGAATCCTCCTGATAAGCAAAATAGCGTTCATCAAAATAACCGATCTGGTCTACAACCTCACGACGTATCAGCATACATGAACCTGACACTCCACCCACTTCTGTAATCAAATTTTCATCAATATGATCTAAGTGGTAACCAGTGTATCTAACATCATTGGGATATAATCGAGATAATCCTAAAAAATAACTGAAAACAGCCCATGGTCGGGCAATTCCTCTTCGACATGACTTTTGAAATGAGCCATCTACATTAAGGACTTTTGGCCCACATATACCTGCCTTAGAATTCGATAGCATATATCTGATCATCTTATTTATAGATCCAACCTGTGGTATCGTATCCGGATTAATTAGAATGATCATATCACCATTAGATTCTTTTATAGCCATATTTATAGCCTTTGTATAACCGACGTTCCGAAAGTTCTCTATTACTTGAATATCTGGATAAGAATCTTTTAACATTAAAATGGATCTATCTTTTGAACCATTATCCACTATTATAGTTTCGCTCGGAATGTCTCCCGTTGAATCAGGTAATACTTTAAGACAATTACATAAATTACTATATGAATTGAAATTTACTGTACAGAAGGATACCTTCATATATGATCAAAGTCTATAAGGATAGATGGGAATTTTGTTTAGATCCTATTGAAATATTTCCAGATCCTCAGGCGCCACACCATAAAAATGGCCTCATAAACAATATTTTTCGACATTTTTGATTCACCAATGGTACGATCAACGAATATTATTGGTACTTCTTTAATCCTAAATCCTTTACACCAAGTTCGAAAATTCATCTCGATCTGAAATGAATACCCTTGTGACCGTACTGCGTTCAAATCCAACTCTTCTAAAACTTCCCGACGCCAGGCCTTAAAACCACCTGTGCTATCCTTGATCGGCATACCGGTTATGACTCGTGAATATAAATTAGCACCATAACTCAACATTAATCGTCTGATAGGCCAGTTGACCACACTCACACCCTCAACATATCGGCTGCCGACTATTAGGTCATGCTCATCCAATAAATTAACCAAACGCGGTACATCATTAGGGTCATGTGAAAGATCAGCATCCATTTGAACGATTCGGTCATATTCACGTTCTATTGCCCATTTAAAACCATAAATATAGGCTGTACCCAAACCGTCCTTAGTCGGCCTTTCTTCTAAATGAAGATTAGGATAATCTGCTTGGAGTTCTTTGACCTTATTTGCAGTACCATCAGGTGAACTATCATCCACAATAAGCAAATGAAATTCTGGGTATTTTCCTAAAATAAGTTCTATCAGAGATTGAACGTTCTTGCATTCATTATAAGTTGGCGATATGACAATGGTCGTCATGATTCTAAACGAGCTTTAATAGCCTTCAAACTCTCTTCAATCGGTGGTGGTTCCAGGTTAAGTGCTTTTTGAACATAATCTGTTTTCAAGCCTCCTTTTAACGGTCTTGGAGCCAATTGCCTCAATTCATCAGTATTGATCGGTTTAATTAATTTTTTATCTAGTTCAAAAATATTGGCAATTTTCAATGCGAAATCAAATCGACTGATCCAATCTCCATCACCCCAATGCGCAATGCCAGTTAATCCACTATCAATTGCTCTTTTGACGACCACTGCCAATGAATCTGTCCAGGTAGGATTATTCCATTGGTCCTTAACAACACTGATCTCTTTCCCTTCCCTTAATGAATTCAAAACCCAATTTAAAAAGCTTGCTCTCGTACCTACACAGTAATCGTAAACTACATTTGTACGGATTACAAGATTATTATTATGTCCATTCAATACAGTTTTCTCACTGGCTAACTTTGAGAATCCGTATACGTTGATGGGATCTGTGGCGTCATCTTCACTATATGGTCCATTATCTCCGTTAAACACATAATCAGTAGAAAGATGAATGATAGGCCCTGAAAATATGGACATTAGATTCTTTACACCACCAACATTGATAGAAAACGCCAATTCAGTGTTTGCCTCACAAGCATCCACATCCGTTTTACTTGCCAAGTTCACTATCACGTCTGGTTTCACTATATCTATCACCTCCCTGCATAACATTAAATTAGTTACATCCAATATGAGACCCGATTCAGCTTTCGGAATAATTAAATCGGTCTTAGTTATATTAAATTTAAATGAAAGCAATCTTGAGAGAGCTTTTCCAACCTGTCCAAAGGCACCTGTTATCATTATTTCTTTCACAAAATACTCATGATCATGATGAAATTCTGAAAGACCTGGCAATTAGGTCCATTTGTCGTAATACAATCGATTTATCCTTCCCAGGATGATACAAGATAGTGTTGATTTGAAATGTTCTATTTGTATTGGTATCATAAAATAGATAATAACGGAATGGGCCACCCTGGGCAGTATTATCATCAGAAAATTCCCAAATACCCTCGCACATCCAAGCCCTGTAGCTGTTAAAATACATTTTTTCCATAGAAAATTTGTGATCATGGAACCGAATATTACCATAATAGGTCTTTGGGAAATTCCATACATAGTCCCCAATAGTTAATTCATCGGTAATGATATTTCCTATCTGCCAATGAATTGAGATCCACTGGAATGGAAGCTCACGTCCAAGCCAAACAAAATTTGAATCTGGTGAATTACGGATCACTTCCCAACCCCAGGGGACCTTTATTGTCCAACCATATTGGTTAGTAAATTGTTCCTCAACATCTTCACGACGGTGACTGTCAAACAAATATTTACTTTGCCGATTAATGAATTGTTCTTCATACTGATCACGTATCAATTCTTTCTTTGATTCTACGGTTGCTGATAACTGAGATTGATCTCGAGCATTAATGACCAAAAATAGTTGATTCTTTGCATAAAGATCCTTTGATAGTAGAACCGGGTCATTTGATTGCGTAGATTGAAAATCATGTTCGGATAATAGTTTTTTCATTAAACGAACACCGGGATTGGTTACGTCTTGACCTATCGCAGCTACTACAAGATAAGCCTGTCTTCTAAGATCATTATATGATTCAGGTCTATAAAATCTCAGTTTATTTAAAGGCTCTGGCTCTGGTGTATATATAGTGTCTGAAAATATTGATGTTAAGAAGTTCCTAATAGCATCTTCATCATACCTAGAACATATGACTCTAATCTCATTATCAGCCCCTAAGGCTTCTTTCTTTATATCACAATTTGTGATGGTAATACTTATGAAACATAAAATATAGAACTGCCATATAGTAGCATACCCCATCGTAAAAATTACATTAGTCTAACCATGATATCTATAAACGAGAGACCCAGGATAAGTGAAGTTTACCTTCCAAAATACCATTATCTTTCGGAACCGCGTATTGTACTTTGATGACCGCACTATCATTGACCTGAGAAAAACCAAACCCTAATCCAAGAGGTATATGGTCCAACGCTTTTATCAATGCCATATCTAAAAATATTTCCGTACGCCAATACATTGTCGGTACATAGTGAAGTTCAAGTGTCTGTATTGATACTGCATCAGCACTGAACTCCTTATCACCATATCCTCTTAATCCATTGATACCTCCAAATCTCACTCGCCTGCTATTAGGTATGTTACCACTATTCAAACGAATAATTTTCCCCCATAGTCCTGTAAAAATATTCCATTTCTTAGATATTGAAAAATAATGATCTCCTTCAAACTCAGCTTGGATGTATACATCATCATCCTGAACACCTATATCAGCACACAGATTGAGCTTTGAACCTTGGTTTGGTAAAATTCTACGATTATGGCTGTCATGTTTAAATGCTATTGATAATGCCTGAAATCGCGACTGTAAATACCCAATCGATAAGCCTTTATCCGTAGGAGTGATTTCTCCAGATACATAGCCCAAATAAATTGAAACAAGAGAAAATCCTGGAATTTGCCCAGCAACATTGGTTTGACTATCTGTAAATAGTCCTTTGAAGATCTCTTGGGAATATGTTAGGTCAGTTCCTATCACCCATCCAAAGGGGTGCGGTTCATACATATGGATTTTAAATTTTTGTGATGTAGAATCTATCCTTTGCCAGTATACATTACTCTCACCTGCTGTTTCCCAGATATTTTCAAAATGAAGATCCATTTCCCCCACTATGCTCCAAGATCTATCTACAGTTTGGTGTAAACCGAAAAGCCCAGAGAAATGACTATTGAATTCTGGTCTGATATTTAAAATTAATCCCAACCTATCTCTTTTGTGAAGACCAAACTGATATTCAGGGCTATTCGTTAGAAAATAATAACGATTCCTTATCTGATCGAGTAAGGGGTCAATATCGTTTCCAATATCAGCTGATCTCAATGGAGAGATG
>ERZ651768.3542-NODE-3542-length-10416-cov-3.892446_pt1 | contig 10416 bp, 6 predicted proteins | sample MGYA00514754_ERZ651768 | MGnify/ENA metagenome assembly ERZ651768 | reverse complement strand
CACTCCGATTATGGCTCACCGCGATTCAACCACGCCGGGGAGAAGGACAGCCAGACACCGATCGAGGTGACCGACGCAACGCTGTCGGCGAATCGACTCGAGTTGCGCCTGTCGTTGAGTGAATGGAGGGAGGGACACGTCACGCAGGTAAAGTGTTTTGACGTGATAAGCGAAGCCGGCAAAGCCCTCTGGCACGACACGTTTCACTACACACTGAACCAAATCCCGAAGCCGTGATGCGCTTGGGCGGGGTTCAGGCCGGAACCTTGTCCGGCAGCAATTCCCTCATGTACTTGGCCAAGGTCTCGTTGGTCGGGCCGTAACCCTTGTGGTACATGTGGTACTCTAGATCTTTCATCAGGCGCTCGGCGGAGTCGTAGCGGATTTCAAGATCGTGAGCCAGTGCCTTCTGCAAAATAGCGTCCAGGCGAAGATCGATGTATTCGTTCTCTTCCCGAAACTGCGGCATCGTCAGATCGATAATCTTCTGGCGCGATTCGGACACGTCTGACCCGGCGAACATGTTTTTGCCAAGCAGCAACTCGGCGAGAATAACTCCGTTCGAAAAAATTTCCGACCGTTGGTCGGTGATCTTATCAACTATTTCCTACTCAATTTATCTTTTATTTCGAACAGAGTTGCCACAAATGCAATTTCAAACCGCCAAACCACTGTGTCAGGCACGGCCAATGCCAAAGAGCAAAACATTGTGTGTTGCCGGGGTTTTTCGTACTTTCCCTGCCGGATGAAAATTGCCTCTCTAACCACGGCTTTGCTCGTTGCCGTGATGGGAACCGCTGCGGATGAGCCCCAGGCGGATCCACCAGGCATTGGGCTGAAATGGGAGGCGGACGGGACGGCATCGGCTCAACTCGAGAAATGCTCACTCGAAAAAGTGCTGCAGTCACTCAGCGAGCAGGGTCGCTGGCAAATTTTTGTTGAGCCGGAATTAAGGCTTCAGGTCACGACACGGTTCAAAAACTTGACTCACTCACAAGCACTTCGCCGCCTGCTGAGCGATGTCAATTTTGCAATCATCCCCTCCCCCAAAGCCTCGTCCAGGCTGCTTGTTTACAAAACTTCATCCGAAAAGGCGGTCGTTCGAATCATCCCAACCAATCGCTTGGCCAAGCTCAAAAAAGTCAGGATCAAGCCGGGTAAAATCCCCAACGAACTCGTCGTCACGCTCGAGCCGGGCTCGGGAATCGACATCGACGCTCTCGCCGCCGAACTCGGCGCGAAGATTGTCGGCAAAATCGACGGACTCGATATTTATAGGCTTCGTTTTGAAAATGAACAACAAGCCGGAAAAGCCGAGGCGCTGCTCGAAAAAAATGAGGGCATAGCCTCCGTCGACAGCAATTACGGCATCAGCCGCCCCGACACTCTCACGCCGGTCGGGCTTGCGGCGCCACCGCTGAATCTCCGCCCCTCGTCCGCGGACGACGATGGAATCGTGATCGGCCTCGTTGACTCGAGCGTCCAGCGACAAGGTTCGCAGGTCAGCGATTTTTTATTGCAAGAAATCTCCATGGCTGGCGCCCCGGCGGACAGTTCGGATCAAGTCAACCACGGGACATCGATGGCCGAGACGATCCTACGAGGCCTGTCCGCCTCCCTTGACGGCGAGCAGGAAACCTCGGTGAAAATCCTGCCAATCGATGTTTACGGCCAATCTGAAAGCACCTCGACATTTGAAGTGGCTCAAGGCGTTCAGGCGGCGATCGAAGCCGGCGCCGACATCATCAGTCTCAGCCTTGGTTCAGATGTGCAAAACGACCTGATGCGGGCCGTCATTCAAGCCGGCGCGAGCAGTGGGGTTTTGTTTCTCGCGGCAGCCGGCAACGAACCGACCGGCCAGCCTGTTTATCCTGCGGCCCAGTCGGAAGTCATCGGCGTGACGGCACTGAACCGGAGCGGTCGCAGTGTCGCCAATTACGCCAACTCCGGAAACTTCGTCGAGGCCGCAGCGCCCGGTGCCGGAGTTACCGTGTTTAATAACCAGACTTTTTACGGCACGGGCACTTCCTTTTCCACGGCCTACGTGGCCGGGGTCGCGGCCGGTATCGCCTCGACAAAAGGGCTCCCCATGGCAGAAGTGCGAAGAATGATCATCACGGAAATGACGCCGCCGGGCACCGGCCCCTGAACCGCCTGGCCAGGCGTACCGGCCGGTTATTCGTCCTTCAAGTCGGCCTCACGCTCGAACTGCGCCAGCATCTCCGGCAATGCCAGGCGGCCGCGGGCAATAATCCCCTTGGACTGCATTTATTAAGATTTTCTTTTTCAAAAGGGCACTCTCCTTTACGGTTCGCTCGGCGTATTAGCCGAAAAAGTGAACCAAGATATCTCATCCAATACTTTTGTTGCCGGCCAACGCTGGGCCAGCAGTTCGGAACCCGAACTTGGCCTGGGGATCGTTGAGTCAACTGTAGAACAATCAGTCGATATTTTCTTCCCTGCTTGCGACGAAACTCGACGTTACTCACTTGAGTCACCGCCTCTCTATCGAGTCAGCTTTCAGGCTGGAAGCACTGTTCAAAGTGAAGACGAAGCCGAGTTGATTATCGAACGTGTTTCAGAGTCCAAAGGGCTGCTTGCCTATCACGGGAAAAACAATGTTCTGCTTGAGCAGGAACTTCACTCTGGAATGTCAGACCGTGGCCCAGAGGAGCGATTATTACGGGGCCAAACCACCGACAATGCGCTCTTTGATTTACGTCTTACTGCCATGAATTTGATCTTTCATTGGTGCAAATCCCCTGTCCGGGGTTTATTCGGCGGCAAAATCGATTTAATCCCGCATCAGATGTACGTTGCCCACGAGGTGTCCAACCGGCAACTGCCCCGGGTACTGCTTGCAGACGAAGTCGGCTTGGGGAAGACCATTGAGGCCTGTTTAATTCTGAACAGAATGCTTGTTTGCGGTCGAGCCAAACGCATTTTGATTATCCTGCCTGACTCGCTAATCAATCAATGGTTCGTTGAACTGCTCCGTCGCTTCAACCACTGGTTCAGTATATTCGATGAGGAACGCTGCAGGGCGATCGAGGCCTCTCAAACCGATTTCAATCCTTTCGAAGACGACCAATTGGTGCTGGCCAGCATCGATTGGTTGGCGAAGTCGGCCAAGCGGACAAAACAGGTGACTCAAGCTCCCTGGGATTTACTTATTGTTGATGAGGCTCACCACCTCGAATGGCATCCTGATAAACCAAGCGCTCAGTACCAACTTGTTGAAGCGCTTGGCCAACGGGCTGGATCCCTGCTGTTGCTGACAGCAACCCCCCAACAGTTGGGTCTGATGAGTCATTTTGCTCGATTACGCCTGTTGGATCCCAATCGGTTTTCCGACTTTGAAATATTCAAGGAGGAAACTGTGAATTACGAACCCGTCGCAAAACTTTGCCAAAAAATCATCGCAAATGAGGAGTTAAAGAAATTAGAACTGGGGCAGTTTCCCGCCACAAATGCTATCCTTGCCAAAGTGAACTCTGAATTGGCCAAGGGCAAAAAGCTCACCAAGTCCACAAGGGCCGAGTTGATTCGAGACCTCGCTGACAGGCACGGCACAGGCCGGGTGTTGTTTCGTAACACACGAAAAACGATCCGTGGTTTCCCCAAGCGCTTGGCCAAGCTGAGCCCTCTGGGCTTCGATGACACAAGCCAAGACTGTGAAAACGACCGTGCCGAATTTGATTTCGATATTGGCCTGACTGATAAAGAGCCAAGGTACAACTTCGTCGATGACCAGCGGATTGAGTGGCTGGTCTCCCTTTTGCGTAAAAATGCTGCCGACAAGTTTCTCCTGATATGCCGGAGCAAGGCAAAAGCTTGCGCCGTTGAAGAGGCCGTAAGAAGCAAAGTTAACCTGAAAATAGCAATCTTTCATGAAGAGCTAACCCTGATCCAGCGGGACAGAAACGCCGCTTGGTTTGCAGAAGAAGATGGCGCCAAACTTTTGATTTGCTCCGAGATTGGTAGCGAAGGAAGGAATTTCCAGTTCTGCCGGCACTTGGTTTTATTTGACCTCCATTTGAACCCAGAATTGCTTGAACAGCGAATCGGTCGCTTGGATCGTATTGGGCAAAAAAATGACATAAAAATCCACATCCCCTATCTGAAGCCGAGCAATAGGGAAACCTTGGCCAAGTGGTTCCATTTGGGGCTAAACGCATTCGAGGAAAGCATATTGGGTGGGCAAACCATGTTGGATGAGTTTGAGGAGCGCCTGCACGAGTCGTTTTCCGGATCAAAAGGGAACTTGGATCGGTTAATTAATGACACCGCCGAAAGCCGCAAAAAGCTCAAAGTCAAACTTCAGGAAGGCATGGATCAACTTCTGGAAATCAACTCTCATTCGAGCGCTGTCTCCAGTGACTTAATCCAACAAATCCAACAGAGTGAGAAATCAATCGAACTGGAAGAATTCACTCTCCGTCTTTTTGACTTTATGGGACTTGGGATCGATGACATTGCCCCGCAAACCTATCGGATTACCAACGCCCATCGGTTACCGATTAATTTACCAGGCAACCGCGATGGCGTGGTCAGTTTGACCTTTGACCGGACTCGAGCCGTTTCCCGAGACGATATGATCTACGTTTCCTGGGATCATCCCATCATGTCGGCTTGTGTTGAACAACTATTGGGATCAAATGATGGAACCGCTGTTTTTGTGCACTGGGACACCGATTCTGCTCCCACTCTCCTAATGGAGTCCGTGTTTATCTTAGAATGCTTGGCACCATCCGAATTGAACGCTGATCGCTTTCTGCCTCCCACCCCCATTCGGGTTGTAATAAACCACCATGGAAAACCTGAACTTAACACGGATGAGAGGTTTATCTCCCTACCTAAAACCATGAGAAATGCCCCAGCCCACCTGATTACAGAATTCGGTCAGATAAAAAAACTGATCGCTCCAATGGTTGGGGCTTGCGAGCAACTCGTATCGGAACAAGTGACAAAGTTAAAACAGCAAACTGTTGCCACTATGAGTCAAAAGCTTTCGGCAGAAATCAACCGTCTCGAAACCTTGGCAAAGATAAATGTGAATGTCAGATTGGGAGAAATATCCATGCTAAAAGAAGAGCAAAAGAAACTGGAACAATGCCTTGGCCAAGCGCGATCCCGGCTCGATTCCATCAGGTTGATCTGGAAAGGCAGTATGGAGAGACTGCAAAACTAGAGGGCGGAGAAAAAAGACATTATTTTTCAAGTTTTTCTATAGTTTACTGACGGGTTGATTTGTCGATGACCTACGAACGTGTTTTAACCATTGACCCGGACAACACGCTCGCAAAGGATAATTTGGCTACTGAAAAACAGCATGTGGTCGCTCGAGTAGCTTTTTGTTTTTTTGAGGGGAGCTTAACGAACAACTCTCGCCCCTCCGCCCCGCATAATTTTCTCCACTTCAGACATAGAGGCCATGGAGGTATCTCCGGGGGTTGTCATAGCCAACGCTCCGTGGGCAGCACCATAATTAACCGCTTTAGCGGGATCACCGGTTGTTAAAAGACCATAGATCAAACCGGAGGCGAAACTGTCCCCACCACCGACCCTGTCAAAAATTTCCAATTGGGGATGATGGTTGGCTTCAAAAAAACGGCCGGCAGCCCAACAAACGGCACCCCAATCGTTAACAGTTGCTGAGTTCACAGTTCGGAGGGTGCTTGCAATAACTCTTAGATCTGGATATTCGACAACAACTGCCCCGATCATTGCCTTGAACTTTTCAACATCAATTGACGAGATGTTATCGTCGAGACCCTCAACCTCAAAACCCAGACAGGCTGTAAAATCCTCTTCATTGCCAATCATCACATCCACATATTTTGCAATCTCACGATTCACTTCCTGTGCTTTTTTCTTCCCGCCGATGCTTTTCCAGAGTGAAGGTCGGTAATTAAGGTCATACGATACAATTGTTCCATATTTTCTGGCTGCCTTGACTGCGGTTTTCACCGTCTCGGCGGTGGACTCGGAGAGCGCCGCAAAGATGCCGCCTGTATGAAACCAACGGACACCCTGGTTTTTAAAAATGTCCTCCCAGTCAAAATCACCTGGTTTGATTTGTGATGCAGCTGTTGAGCCGCGATCGGACACGCCCAACGCACCGCGAACACCAAAACCGCGCTCTGTAAAGTTTAATCCATTTCGGACGGTGTTCCCTATGCCGTCATAGGGAATCCAGTTGATCAACGAGACGTCAACCCCGCCCTGAAGGATAAAATCCTCCAGCAACCTCCCGATTTCGTTGTCGGCAAAAGCCGTAATGATCCCTGTGCGCAATCCAAAACATCGCCTCAACCCTCGCGCTACATTATATTCCCCTCCACCTTCCCACGCATCAAATCTGCGCGCGGTTCGAACCCGGGTATGCCCAGGATCAAGTCGCAACATGATTTCACCCAACGAAATCAGGTCGTATTTGCATGATTCCGGTTCTTTTATTTTTAAAACTGACATCTCAAGAAAGCGCCAAAGTGCGGGGGAGGTTTCTAAACATTCCACAGACAGTCAATCCACAATTGAATCTATGCCAGAAAAAGCGCACTTGCCCTCAATCATCAACATTGCCACAGGACGGCTATGTTGAACGATCGCCTCCGGTACACTTGACACTGAGTCGCTGTAAGGAATTACGGCCATGTTCGCAATCAACCCTTCCTTCAACAGCCCAATTTCATCCCCCAACCCCAGCGCCGTCGCACCATTTGCTGTTGCCATTTGCAGCAAATCCTCGCAAGGCAATTTCGGATGGTTCCGGCTGAGTTCCTGCATTTCAGCGAACATGTTTAGCCCCATCACCGCCGTCTCTCCGCCTGTGCTGGCCAGGCTGTCTGTTCCAATGCAGATGTTCACCTTGGCCTTGGCCAAGCGATCACAGTCGAAATTGGCGTGACCAAACCAAGCGTGACTTCTAGGGCAATGAACCACATCGGCACCCACTCTCTGCAGCATTTCAATATCGGCGTTGATCAGTCGGTTGGCGTGAACAACCAATGTTTTTTTTGAGAACCCCGCCGCCTTGGCCAAGTGCTGCACGGGCGTTCCCTTGCCACAGTCACCCATTACCCTGCCCAGGGAACTCATCGTGTCGTATAGCGGCCCGGCTCCATCGACAAACATATCCCATTCATCATCCGACTCGGCCAAGTGGATGCTCATCGGCAACAAATTTTCATCAGCGAACATCGCAAGAGCGTTCAACCCTTCCGGCGTCATGGTGTACAATGCGTGAGGCGAAACTCCCACCTTTAACGCAAGTGGCTCATTCGCCATCAACTCATTCTGGGCCAGGTCAATCGCAGCGGTTTCATCTCCCGAATGATAAGCTATGAGTTCGATAAACGGACAAACTTGAAGGGGTGTCCGGGACGCCATGCGCGCATACATTCCCGGCACTGACTCGATGTTTGCCACCGTGCCGCAACCCGTACTCAGCAACATGTCAGCCCCGGCAAGCCAAGCGGCCTCATGATCATCATGCGTTAACGACTGCTTGATCGACACGATCTGAACCAGCCAGTCGGCAAATGATGTGCCTGGAGACAACTCGCCAGCCAATCCGGAATAATCGAGATGGCAATGAGCGTTCACAAATGCCGGGAAGATTATCGAGTCCCCAAGATCAACCACAGGCTCACCCGCTTCGGGGGCCATGTCACCTCGAGCACCAACCTCTGCGATCCGCTCGCCCCGAATCCGAACCGCCCCGTCTGCGATGAGATTCCCCTTGCTCGCCCAGATCGCGCGTGACTGAAGAATCATTCAACGAACCCCAACTTGTGGTGAATTGTAAATCCAACTTTCAATTATACATCCGTCAACTGCCTTGTCTGCTTGGCTCTTGCCGCTCCCGCGTGATGTCGCGTGATGATTTTACCGTGACGTTTCCGCAGTTGCTGCTGAACTTTTTTGGTCACCAAATCAATGGCTGCATACAGGTCACTTTCATGATCCTCTGCAAACATATCCGTCCCTTTGAAATACAGGTGCATGGTGCATTTGTACTTGTTTTCCGGGAGACCGACATGGTCCCGCTCCAGATTCACCCGGGCTTCCAAGGCCCTTTGGTTCATGTGTTCAAGTTTGTGAACACAGACACTCACATGGTCTTTAATTGCCTCGGTGAGTTCAACATTGTGGGAATCAAGAATAAGCTTCATCGAGTTGAAGACTGCCCTGACAAGGCTCAAATGACGAGCAAAAGTTTCGCTGCATCTCGACATAAATCATGCCAACTCAATGAACCAGGCATCCCCAAAGCGAAAGCCGGGCACCGGTCCTTTTACTTCACTTTTTCAGGCGGTTTAGGCGCGGATGCCACCTCCAACACGATGGGCGGAGAGAACATTTGATAAGTGACATCCTTCTTTTTGTCGGTCTTCTTGCCGTTCAGCGGAGGGTATTGGTATTTCCCCTTGACTGTTGAGGCGAGGTGAAACGTGTACCGCCCGACAGGCACCTTGAACTTGGCCAAGTCAATTTCAAGCGAAGCTTCTCCCTGGTCCTTTTTCACCTCCAGTTCCCCCAACTTGTCCAGTTGGGAGATGCCGAACACTTTCAACTTGATGCTCTCATTGTACTCGCCAGTGCGCTTGACCTTGAGTGGGATTTTCACCTTGCCGTTGGCCAAGCCCGTGAACGGGACATCGCCCACGGTTGTCACTTGAATCGGCTCTGCATCCTCCGCATTGATGGACAATGCACACTCCTTGGCCACGCGCGAAAAAACTGCCTCCTTGTCATAATCCCCGACACGGTGAATTGTTGCCGTTGGCCACGCCGCTTGTTCAACTTCCCGGTCGCCGATCATTGCCTTCCCGACAAACCGGACGTTCCCGATGAATGAAACCACCGGTTCGGATGCTGTAAGGAACGCTGTTATGGCTTTTTTGCTGGCCTTGACCCGGCAGTGGTGCAACTCAACTCCTTTCGGCAAACCCTCAGCGGTAATAGTGATTGGCCCGCTAAAGTTGCCCTCGCGCAGGACGATGATTTGTACAGGCAGCGTCGTCCCTTTGCGAAGGTGCGTTGCCATCAGTTCTATTATCTTGTTTTTTTTCCAGACAGCCGCAACCGTTTGCGGGTGAACCACCAACCGGAAGCCGGGGTGCTCGCGACGCAAAGCCACCACGTAGCCTCTCGATGGATCGTTCGTGGACTGGTTGAACAAGTCGCGCAGCATCACGCGACAGTGGCCGTCACCCTTGGCCTGAAACCGCCACGACATATCGCGATTGGCCACATTGAACCCACGCCCGCCTGGGTTGTCTTTTGAATCGTAAAACTCTTTGACGGCTTCCGGTGATTCCTTGCCGTCTTTCGAAACTCCCACAAGTTGAGCGGTGACGTATGGATTTGTGCTGCAGCCCAATCGCTGCGAAAAAACCTCAAGCCAATAGACTTCATTCTTTTTGATCGGAAACCTGAAATAATCGACATCACGAGCCGGATAAAAACTTCCCGCAACCAAGCCGGGAGCGGGAATTATCTGGGCACGATCTGCTGTGTCGTTACCGCCCTGCTCCATCGTGAGCGGGTTGCCCGGGCGAAGACCAACGAAGAACGGGTTGCTCGCAACGCTGTTTCCGGGCAGGCGGAAAACACCCCCGTCCAGCACGATGGCAGCCGGCGGGAGCACTACGCCTCCCGGTTGCCCTGTCTGGGTGAGCTCGCTGATTTTCACACTCAGTCGCTCAAGCGACTGGCCATCGACTGCCTTGAAGCCGGCTGGCTTTGACCCGGGAAGATTTCTTCCAAAAAGAGTGATCTCCGATTCACTGAAACTGGGGACTATCGGTGGTGAAACAAAATCCACATGCGGGCCGCTGCTGTTCTCCAAACGGAAAAAATATTCCGTGCCGCCACGGAAAATTGTATCGTGAACCTGAATGAGATAATTGCCATTCGCCGGTGCCGTGAAGTCGATCAAGCCGTCAGCATTTGCCCGTGCCAAGCGCTCCCCTGCTCCACTCCGCAGCAGCATGACAGGGCTCATGCGCGAATCGAGAGCCTTTGCTGACACGCGCAGCAACAGTCGCTGCCCTTTTTTTGCCCCAACTTGAAACCACGAGGACTGCCTTGTCACGGAGACGCCATTGACGACCGAATCATCACCAAGGGCAGCGGCGGTTTTTATTGACGTGTTGCCGCTTGGGCTTCGAGTTTCATTCAGCGTGCCAACGGCGAACAAGCGGGAGTTGGATAAACCAAGCGCCCCGGCAAAGCTCACCTCGTACACTCCGCTTGGGACATTTGCGGCCACACGAACCTTGAACTTTCGCTCAGCGGCGTTGGTTAATTCCGCTGTAATGCCCGGATGCGAAAAGCGCAACTCCGCCGCCCCCTCAAGGTCGCCACCGTGAACCTGCACTTCGATCTCTTTACCGATTTGGCAACCCA
>ERZ651768.3538-NODE-3538-length-10429-cov-2.533134_pt1 | contig 10429 bp, 7 predicted proteins | sample MGYA00514754_ERZ651768 | MGnify/ENA metagenome assembly ERZ651768 | reverse complement strand
TGTGGATGGCGTTGGCGATGGCGGCCATGGGAGGCACGATTGGTACCTCACCCACGCCCCGGACTCCGTAGGGATGACCCGGGTTGGCAACTTCGACGATTATGGTGCTAATCATGGGCAGGTCTAGGCTGGTGGGCATCCGGTAGTCCAGGAAGCTGGAGTTGGCCATCTGCCCGTCTTGATTGAAGTAGTACTCTTCGTTCAACGCCCAGCCGATGCCTTGGACCACTGCGCCTTGCATCTGCCCTTCCACGTAGCTGGGGTGGATGGCCTTGCCAGCGTCTTGGATGGCGGTGTAGTCGAGGATAGTTACCTTTCCGGTCTCCGGGTCCACCTCCACATCCACGATGTGGGTGCTGAAGGCGCCGCCGGCTCCCTTGGGATCCACGCTGACCTGGCTGGAGATGGGCCCGCCGCTGCCGTTCAGCTTACCGGCCAACTCTTTGAAGGTCATCTTTAGGGCGGGGTCCGACTTGTGCTGGAATTCTCCGTCGGCGAACTCTACGTTTTCTATGGAGATGTCCCAGATGGTCGCGGCCCGCTCAATCATCTTTTGTACGACATCCTGGGCGCAATCGTGGGCAGCCCAACCGGTGGCGAAGGTCGTGCGGCTTCCTCCGGTCAGGAAGGTGTAGCCGACGGAGTCAGTGTCACCGACAGAAGGGCGTACGTCTTCGGCGGCGATGCCCAAGACTTCAGCGGCCTGCATGGCGATGGAGGCGCGGGTGCCGCCGATGTCGGTGGAACCTTCCACCAGGGTGATGGTGCCGTCGTCGTTAACCCCGATGGAACAACTGGATTGGAGACCGATATTGAACCAGAATCCAGAGGCTACGCCTCGGCCACGGTTCGGTCCTTCCAATTTCGATTTGTATTGAGCGGTATCCCGGGAAGCCTCCAGGCATTCGACGTTGCCAACCCTGGGAAACACGGGGCCGTCCACCCGTCTGGTGCCCTCCTTGGAGGCGTTAAGCAGCCGAAACTCGATGGGGTCCATCCCCAGTTTCTGAGCAATCTCATCTATGACTGCTTCTCCGGCGAAGGCGGCGTTGGGCGCTGCCGGGGCCCGGTAGGCGGCGGTCTTAGGCTTGTTTACCACCACGTCGTAGCCGTCAACCTTCATGTTTTCAATGTCATAGGGAGCGAATATGCACTGGGCGCCCGCACCCACCATAGCCCCAGGGTAGGCCCCTGCTTCATAAGCCAGATAGGCGTCGGCAGCGACGAGTTTCCCGTCTTTGGTAGCCCCAATCTTAACCTTGATGTTGGTCCCGGAGGTGGGTCCGGTGCACTGGAACACTTCGTCCCGAGCCATAATCATCTTTACCGGCTGGCCGGTTTTCTGAGAAAGGAGGGCCGCTAGAGGCTCCAGGTATACGGGAATCTTACCGCCGAAGCCGCCGCCAATCTCCATGGGCACTACTTTGATTTTTGAGACTGGAACGTCAAGGATTCCGGCGATGGCATCCCGGGCGGTGAAGGCCCCCTGGGTGCTGGTCCATATCGTGATGTTGCCGTCGGCGTTCCAAAGGGCCGAGGCGTTCTGGGGTTCGATGTAACCCTGGTGCACGGTCGCCGTGTTGAACTCATGCTCGACGATGACGTCGGCTTTTGCGAATCCCGCTTCAATGTCGCCCTGCTCGAATCTCATGTGGGAAGCGACGTTACTGACCTTGTCGGTTCGCTCACCAAGTTCTGTCGTAGTAACGTCTTCGTGGACCGGCTTTGCTCCCTCTTTCATTGCCTCTTGAACAGTCATGAACTGGGGAAGCACTTCGTATTCTACGGTGATTAACGCTGCCGCAGAGTCGGCAACGTGGGTGCTTATGGCGGCAATGGCGGCCACGGGATGGCCTTTATAGAGAGCCTTGCTCCGAGCCATAACGTTGTCGCTGGCGAACCTGGCGGTCCTTCCCGGCGAGTCCATCTTGGTTACCGGCATGTCCTGCCCGGTGATTATGGCTTTAACTCCGGGGTAGGCCAAGGCCTTGCTGATGTCGATAGATTTAATATTTGCGTGGGCGTGGGGACTACGCAGGACCTTACCGTGGAGCAGATCGGACGCCGAAAAATCCCCTCCGTACTTGGCGCGCCCGGTCACTTTGTCGGTACCGTCATGCCTGATGGGCCGAGTGCCTACTACTTTGTATTCGGAGTTCGAAAGAACGATGTTCGAGGCCATGGCAACCACCTCACTAAGCGGATTAAAGGTCGATTGGATCCCGTGTTCGGGTTCCAAGAATTGTACCATAACTAGGCATGGAAATAGGAGGCAAAAGTCCGAAGACACCACGCCTGGATGTCTAACTAGGAATCGGGCTTTATTTCGGACTGGGCAGGCTGTTGGATAGGTCCGGGGAAGGGTGGAAAAGAGAAGCGTGGTGCTATAATGGCCCGGAGCCTGGTGTACTCGCCGAACGGGAGCGGACGGCGGGATATCAGCGATTAATTTCCTGTCTCAGTACGAGCGATTTAGGAGGGTGTCATGGCCGACAAGAAGGGAACCGGGCTGATGATGGTCTGGGCGGATATCCCGGCGGACAAGGAAGACGATTTCAACCATTGGTATCAAGAAGAGCATCTGCAGGAATTGCTGTCGGTGCCCGGAGTATTGAGCGCGGCCCGTTATGAAGCGGTTAGCAGCGGCCCCAAGCATCTGGCGTGCTACGAGTTGGAAAGCGCGGACGTTGTTAATAGCGAGGCTTTCAAGAACCGGCCTCGCACCGAATGGGGCGCACGGGTGTCACCCAGCATCATCGGAACGAACGTCATCAGCAACACGTATGAGATGATCCATCCTACCGCCCTCACTCCTGGTATCGCTGGCAGTGGCATGGCCAATGCGTTGCAGATCGGGCGCATGGACATCGGCTCCGAGAACGAAGAGGAATGGAACCGCTGGTATAGCGGGATCTACGTGCCCAACTACGAGAAGGTGCCCGGCGTTGTTCGGGGGCGGCGTTGGAAGGCTACTCGGGGATCGCCCTCATACGCTGTAGTCTACGAATTTGAGCATGAAAATGTGTCCTCTACGCCGGAATGGGAAGCCCAGAGAGACGCCGATCCCAGCACGGCACGCATCCGTCCAATGATGACCCACGCTCCCGGATCGCCGGGGATCTGGAGAAAGACCTTCGAACTCTAGGATGTATCGTGGGGCCGGGTGAGCCTGAGTGGTGTACCCTGGAGGTATTGAGGACAGTGAGATTCCGGGCTTCCGGCACCGCCTCTGGCGAGTAGGGCTTCACGTCGTCGGTATAAGTCGCAAAAAGGTATATTGCTGCGCATTCTTGGAGGCAGTTGGGTGACCGCCGCTGCATCGAACCACCACAGCCACGGCCATACGAGGGAGGCTAGCCGCCGGAACCTGGCTATTGCCCTGGGATTGACGGCTGGCTACATGGTGGTGGAGTTGGTTGGCGGAATCATGGCCAACAGCCTGTCTCTGCTGGCCGATGCCGGGCATATGGTCACCGATGCCGGGGCCATCGGGTTGGCTCTTCTAGCCATGTGGGTCGCCGGTAGACCGGCTTCCATCGAGCGGACTTTCGGTCTTCACCGCACCGAGGTTCTTGCCGCTTTGGCCAACGCTTTGGGTCTGTGGCTGATTGCCGGGCTGATATTTTTCGAGGCCTACCATCGCTTTCTAGACCCTCCCTCGGTTAACGGTAGTCTCATGCTGGTGGTTGGCGGAATCGGCTTGCTGGTTAACCTGGCTGCGGCCGCGGTCCTGCACCGCTCCGCCAAGGAAAGCCTAAATGTGGAGGGGGCGTTCTTACACGTCATCTCCGACGTTCTCGGCTCGATAGTAGTAATCGGCGCGGGCTTGCTGATTCTAACCACCGGATGGGTGCTGGGCGACCCAATCTTTGGCGGTATCATCGGCCTGCTGATTGTTATCAGCTCCGCCAGGTTGCTGTGGAAGGTGCTTCACGTGTTGATGGAAGGCACGCCGACGCATCTGGATCTGCACGGTTTGTGTCAACGTTTAGAGCAACTTGATGGAATCACCGGGGTGCATGACATCCACGCATGGTCGATAACTACCGGGTACGACGCCTTGAGCGCCAATGTAACCGCTGACATGGCTATCCTGAGCAGTCCAGGGCAGGTTCTAGAACGCCTGCGAAACATCGCGTCCCAGGAGTTTGGCATCTCACACGTGACCATACAACTGGAGGATTCGGAAGACGGTTGCGTGGAAGACCACCACATCGCGCATCCGGGATGATGGTCCGGAGACTACAGAACAGAGACAATGGAACAGAGACTGACGATATCATCAAGGCGAATATGCTGAGGTTGAGCGGTGCTTGTGATAGGGTTTCAAGCGGAGTTTGGCTCGTAATGAATGGGAGAGGCTGATGACGGCGCGGCATTGGATAGCTATGGCAGTCATGGGCGCGCTGTTGGTGGCTACCCTAGTGGTGGAGCCATCTACGGCCCGTGCGCAAGAGAACGGCGCACTCCATTTTCAGACGACCGCCAGTGGATACGATATCAGTGTGGAAGAGTCCACCTCCAATCTTTCCGTGGGCTTAGTCAAGGTCGTTGTAACACTCCGAGATGCCGCTACCGGTGAAGTGGTTGACGATGCTCGAGTAATCGTGAGAAGGGAGCACGAAACAAGCGATGAGAAGGGGTCCGCACAAGCCCTGAATCCCCCCGTTTCTCCGGAGCACTATCAGGCACGATTCAGTCTGAAATCTCCCGGCATCTGGAGGATTTGGGTTGAGGTCGATGGACGGTTGGGCAGAGTAGAGGTGGAAGTATTGCCCGTGGAGATCCCGATTCTTCGTAGCTATTCCACGGGAAGCTTCGTCTTTATCGGGGTCTTCTTGATCTTAGGTCTTGGGGCCACTTATCTGTGGTGGAGCTCACGGAAAGCCTTGCGGCAGAGGGCATTGGCCCAGGATTCTCCGAGGGATTCCAACCGGGATTCCGATTCCGGTCCGGCCGAGGCTGGATCGTGAAGGCTACCTCCTTTTCCAGCCGATCGTTGGTGGCCGGGCTGGTATTGGCCGCCGGTTTCCACTACCTAGCCGGAGCGTCCCTGGCTCACGCTCACGACGGGTTAGCTGCCGGTCAGAATGCGCTGACGGCATGGAGCACCAACCCCATCCCCAGCTTCGGGTTGATTCTGGCCGCATATCTGTATCTGACCGGATTGTCGCGGTGGCAGCGTCCAACCCACCCGGTCGGCCGATGGCAAAAAATCTCTTTCTTCTCCGGTCTGGTCGTTATATTCATCGCTCTGCAATCGCCCATCGACGCTATCGCCGAGCACATGTTTTCTTTCCATCAGATACAGCACATCCTGATTCGCATGGTCGCCCCGTTGTTGATTCTGGGAGGGGCGCCTTTGACGCCGATGTTGCGGGGATTGCCGCCCTGGGCCTTGTTGGGAGTCGTACGGCCAGTCGTGAGCAACTCTCTGGTCCGAAGCGCCTATGACCGCTTGACCAACCCGGTGGTGGCCACTCTGATTTTCCTGATCGTCCTCTACCTCTGGCAAGTGCCCGTCAATATGAACTTGGCATTGCGCCACAGTTTTGTGCATGAGTTCATGCACGCTACCATGATGTTCTCCGGGTTCCTGTTCTTCTGGCTGGTGATTGATCCCAAACCCCACCGCTCCCGGTTGCACTACGGCCTGCGGGTATTGTACCTGGGATTGTTAGTGATTCCCAATACAATGCTGGGAGTAGCTTTGGTTTTCGCCGATGCTCCTCTTTACTCAGCGTACGTGGAGGCGGGACAGCTCTTCGGCGTGTCGATAATGAACGATCAGGTAATGGGGGGGCTGATGCTATGGGTGCCGGGAGATATGATGAGCATATTGGCCGCAGGGGTCGTGATGATTCTGTGGTACCAAAAGGAAGAGGAACAGTCGGCGGCCGAGGCCGCCGCGCGAGAAGCTGAAGCGAAAGATCTGGAGGGTTAACGGGTAACCTGCCGGGGGCTTTAGCCACTCTACTTGACCCGTGGAACCGGCAATCGTAGGATGTTGCCACGCCCAAGCCATCTGTAATTCACCGGAAAATCTAATAACTTCTCAGCGAGGCGACCTGTGGAAACACATAGTCCGCGTCCAGAACCCAAGTTTTCCTGGTTCGTGCCCATCGACGGAGACGGCGCAAGAGCCGGGACCAAGCGAGCCGAGCGTCCTCCGACCTTCGATTATCTGCGTAAGGTTGTGGAGACGGCGGAAGAACGGGGGTTTTATTCTCTGCTGATTCCCACCCGCTTCGCCAATGGCTTGTTCTCAGAGGACGCTCCGTTGGCAGAGACTTGGACCACGGCGACAGCGTTGGCTGCTGTAACCAAGAAAATCAGGTTCCTGATAGCGGTGCGGCCCGGCTTCGTCTCGCTGGGGTTATTTGCCCAGATGGCTGCGGCTCTGCATCAGATATCAAACGGACGCATAGACGTTAATATCGTGCCCGGAGGGATCCAGCACGACTTTGAGAGAGTTGGCGAGGTCAGTTCCCACGAGACCCGCTACGAGAGGGCAGAGGAGTTTATCGATGCCTGCCGCAAGCTGTGGCAACATTCCGGCCCGGTGACTTACAAGGGAGAGTTCTACCGGCTGGAGGACGCCTATTGCGCGCCGGAACCGGGGAAGAACTCCCCACTCTTTTACCTGGGTGGTGTTTCACCGCGAGCAATGGCGATGTCAGGCAGACAGGCGGACGTGCACCTGAGCTGGATAGAGCCGCTGGAAGACACCAAAGGACGCTTGGATGGACTGCGTAAACAATATGAAGAATCGAAGCGCACGCCGGTGTTCGGTCTGCGCACCCACTTGGTGGTGCGGGATACCGAGGAAGAAGCCTGGGCCGCCGCCAATGAGCTTATCGACCATGCCGACCCAGACGTGAAAGCCCAGCGCAGGTCCGCGATCGAAGGAACTCAGATGGTGGGAGCTCGCGCCCAGGCACAGGAAGCGCCGGACCACCGGCTGGGCAGGCACCTGTGGAACGGGTTGTCAGAGGTACGGGTTAACTGCGGTTCTGCCATCGTGGGCACTCCGGAGCAAGTAGCGGATGAGTTGCTGCCCTATTGGGAACTGGGCATGGACGAGTTCATCCTTTCGGGTTTCCCCCACGTGGAAGAGTGCCACCGGGTGGCTGACCAGGTTTTGCCTTTGCTGCGGGAGCGGATAGCGGCTGCTTAGGGGGCTGGGGAAATCCCCCCAACCCCCTTTACGAAAGTGGGGCTCTCTGTGAACTTGTATCGGCATTATGTCCTGAAAATGCGCCCTTTGTTCTAGAGTGTGCTTCTTGTCCGCTGACGGACTTATGTGCTTCCTTTCCTCGTAATTATCCACTTACCTAAGGAGACTCTATGAGTAGTCCCATTTCACCGGACATCGTCTACAAGTTGCGGGGTGTGGGGGATCCGGCGCTGTCTCCTGATGGGACTCGGTTGGCGTATGCCCAGTCCTGGATAGATCAGAGTGACGGTTTTGAGAGCCGGTCTCGAATCATGATGTTGGGTATGCCCGGAGGGGAAGCGTCCGAGTTTACGCAAGGGAATAAGGACAGCTTGCCCAAGTTCTCGCCCGATGGCCGGGTTCTGGCCTTTCTCAGGCCCGACGATTCGGGCAAGAAGCAGGTCTGGCGGATGGAAGTCGGAGGGGGAGAGGCGCGGGCTTTGACCAACGCTCCGGGAGGAGTTACCGAGTATTCCTGGTCGCCCGACGGTCAGCGTCTGGTTTTTCGCGCCGATGTCGAACCGGAAGAGTCAGTCCCGGACGCGAAGGACGACTCTATCCCAAGAACCAGGGTTGTGAGCCGAATACGATATCGATACGATACTTTGGGGTGGCGGGGAGACGCCCACCACCACCTGTTCGTGGTCGATGCCGACGGTGAAAACTCTCGGCAAATCACTGACGGCGACTGGGACGATCAGTCAGCGGAATGGTCTCCCAATGGAGAAAGCATCGCATTTCTGTCTGGGCGGCGGGATGATCGAGATTTTTTCTCGTTGACCGAACTGTATGTCGTGCCCGCCGGTGGTGGAGAGGCGGAGATGCGGTCCCAGGGGCTGTCCGGGGTGGGCGCGCTTACTTGGTCACCTGACGGGAAACGGATGGCGGTTTTAGCTACAGAGGACCCAGACGGGCTGGTCGCCTGGCAAGCATGGTTGTACGTAGTGGAGCCGGGTAAAGTTCCGCAACGCCTGACTGACGACTCGATGAAGCCCTACCTGGGATTCCCGTCCATCAACCAACCTCCGGAGTTGTCTTGGACCGGGGATGACCGCATCCTGTTCCTGGGGGACGCGCAGGGGGAGTCGTTTCTGTATGAGGTCCCGGCTGACGGAGGACAGGTCCGCACGGTGGCGGGAGGCGGCTGCCAGACTACAACGCTGACTCTGGACCGGCAGACCAGCCAAGGAGTGATCCTATCGGCGAGTCCGGGCTCTCCTGGCGATTTGTTCCAGATAAATATCGCGTCGGGAGCAGGCGGCAAGCTGACCGGCGTTAACCAGGAGTACTTGGACGAGCATCCACCGGCAACGATGGAGAAGTTTAGCTTCGAGAGAGCCGGGTTCGGGATAGAGTGCCGGCTATGGTTTCCGCCGGATTTTCAGACAACCCGGAATTACCCTTTGCTGCTGGATGTCCACGGCGGGCCCAACGGAGCGTTCTACGATTCCTTCAATGCGATACAACAGGTTTTGGCAACGGCGGGGTATCTGGTGCTGGCGGTGAACCCCAGAGGCTCTTCCACCTATGGCGACGACTTCATGAAAGCGGTGCTGAAGGACTGGGGCGGCGAAGATTATTTGGACCTGATGGCTGCCGTCGATCTGGTGAGCGAAAGACCCTACGTTGATAGCGACCGGTTGGGCATCCACGGCTACAGCTACGGTGGCTTCATGACCAGTTGGACCGTGGGCCATGATGACCGGTTCCGAGCGGCGGTGGTGGGCGCTCCCTGCACTGACTTGTACAGCATGTACGGGACTTCCGACATTGGGATCAGTTTTGGCGAGGTGCAGTGGGGAGGGTCGCTGTTCGACGCAGCGGATGAGTTGATCAAGCACTCACCCATCACCTACGCGAAGGATGTATCGACGCCGGTGCTTCTATTGCACGGGGAAGCCGATAACCGGTGTCCCATAAGCCAGAGCGAGGAGTATTTCACGGTGTTGAAGAGGTTGGGGAAAGAGGTGGAGTTTGTGCGGTTTCCTGACTGTTCCCACCTCTTCCTCCGAGTCGGACACCCCAAGATGCGGGCAGAGTATCTGTCCCGGACGTTGGGATGGTTCGACAAGTGGCTGGCGTGAGGGCCGCCGGGCTGCCGGTGGATCTACCCAGGCAGGAATCAAGAACGGTTAGCCCTTGAAAGTGAAAAGGCAGCGTCGTCGAGAGAGGCCCACGGGCCGAAGCTTGGCCCGGTCCTATTAATCGGCCTCCAACATTTGTTGCACTTGTCGGCAAATGTCATCCAGTTGGAATGGTTTTAGAACCACTGGATTGTTCAACCCTGTGATGAACTCATGGGTATTCTCATCACTGGTGTCATCGGTGATGAATATCACTTTCTCGGTCGCCTTTTGGTCTGTAGCTTCGATCTGGTGGAAGAGTTCCTTGCCACTCATCCCGGGCATCTTCAAGTCTAGCAATATGCAGTCATAGTTCATCGAAGCTAACCTGCGAAGAGCGTCCACGCCCCCTTCAGCCATGTCAACGGTCAAGTTTTGCGTCTCCATGGGTCTTGCCAGCAGGTTTCCGATGTTTGGTTCGTCGTCTACCACCAGAAGATGTTTAGTTAATGTGGGGACTGTTGCTGTACCCTGCGTCTCTGCCCCCGTGGTACCGTTTTGGGCTACGATAGGGATGCGAATGTGGAACGTAGCCCCGTTGCCGGGCTCGCTCTCCACCCACAGTTCCCCGCCATGTTGACGGACAATGCCATAGCGTATGCTGAGCCCCAGACCGGTACCATTACCCATTTCTTTGGTGGAATAAAAAGGCTCCAAAATCACGTCGAGGTTATCTGGGGTTATGCCAGGTCCGTCGTCGCTGATGCTTATCTTTATACAGTCGGGCGTACCCTCGGCTTTGATGCGTAACTGCCCGCATCCTCTGGGGGGCCGGTTCATAGAAAAGCCCCCGGCGTAACACCGGGGGCTTTTGATCTGCAAGGAAAATGCTGGAGAGTGGTAATCAATAGGGGAACTGCACGCAGTGCCCCTAAACGTTCAACTAGAAATCTTGGGGAGCGAAGGCTTTAATCAGTCCACCATATCTAACTGTTGCCATGTTCGGCTATGGCGGAGTGGATGTTAGACCTGGTTGAAGGATACCAACTGCATCCCCGCAGCTTAATCGGGGTTGTGCTTCTCAATCAGCGGCGCGACTCGCGCATCGATGTCTCCCAACGCCACACCGGCGTCAGACCGGGCGACTCCC
>ERZ651768.3537-NODE-3537-length-10429-cov-3.460008_pt1 | contig 10429 bp, 7 predicted proteins | sample MGYA00514754_ERZ651768 | MGnify/ENA metagenome assembly ERZ651768 | reverse complement strand
GAGGTAACGAGAACCGAGTGTAGCAACACGGTAGAATGCAGAGCGAAGACTCTATGAAGATCATTCTTGCTAATCCGCGCGGCTTCTGTGCCGGTGTTCGCAAATCGTACACGCTCAGCTGTCGGAACCATCCGCTGAATAAGTTCAGCTACTTCGATTTCTATTTCCGTTGCCGCGGCTAGCAACGTGCCAGTGTGACTAGCGTTCGTTATCGCTTCCGCAATCTTCGGATGCGCATGTCCTAGAGGCAGTGCACCATACGCCATCATCCAGTCGATATACTCATGTCCGTCTGCATCGTATAGACGTGATCCTTGTGCATGGTCGATAAACAAAGGATATTCACCATAGTTAGCTGGGCCTCGAGATGGCGAACTGCCGCCTTCGACCATTACTCGAACAGCTCGAGCGAATAACGCTTTCGATTTATCTGTGTTGTACGTCATAGGCAGCACCAGAATACAAGGTAGAGGGCATTAGAGCCTAGTCCTTGGTAAGAAGCACTAGAACACCATTCCGAATCCCTTGGCATACGCTTGGAACTTGGACAGAAGTTCTTGAGCTCGCGTTTCAACTTCATGTGGTTCCAGGCGACTGCAGTTAAACCCCAGCTCGTCACGAGCGGTAGTGACAACATTTTCAGTGAAGATCACAGTTCCATCCTCTTCAATTCGCTCAATTCCATCAAACTGATGAGATTGCTCATTAATATGAATCGCGTCAGACAGCGATAAACCATCTATTTCTGGCACTGTCACTCCAGACATTGATGCGAGAACTGGATATCCACCAGGTAGTCCATTTGGTCCAGGGGCATGCAACCGCACGGACCGATCTGACCCAAGAGCGGTAATCAAGCGAACTGCAGAACCAGCTGTCAAAAAATGGGTTGGAGGTCCTTCGGGAAGACTGAATGGCTCCATCAGTAATTCTGGCGCCTTGACCTCCTTAGTTACATCTCGCCCATTATGGTCAACCCTAAGAAAATAAGGCACTGCCTCTGGCGAACCATCGAATGCACATTTTTCAAGCGCGTGATGTCCAACAAGAGTCACCGTCACTTCGTCGATTGGTGCTCTCAATTTGGCAGCAGCTAATCCTCGAACTTTTGTCGCAATCTCATCAACATTGCCGATTCCACAGGTAGGCGAGAGACCAATACGATTTAGGATGCAATTTACCACGTCAGGGAAAGGCGCAATAAGAGTAAAGCCGCGATAGTCAGCTGAGTGAAGAATTCGCATTAATGCGGTCGGCAAACTTAAATGCAGAGGAAGCCATAAGCCAAACCCGGCAGACTTAAACCGAGAGGCTCGAGGCGCTGGCAGCTGCCGTGGTAACCACCACGACTGTCGAGTCGCCGTACACACTATGATGTCAGGTGAAATGCTTTGAATCGTCTTAATGGTTGCCTTCGGCTCGTCAAGATCAAGATGAATAAAGTCGATGTCTGGATCGTACCCCTGAGCCTGAGCGCCGAGCTTTGCTAGGTTGCAACACGCTGTGCCATGAAGCCTGTTGCGACTTCCCACAATTAGCCTACACGACAGGGAACTCCTAGCTAACAGCTCAAGTAGAACAGAGCCGAGTCCGCCAAGGCCGACAATTAGAATTGTTAGGTTCATTTCAGATTATTCATAAAGGCTGCTGATTCTCTTGCGGATCGGCGTAAAATCATCGAGCACTAAGGAATTGGGGGCTGAAACGACAGCAAGCTCAAGGCCCCTTCTTCAAAGTTTACTACGAGGCGGTGCCATCTGAGAGAAACCACTAAATTTAGCGGCACCCATAAGAACCTATCGTCTCGATCTGCTTCAAGAAAGGGCTCGAAACGAACAGGAGTACCTTCTCGAGACAGTGACGCGATCGACTCTTACCTAGACCATTTGCAGGTTGCGAGACGACTATCTCACCACACGTTAGAAAGCTACAGTCGGGATCTCAGATGGCTTTGTCGCTTTGCAGACGAACAAAAACTTGCAGTCCTTAAATTGAATCGAAAGCATTTGGACAGTTTGGTCCGAAAAACAATGGAAGCTGGATTCTCTCCACGTTCGGTTGCTCGAATGGTTGCTTGTGTTAGAGGGTTCTATCGATTTTTGTTTCTTGATCGGCGGCTTACCATTAATCCGGCTGAGGATCTGAGAGCGCCGCGTGCCAATACAACCTTACCAAAATATCTTTCGATTGAGGATGTCGAGCGGTTAATCAATCAGCCTGACATCACGACTCCTCGAGGACTAAGAGACCGCGCACTAATCGAACTGCTATATGCAACAGGAATGCGAGTGTCTGAACTTGTATCACTGCGTCCCGGAGACTTGAATCTCGACTCGGGTTATCTTACATGCACCGGAAAAGGCTTAAAACAACGGATTATACCTATCGGTGGGGAGGCCGTGAAGTGGATCCGACGCTACATCGAAACAGCCCGAAAGATGTTGCTCGGCACTCGTCGTTCTCCACTACTATTCGTTAATGCGAAAAGAGGAACCGGATTAAGTCGGGTTGGATTCTGGAAGGTGCTTAAAACCTACGGGTTGCAAGCCGGCTTAACTCATGGACTCAGCCCTCACGTGCTTCGACATTCTTTTGCCACCCATCTGCTCGATAGAGGGGCTGATTTACGTACAATTCAAGTGATGCTAGGGCATGCAGACTTATCAACAACTCAAATCTATACCCATATTTTGCAAGCGCGTCTCAAAATAATTTATGAGGAATTCCACCCACGCGCCTGAGAATGGGCCGTTACGACACTCACTCGTTTTCCAGCAGTTGACCATCGCGGAAATGGTTTGTTAATGTACCTGGATCCCTATGTGAGCACCAAGACATCAGATCGAGCTTAGAATGCTTAACGAACGTGTGTTTACAATCAATTATCAAAATCATAACGTGATCTGGAACTTTATCGAGAATCTAAGGAGTAAGCTTCATGAGTCGTGAAGGCCACCACCTATTTACATCTGAATCAGTAACAGAAGGTCACCCAGATAAGATCGCCGATCAGATTTCTGACTCAATTCTCGACGCAATTCTCGCTGTAGACCCTCAAGGTCGGGTTGCATGCGAAACGCTCGTGACCACTGGCCTGGCTATGATAGCAGGAGAGATTACTACATCGTGTTTTGTAGATTTCCAAACTGTCGTTCGTGACACCATTCGAGACGTTGGCTATACAAGAGCCAAGTACGGTTACGACCACGAAACCTGTGCCGTTCTCTCGGCAATTCACGAACAATCTCCTGATATCGCTATGGGTGTCGATCCTGGTGGGGCTGGTGACCAAGGGTTGATGTTCGGGTATGCATGTCGTGAAAGTGAAGAGCTGATGCCCTTGCCAATCATGCTCGCTCACAAGCTTTGCAGAAGCCTCTCTGAAGTTAGACGGAGTGGCATACTGGATTACTTGCGTCCTGACGGTAAGTCGCAAGTGACCATTGAATACGACGGCATGAAACCGGTCCGAGTCGAAGCTGTCGTCGTCTCAAGTCAACATGCAGAGAATGTCAACGCGGAGACTATGCGGGACGATCTCACTCAACACGTTATTCAAAAAGTGATTCCGGCTGACATGCTCGACGCGAATACGAAGATCTATGTAAATCCTACAGGACGATTTGTAGTTGGTGGTCCACATGGAGACGCTGGCGTGACGGGCCGAAAAATTATCGTTGATACTTACGGAGGTGCAGCTCCGCATGGTGGAGGAGCCTTTTCGGGTAAAGATCCCACTAAAGTCGACCGTTCGGCCTCTTATATGGCTCGATACATCGCAAAAAATTGTGTTGCAGCCAATCTGGCGACCCGAGCACAGGTGCAACTAGCTTACGCGATCGGCGTAGCTGACCCCGTCTCGGTCTTAGTGGAAACATTCGGAACAAACAAGGTAGACCAAAAGACTATTAGTGATCTTGTCCGTGATCATTTCAGTCTGACGCCAAAAGGTATTATAGAAACCCTAGACCTAAGACGACCTATCTATAAACAGACCGCTGCATTTGGTCATTTTGGTCGCCTAGAGCCTGAATTCACATGGGAGCGGACTGACAAAGCTGATGCGTTGCGTGATGCAGCTGGCCTCTAAACACAGACGCTGGTTGTCAATGTAGCGACTTTCAGCCAAACATCAGATGTTGTTAACTCGCCGACGGATAAGACGCACCTGCCTTCTTGTCCTGGCAATTACGTTAGGCCTATCGTTCCTAACTGCGCCACCGAATCGCATTGAGATCGAGTCGCTAGAATATCCGACTGGTTTTCAGAGCACGTCGGTCAGCGGAGCCTTTCACGTGCATACTAATCGTTCTGATGGAAGTATGTCCGTGGAGGAAATAGCAGCCATTGCTGCTGACGTCGGCCTTTCTTTTGTAGTGTTTACGGATCATGGTAATGGACTAGAAGAATCAGACCTTCCGGCGTATCACTCTGGAGTGTTATGTATCGACAGCACAGAAATCAGCACCGACGGAGGGCATTACGTTGCAGTCGATTTACCGACGACGCCGTACCCGCTAGGTGGGGATGTCGCTGGCGTAGTCGAAGACGTCGAAAGACTTGGCGGCTTTGGCGTTATCGCTCATCCAGGATCTAAAAAATCAACATTCCGATGGGACAACTGGGACCTTAAATTTGATGGAATGGAGTGGTTCAATGTCGACAGTGAATGGAGAAACGAATCTTTATTGCGGCTTGTTGCCTCACCGATTCATTACCTCCTGAAACCTTCCGAAACAATCGCTGGATTGCTTGACCGACCTGTGGAGAATCTGTTGCAATTCGACCGCATCGCTCAACTCCGCAAAGTCGTAATGTTGCCCGGTTTTGACACACACGGTGCGATCCCTCTACCCGTTCTACCTGATGCGCGACTACCTATTGGCGGCTCTTCCTTCTATAGGAATGCTTTCCGTGCTTTCGCTCTACGAGTTGAAGTCGATCAAGAATTGTCAGGAGCCCCTATTCTTGACGGTCAACTAATTGTTGACGCTCTCAGAAATGGCAGAGCATACACATTAATCGATGCTATAGCGTCTCCGGGAGATTTGCAGTTTACAGCCACGAGTGGAAACCAACTGGCCCACATGGGCGAACGCATCGCAACTGGCACTCCTGTGCAGTTGGATGTGCAGGTTCGCATGCCGCCTGGCGGATTAGTTTTATTGAAACAGAATGGTGAAACCGTAGCCAAATCAAACACAAATAAATTAACGTACGTCAGCGACTCAACACCCGCAGTCTTTCGGGTAGAAGTGCTGTTGCCTGAAGTTACCAGTGTCGCCGGGATTCCCTGGATTATGTCGAACCCAATTTATATTGGGGAAGAATTCAATAGACCAGAAAATGGTTCCGAATCCACACCCATCGTAATCAAGTCACTGTTTTCAGATGACGCATCCGCCGAAACGTGGCAGGTTGAACATGATCAACACTCAAGAGCGGCGGTCAACGCCACAGAATCTATTGATGGCTCTGAACTAGCCTTGCGTTATGCACTGTCAAGCGAAGAAGAAGATAGCCCCTTTGCGGCGCTTGTGCAGAATGATCTCGACACTCTTTCTCACTACGATCGAATCAGATTTTCTGTGCGTGGAGATCGACCACATAGAGTATCCGTGCAACTCCGCGCATCGGACTCTGACCGCCAGGAACTGCCGAGATGGCAACGATCTGCTTACGTCGGAAAGGAAAAGAGGGAAGTCGTAGTTCGGTTTAAAGACATGAAACCGATTGGTAGATCACCCTCGAACCTAGTTGATCTTAATGCGGTTAACGCCCTGTTAGTGGTCGTCGATACAGTAAATACCGCTGCCGGCTCCTCTGGCGTAGTTTGGCTCAATGATGTTCAACTTGAAGGATCGACCGTTCCGAACTAAATAATTCCTTTAGCTTGAAGGATTTCTTTTGTGATGTCAGGGAGGAGCACCATCAGGTCTATATCCTCTACATCAGCATTCAGGGCGAAAATCCAGGTGTCGTCTGAGGTTTCGACATAACCCACAAACCAACCAATTGAGCCAGTCCAGCCAGTTTTCGCTCTTAACTGGTAACTGCCCGTTTCTTCTCGCAGCATAACGTCCCGCAATTCTTCATAAGACGTCGCGGAATATGACAACCTCCGACGAATGAGTCGTTTCATGAAATCAACTTGCCCCTCAGCACATATTCTCAACGAACCATCAAGCCAAAATTCAGTCACGTTGAAAGATTCATCCAACGAACCAAATCTAGCAGCAGTTAAATGCTTCCTATAGCTTTCTGGCCCAATTTTCTCTGCTAAGGATTGATAACACCATACGCAAGATGCCATGAACGCACTCTTTAAGGTATGGTTCTGGTTCCAACTTTCAACAGATCTCGGAGTACCGTCCCAAACAAATAGTTCATCTTTGTTGTTGGCTACGTTCTCCTCAAGCGCAATAAGACTATTAAAGATCTTGAAAGTCGAAGCCGGCGAATAGGACGTCAGGGCTCGAGGTTTGTTGTGTGTAAACGATTGATCCGATTCTATTGAAGAAATAACGATCGTGCCGGTCAATTCGTACTTTGAAAATACTTGATCAATACTCAGATCATCGAACATGGCGGGGAAGTGCAGGGCGAGAGTAAGCAATAAAAGGACGAACGGCATGGAGATTATTTATTTCTTGACTAAAAGAAGCATTGCTCACGTGCGAACTGAAAGCAAGAGGTACCCTGCTCCAGCACAAAACAGAATGTTCGGAGCCCACGCCGCAAGTACTGGCGTTAGCAGACCGGCACTCCCTATTGCACCGAAAATGCTAATGGTGACCCAGTAAACAATTGCCAGAATGAGTCCGACGCCAACTCCATACATGGCGCCTCGTTTTCCGCCCAATACTCCAAATGGCACAGCGATCAACGTCATAACTACAGTAACGAAAGGAAACGATAATTTTCGTTGCATGTCGACTGTCAACTGGACGACATTAAAACCGCTTGTACGCAGTTCCGCTATATATCGTTCAAGCTCACGATAACTCATCCGTTCCGCATCTGGTTGTTCGGTAACAAAAAACTCAGGAGGTTCTAAAGAAAGCCTGCCTTGTTCGGTCGTCGTGTAAGGCATCAGATTGAATTCATTGTCGAATTGTCGAACCCAGATTGACGTTCCCTCCCAGTCTCCGTTAAAGGAAGCTCTATTGATGAATGTTCTCTTCGCCAATGCCCATTGTTGCGATCCAAATTCGTACTTAGACAGACCATGAATTTCCTTTAGATCGGGGTCTAAATATGCGTAGTGGTAAATGGACCCATCAGGCGCTACAAACCATTTCCGGTTCAACACGTCAAAGGTTTGAGGAGATCCACCTCGAATAACATGACGAATTGCTTCTGCCCGCTGATTCGCCGAGCCAAGAATTGTTTCTCCAATACCGAAAAGCAACGCACTCCCAATCACACCGCAAAGAATAAGAGGAGCTGCGGTCCGATAAGTGCTGATTCCACAAGCCTTCATAACTGTCAATTCAGAGCTTTTCGTTAATAGTCCGATGGTAACCAACGTCGCAATAAGCACCGAAATTGGAAGCACGTAGTAAACGTACTGGGGAGTCGCAAACCAGAAATACTCAAGGAGGGCCCCGCTCGATGTCTGACCTTTAAACAACTTATCTGACAAATCAATAAATGTCGCAACGTAGAAAATACCGATAAGACCAAAAAATGAAAGCCCGACAACACCTAAATAGTGACGGGTTATGTACCGATCTAAGAGATTAAGCTTAAACGTTAGGAGCTCAAACCTTCGAGGGGCATGAGTCGATCGCTTACCTCGAAGTTTTAAAAGTGGCCGCGCAAAACTTGCTAGAATGCGTTTCAAGAAGAGAGCCAGGCGTAAGCTGCCAAGGCGCTCGGTGTTAGTTTGACGTCCATACAGCAACAAAACACCTGGAATGCCAAGAAGAATGTTAGGCAACCACATCGCTAAGTGAGGTGAGACCTGACCACCTTTAGCCAAAGCCTCTCCGATATACATGACGACGTAATAGGAAAAAATCACCCCTATGGCTAGAACAAAGCTGGCCAATCTACCATCTTTCCGATGACTCACTCCCAATCCAAGCCCAATAAAGGCAAAGACAAAACAAGCGAAAGGAATAGAGAATTTCTTGTGAATCTCCATTATTGGTCGATGAGGAGATTCTCCAGCATCGCGTAGCCGTTCAGACTCGACTTTGAGTTCAGAAATGGTCAGTTCTGGATAGCCACGCTCGGGACCAATTTCCGGAAAGACAGTTTCTGGATCGAGGGCCATAACCATTCGTTCAAACTCGTGAATCTCGTACTCCTCAGGCATATCAGGAGCAACCTCGTGACGAGCGCCAGAGGTGAGCATAATCGAGACCTGGCGCTGCTCTTTATTCAACAACATCCGACCTTGACTGGCGACAAAGATTTCTGGGCGTGCTGGATTACGAGTGTCCGCCAGAAATACATCGTGCCAGACCTGACCGTCCACTGAGGCGTCGCGAATGTAAAGAATGATGTTGGGGAAGTCTTCATAGAAGACTCTTGGTTTGACCTCATCCTGCGTCCTTGAGGCAATAACCGAATAGGTAATCTCTCTAAACGTTTGATTAGCATCGGGCAGCGCTGATACCAGCACGTAATTTGTAATTACCGCCGTTATACCAGCCATAAATAGAACCGGGCGAAGCAGCCGCCTTGGGCTGATCCCACAAGCCTGTATGGCAACAGCCTCACGATCTCCTGACAAACGACCAAATGCAATCAGAAGACCTATCAATAACGACATTGGAAGCGTTATACCAAGCGCTTGAGGCAGCAAGGTCATCATTAGACGCAGAATCGTCCAACCACCGACCCCTTTGGCGATGAGACTCTCAGCCACATCCATTAGTGGAGGGATCAATAAAATGAACGTGAAGACCAGAAGACCCAGCAGGAACGGTGGAACTATTTCCCTCAGAATATAGCGGTCTAGAATCTTGAACACAGAGGACACCATAACATGGGGAAGCGCAGGAGAGACTCGGCCGTCTCTAGTTCTCGAGATATCCAGTGTCTGATAATGAGTATTATGTTAACTAATGTCCCCTGCAAATAAACAGCAAAACGCCAGCTTTGAAGGCCTTTTCCGTTATTCCCAGTTGGATATCAATTCTAAACGGAGAAACTAATCAATCTCCCACATAAATGTTCTCGTTGTGCCACTTGAGGTTAGCACTTGCTGGTGCTTTGATCGCCGAATCAGGCACGTACACCTTCTTGCCATGCAGTGAGAAATAGATCTCGTTCTCAAAATCAAAACGAAGTCGCTTGCTGACTTCAAAGCAATAGTTGGGCGTCACAGTTACGAAACCGCGATCGAACAAACGATGGAGGTCCGCTCGCAACAAAAGACCATTATCTAAAGGGTACCTGTGTTCTAGCGCGTAAGGACGGATATGTGCTGCATCCAGTGCAGGCGACCTCTCTCTAGTGACAGCACAAGCTTTACCATACGCATCCAGCAATGCAGCCTTAAATGCTTTCTGACCATAGCGAATAATGGCCTGTTTACCAGTCAGGCCGTCTCTCTCAGGCCCTTGACTTGATGGCAAAGCAGCCAATGCCTGAGATTCTTCCCAAATCCTTAAACCCTCACCGTCTCTCAAGTCATACGTTTTGTAGCGCAAGTTACGCGGCTGCCAGTCATTTGGTTGTCGCAACCACGAGTCTTTCGGAAAGAACACAACTGGCGACAAACTGACACACCCTATTCGAGGCGTTAAGGTGCCATTTTCATCTTTTTTTAATGCCTTTTTCTTAGCCAACACTTTTTCTTGGAAGCTCTCGAACGAGGCTGCGCCATTAGCTTGTTCGAAACAGTCCCATGCAAGCAAACTCTCAAGTTTGTGAAAGCCTTCGACGATTCCAAAGCCGCCAATGACGTTTCGCGGGGCTTTCAGTCGAAAAAACCAAACGCTTCCTGGAGGTGCACTACGAGGTGTATAGAAGTCAGACGGAGACCAAAAATTAACTTCATCACACTGTTGGCCAGAGAGAAAGTCGAACCATTCGTTGTCAGTATTCGCGACATTGCCAAACATTTGACGCCATCTTACTGCCGGTAACCCAAGTATTCAACGCCACTAGGGTAAATGTCGGAACCTAAACTGCAACTCAAACTTTCCCTGTATTTCGACCTTCCACAAAAGGCAACATCCTTAAGAAAATCAAGCCGGCGCGCGAAGCGCGCCGGGGAAAGTTTCACGATTGTTACCTTCGCAGAGTGTAATTCTGTGAGAAAATCAACAATGACGTGAAGGAGGAAGGTCGAAGGAGATGTAGTTTCCGGCGAGAGAGAGGAAGAGGTAGTTCGCCCCTACAGAGTACTACTGGCATTTCTCAGAAAACTACCTCTTCCTCGCCTCCCCCCCTTGTGTAAGTTCAAAGTACA
>ERZ651768.3536-NODE-3536-length-10429-cov-13.495073_pt1 | contig 10429 bp, 7 predicted proteins | sample MGYA00514754_ERZ651768 | MGnify/ENA metagenome assembly ERZ651768 | reverse complement strand
TGAAATAATTTTTCGACTACCTTCTTTTTTGGCTGGTGTTTTGTCAATTCCTTTAATTTATCGACTTGGATTGCTAATCAAGATTCCATGGTCCTCCGCTTTGATCTCTGCTCTATTGATGGGACTATCCTGGCCACACCTAAAATATTCGCTAGAGGGTCGGGGCTACGCGCTAACAATATTTTTGGTGCTTTTGGCGACATATTCAACGGTTCAGTATTTAAATAGTTCTCGCTGGGTGTGGGGAAGTGTTTTGATAGGTTCCGGTTTTGCCATGGCGATTACTCTTCCAAGTAATTTATTTTTTTTATGTGGGTTAGCTGTATTCATTGTCATTGCAGGATATCTAGAGTCGAAGGAAATTAAATCCTCCATTAAAAACATATCCAAGAGTTCTATTCCATTTTTGATAATGTTTGCCTTGGTTGGTGTTTATTTTCTAGTGATTTATGAGGGATTGAAAATCGGAAAACATTTTTACAATCAACTTCTGACTGAAACTCAAATAGGAAATATTGCAGGGTTACTTGTTGCTCCATGGGGGTTTTGGATGTACCTATTTTTTGCATTAGGTATATGGCGATTGAGACTGGCAAAAGGAAAAATTCTTTTATTATCTGTTGTTATAGTTCCCATTGTTCTCACATTGCTAACAGGTGTAGTGGGTTTTGCTCGAACCTATGTTTATTGGTTGCCATTTGTCCTTTTACTATCAGCTTACGGAATGACTGAAGTTTTTTTTGCGGTTCTAAAACAAACAAGGGGCTTATCTTATGGGTTAGGAGTGGGAGTTATTTTTCTCCTTATATTTTCTCCAGCAAAGAAGATCTCTAAACATTACGAAAATCGAAATAATGGCTCTCTAGTAGTGGGGGGACCCAACGCAACACTATCAGAGGCATCTCAAACGGCAGTTTGGGTGGAAGAAAATATTCCAGAGGATAATCTTATTGTCATTAGCACCGGTGGTCCTGAATCAAGTGTCTTGAATCGATATATGAAAAAAAACGTTTTAGCGCGGATGACTCATTTTGCCCGTGGCGGAGAATTGAAAAAAATTGTTTTCATTGCTCATCAGGGTATGCCTCCCGATAAGTACCCATTTGTTCCCATAGTTCAAGAGCGTAAACTCAAACTACCTGCGAGTAGGTTAAATAAGATCCACTCGCTGGGTAACCTTGGGGTATATGAACTTGATTTAAAGGCTGAAAGGTTTATCCCCCCGGTCTTCGATCTGGATTATGAAGGGAAAATAGGAAATTTTAATATACCGCACGTCAATGTTCGGCAAATCGAAAGACCGAGGGCAGTGGGTGCGCGAGCACTTCTAATTGAAAATCAATCTGGACTTCCGATGGATATGATTTCTCCTATAGTAAAAGGGGTAGATATTTTAAAAGACCACGCTTATCTTTTGTATATTTTTATTAAGCAGCCCCATCGAAAAGTTGCTGTTTACCTTGGAGAAAAAGAAAACTGGCCGCCAAGTTTAGGGAAATTGAATCCAAGACTTGGTAGGTTTCGTGTTGGAAGTGGTAACGAGACTTGGCAGGTTAAATACAACTTGTCTCATTTGTCAAAAGGGAGACATTATTTTCAGGAACGTATAGGAATTCAAAAAGGCAATAATTACATTGACGGGTTACAAGCCTATCTTTTGACAGAGTAATCTCCAGAGTTCTTGTAACCCGGTCATTCTAATGAAATATTTTTAAAAAGAAAGTATGGGGTTTTCAGAGGGTGGTGATCATGATTATGGACTGTTATTGCAGTGGTCGCTCTAATCTAATAACCATTTTCAGAAATAACCTACAGGAATCAGGTAAATAATTTTTTAAATTCGATCAACTTAAAAAGGCTAGTGCTTTATCAAGACCTGTCTACCTCCTCTCGCAACATATCATCGAGTGTCTGCCTTCGTCGCGTAAGTTCACATTGGTTCCCTTCTACTACCACTTCCGGAATAAGGGGCTGGGTGTTGTAATTAGAAGACATGGCAAACCCATAAGCACCCGCCCCACCAACGATAATTAAGTCACCCGCTTTTGGCATTGGCAACTTTCTTGGAACTGGTTCTTCATTTTTTTGGGTCAACACATCCCCCGACTCACAAACTGGACCAGCTACGATAATATCCTGCTCAGGACCCAAGTCATCTCCCACGATCCATATAGGATGAAATGACCCATACGCCATGGGTCTTATCAAATGACAAAACCCAATATTACCCAGTACATAGTTGAGCCTCGTGCCGTCTTCTTCAAAGGTGTGGTTAAGCGCCCGTACCTCGCCAATTAGATATCCGCAACCAGCTACAAACCTGCGACCAGGTTCAATTTCGCATATTATTTTTCGGCCAAAATGATCTTCTAGAACTTCCACTCGCTCGGTAAGTATCGATTTGTATCTAGAAATATCTTCTTGTGGCAAGTCTGGATCATACTGATAAGGTAAACCACCCCCAAAGTTGACTACCTCCAGATCATTAAATTCTTTAGCAAAATCCACCAACTTGCCAGTAATCCGTTTCAAATGATCCATATCACCGCCGGACCCAATATGGATGTGCACTCCAGAAATTATCAAATTATATTTTTTTGCAATATCACGCGCCTCATTCAGATTTTCATACCATATGCCATGTTTACTGTAAGGCCCACCTGTATTTGTCTTCTTAGAATGTCCTGCACCTTCACCCGGATTGATACGAATGGATACTTTCGGACTCCCTCGACCAATACTCTCAAACGCACAGCCATACTCTTCCAACATTCCAAGTGTTCCACAGTTGGTAAAGATGTTTTGTTCCAAACAGAAATGAACATCATCTGCATTGGAAAAAACGTCGCTGGTAAAACAAATATCTTCTGGTCTAAACCCCGCTTTGATAGCGCGCCTTACTTCATAAACACTAACAGCATCGATCTTTATACCGTGATCTAACATTTCTTTTAAAATGCGCGTATTAGAGCAGGCTTTCATTGCGTAACGAGTGACTGGAGATAATTGCTTGATTTCCTCGATCGACTGACGAAGAGCCGTCATACTGTATGCATATACTGGCGTCCCAAACTCCTCTGAAATTTTCTGAACATCTACACCTTCAATCCTCATTCTAACTCCTTTAAATATCTTTCACAGAAATTCTGAATATATATCATAAGTTAACCTACAGCCCTATTGCTTTTCACTTATTTTGAAAATTTAGCTCACCACAAATTGATTGACTTTTCAAAGAGATGATTTAGCTTTAAATAGTTCTATTTACTCACATCCACAAGTCACTCAAGACACTCGCCTTCTCTTTAGCTATTTTATTTATTTTAAATTTGATTTATGCTAACTAAAATTATTAATTATGCAAACAACCTTTCCCCATTTAACATCGGGTCTCATAGACCTACTCCTAAAATGCCTTGGTTGATTAACTCCGTAAAATTTTTGGTATTTTCCCCAATATTTATTTATTTTTATTCTATCTATGTTTACTCGACAAACATCCCATTCTCTGATGACTACGCTTTTAGTTTGGATCCAATAATTTCAATCATCCAATCCGAAACTCTCGCGGGAAAGCTGGAACTTCTATTTTTAAATAATTTGGAAGTATTACTTCTTTTTAACAAAATCACGATTTTACTTATTTATTCTTTTTTGGGGGAGATTAATCTCAAGATATTTATTTTCATAGGCAATAGCGCCTTGTTAGGATTGCTATTTTTTTTCTACAAAACGCTACCCGAAAACCGAGAGAAAATATTCCTTGTATTTCCTGTAGTGTTACTACTTTTCCAATTGAAACCAAATTGGGTTCACATGGTATGGGGCGTTAATCTTGGTTACCACTTTGGGCTATTTTTCTCAGGGCTAGCTTTTTATTTTCTAGTAAAAAGGCACACTAAATATTTTTTTTTAGCTGGGCTTTTTACCTTTTGCTCTTTGCTTAGTGGGCCAAGCGGAACAGCAACTCTTGCAACGGGGTGCCTCATTCTCATTATTCAAAAAAGATTAAAATTAGCCTCAGTCTGGTTTGCAGGAATCATTTTAGTGTTAAGTCCTTTCTTTTACCTGTCTAAACTCACATCTTCTACAACGTCTTCCTTGTTTACAGTTTCATCCCTAAACGACTTCGGTAGGATGGGGAATTTTTTTATATCTTTTCTAGGGGTGTCGTTTACATTTGAAAAACCGGCGGTTGCCTTCATTTTTGGCACTTTAATAGTTTTCTATTTCTTTTTCCTACTTTACAAAAAATATTACGTTACTAATCTGACTGTTTTCAGTTTCATGGTTTATCTTATTCTTTTAGCAACCATGGTAGCCATGTACAGATCAGGGTTGGGAGAAAATGCATTTCTTGCGGATAGATATAAAATCTTCTCATTGACCATGGTTATTCTGATTTATATCTCCATTGTTGACCTATTCTATTCTGATACAAATCAAAAATGGATTTTCTTAGTTGGCATGATCATGATAACCGGCTCAATGTATCTTGTATCTTACATAGAGGGAAAGAATAAACTAGCTTTTTCAAAATATCTTCTGGTGTGGAGAACGAACCAGTGGTTGGATCAAAATTTCAACCTCATGGCTCATCCCTTTGAGCACCAGTCTAATGCGATCATGACTAGAGCGTTAACTAGTGGCTATTACAAACTTCCATATAAACTGATTAATATTCCAGACAATAGGTTTTCGCCGTTAGTCAACTCGGCAGATCTATGTAGTAGGGAAAATAAAATGGCCTTCCGCAGTGACTTTAATGTTATAGCCTTCGGCCCAGACTTTTCTCCATTTCTGGTCCGAATCGAAGGGGTGATCTACGATCAAAAACTAACCCTCCCAGCGAAAGCAGAACCTGTTCATGTCATTTTAGATTCTCTTGAAGGAAAATACATTTTTACTGCTCATGCTCAAGAACATATTGAAAAATCAATTCACTTCCGTCAAGGAACGCCGAACAAGGGTCTGCTGGCCTTAATCCCCTTCAGAAAATTAAAGGATAATATCTACCGACTGGGGCTTTGTTATAAAGGAAGAGTGGTTTTCAACAACCATTTTATAATAAAACAGAATCACCAGTTCAAGCATATTATCAAATGAATCTGTATTAACACGCGTTCTCTCTCGACAAATATTCTCCAGGGCAGAGCCATACTCCTCCAAAGTTTCAAGTGTTTCACAATTGGTAAAAATTTTGTTTTCCAAGCAGAAGTGGACATCACCCATATAATGGTTTGACTTTTCAAGGAGATAATATAACTTTAGGCTATTCTCTTTATTTACTGCACAAATCACTTAAGGTGCTTACTTTCGCCTTAAGTGTTTCGTGCTTTTTATTTTAACGTTCAATTGAAGCTAGCTTGAAGTTTACAAGCCGGGCAGTTTAGATCAAAAGGTACAGGGTAATGGCGAAATGGACTATTGAGGATTCCCGCGATCTATACAACATTCGTGGTTGGGGTTCGGAGTATTTTGATATCAATAGTAAGGGGAATGTTATTATCCAGCCACAAAACGGTAGCAATCATTCCATCGATTTAAAAGAACTGGTCGAAGACATTCAGGCCAAGGGTTATTCCCTTCCGGCACTCATTCGCTTCTCTGATATTCTCAAAGCTAGTATTTCAAAATTAGCCAACGCCTTTGATAAGTCCATCAGAGAATATGAGTATAAAGGGGCTTACCATGGAGTTTATCCTATTAAAGTCAACCAGCAACGTCAGGTAGTCGAAGAGATAGTCAAATTCGGCAGACCCTATAACTTTGGTCTAGAAGCAGGCTCGAAACCAGAATTACATGCAATCCTTGCAATCCTGGATAACCCTGAAGCTCTTCTTGTATGCAATGGATATAAAGATGAAACCTTCATTCGACTGGCATTGATGAGCCAAAAACTTGGCAAGAAGGTTTTCATTGTCGTGGAACGCCTTAGTGAGCTCGAGATCATTGACAGAGTCGCGAAAGAAATAAACATCAAACCAAATATTGGACTCCGGATAAAACTAATTAGCTCTGGCCAAGGAAGATGGGCCGAATCGGGTGGAGAGTATTCAAAGTTTGGCCTCAACTCCATGGAACTAATCGAAGCATTTGACTTCGCAGAGAAACACGGAATAAAAAACTGCATACGACTCATTCATTTTCATCTGGGTAGTCAAATTACCAATATCCGTCGCATTAAAAACAGTTTAAAAGAAGTGGGGCGCTTCTATGTGGAGTTTCGAAAGTCTGGATTCCCTATCGACTACATTGACGTAGGAGGTGGACTAGGTGTCGATTACGATGGCTCGCGTTCTACCTATGCATCGAGCACTAACTATAGCGTACAAGAATACGCCAACGATGTCGTTTATCACATTCTGGAATCCTGTCAGGAAGAAGATTTGCCTCACCCCAATATCATCTCCGAATCGGGGCGGGCGATGACAGCCTATCACTCCATTCTCGTTTTCAATGTCTTGGATGTTACCTCGTTCCCCGAGTGGAGTGAGCAAATTGAGATCCCTCAAAATCCCCCCGAAATTGTGCAGGAAATTTATGACGTACTGGAAAACACTTCCAATAAAAACCTGATTGAGTCCTGGCATGACGCTACGCACCTGAAAGATGAAATTCATAACCAGTTTCTGCTTGGATTGATAACCCTTCGCGACCGCGCGCTTTGTGAACGCATCTACTGGGGTATCTCTAGAAAAATTGAGAAATTGTCAGAGCGACTAAAATATTTGCCAGACGAAATCAAAACCCTACGAAAAAATCTAGCTGATAAGTATTTTTGTAATTTCTCTGTATTCCAGTCTGTCCCCGACTCATGGGCCATCGACCAGGTGTTCCCTGTACTCCCGATCCAACGGCTTAATGAGGAACCCCTACGTGACGCGACACTAGAAGATATTACCTGCGATTCTGATGGACGCCTTGATCTTTTCATCGGAACTAACCGGAGTAACACACCCACTCTCAAGGTCCATCAGTTGGAGCAGGGGGAACCCTACCAACTGGGTATATTTTTAACTGGATCGTACCAGGAAATACTTGGCGATCTTCATAATCTCTTCGGTGACACCAATACTTTTCATGTTTCAATCCAGGAAGATGGAAGCTTGAAGTACGAACAAATCATCGAAGGTGAAGACGTAACCGACGTACTAGACTACGTGCAGTTCAAGGCGGATGAACTGTCCGGAAGAGTGTCGGGGTTTTTGGTTAATTATGTAGAGACGGGAAACATTACTCAGGAGGAAGCAAACGAGTTTCTATCCCTATACAAGGAAGGTCTTAAAGGTTACACCTATCTTCTTAAATCAAATTCTTAGAAAGACCCCGACTTTTAAATCTACGCAACAAAACCTCTCCTTGCATAAACTGAAGAGATATTTTTTTCTTATTGGCATACTAAAATATCCACCATCTGCTGATGAATTTCCCCATTAGTGGCGAGGATATGACTTCCGTAAATACTGAAAGGCCCCCCATCGAAGGCGGTGACCCGACCACCTGCCTCGCGTACGATCAATACTCCTGCTGCCATATCCCAGGGATTGAGACAAGCCTCCCAAAATCCGTCAAATCGACCCATTGCTGTGTAGCATAGATCCATTGCTGCAGAACCGGGTCGCCTAACAGCTTGACATGACTTCATGAAAGCACAGAAATGTTTTAGATTATCATCTTCACTGCCAACAATCTTTGGAGTAAATCCGGTTACCAATAAACTTTTTCCAAGAGTTTTCGTTGTAGATACTTTGAAAGTTTTTCCATTGAGCGTTGCACCTTGTCCCTTCTCCGCAACAAACAGTTCATCTAGGTTAGGGTTATAAATAACACCAACGACCAGTTCGTTATTATGTTCCACTCCTATAGACACACAGTAACAAGGATAGCCATGAGAATAATTAAGCGAACCATCAAGAGGATCGACAATCCATTTCTTATTCAAATCACCTAGAGTCTCCCCTGACTCTTCAGCGAGAATTGCGTCACCTGGAAAAACTTTCTGTATGCGACCGATGATTTCTTTTTCGCAAAGGAGATCAACTTCGGTGACAACATCACCACGCAACCCGCTTTTCTCCGAGATACTCTGAATTTTATCAGCATGCTCGGCTTGAATTTTCCCAGCAGCAAGTGCTGCTTCTACTGCAACATTAACGACGCTGGTCATTCAATCCACCCACCACCTACTATGCAGTCATCCACATAAAAAACGGCTGACTGCCCAGGCGTGATAGAAAGTTGCGGTTCAAAAAACTCCACGTGGGCGCGCTCACCTGGAAGTGGCTTCACTTTTGCTGTCGAACCATTATGGAGATAACGAATCTGCACCTGAGTTTCAAATACCTCTTGCCTTGGAAGGTACCAGTTGACTTTATTTACAAAAAAATCACTACGATACAAACTATTTTTTAGTCCAACCGTAATCTCATTTTTTTCTGGATCAATCGCTGTCACGTAATGCGGTTCTTTCAGTCCACCAACATTTAGACCTTTTCTTTGCCCGATCGTAAATGCAGGGTACCCTCTGTGCCTACCTAATACTTCTCCATCAGTATTGACAATATCACCTTCATGAAAATTTTTTTCACCCACACGTTTTTCGATAAACGAAGCATAATCGTTGTCAGGGACAAAGCATATCTCTCGTGACTCCTTTTTATCAGCTACGGTAAGTCCCAGTTCTTTGGCGATACGTCGCACTTCCTTTTTATCTGTGTCGCCTAACGGGAACTCCAATCGAGAAAGTTGTTCCTGTGATAAGTTAAAAAGAAAATAACTTTGATCGCGAGATCTATCCTTACCTCTTTTAACTGTAAAACGACCTGTCGCTTCATCATTAACTAGCAGTGCATAGTGCCCTGTCGCTACCCTTTGGTACCCAAATCCTTCTGCCCGGCTAATAAGATGATCAAACTTCAATCGTTGATTGCAAAGCGTACAAGGAATCGGTGTCCTTGCTTTCAGATATTCAGAAACAAAATAATCAACAACTTCTTCATTAAATTCTTTTTCCATATTTAAAATATAAAAAGGAATCCCAACTCGGTCTGCCACGCGACGCGCATCACCAAGGTCATCCAAAGAACAACATGTACCAAAACGTTCGGTTGAATCTGTGCTGTAATTCCATAACTGAAGGGAAATACCAACCACATCTCTTCCTCGTTGCTTTAGTAAAGCTGCTGCGACAGAGCTATCTACCCCTCCACTCATAGCAATAACAATTTTATCTGTATTCAAATTTTCCATCTGCAATCACAATAAAGGCAAGGGCTATTGGTAACTCTTCTATACTGTGTTCTCGACTGGGTCGCCAATTATTGGTTCCGTCCCCTCTTGCTTTACCAAATTCAGCAGAACCATCATAGGGTCTAATAATATCACGCAGTGGTCCGATCGCATTTTTCCAGTCTTTATGCTTTTTTGCTCCTTTCACTATTGCATTAATGGCATCATGTGTACCATCCTTTGCTAGGGAAAGTGCGACATCAATGATAGAATCTGCAGTAGCCTCAGAGCGGAAAGCTTCAGCCGTACAGGCAGCCATTACTGCCGCTGCTTCAAGCCCATAGCTATGCTGATGCGCGCTAAATATATCAACTGCTTCATTATAGGCCTTAACAGGGTCACCTGCATTAACAATACCGACAGGAGAAGCATACATAGCTGCACCGCAATTTACCATGTTACCTAGTCCCCCTTGTCTTGGTTCAGCGTTTGCAAGGTGCAGTCTCATAAATAACCATTTTTCTGGATAAAATAAACGTTCTAATAATGGGGCTTTTCTTCCAAATTCAGGTATCCATCTAGATTCATCTGTGATAAGGGGAATTATTCGTTTTGCAAACTCATAAGAATCCAGATGACCATCGTTTTCTATGTATGCTCTACTTAATAGTTGAACCATGTGGCTATCATCAGTATAGCGCCCATCTCCCTTTCCAATATCGTTGGGGCCATCCCAGTTTTCGACAAAATCAGTTATATATCCATATCTTTCTCTTATTTCATCTGGGTAATGCCACTCAGCAGGTGCACCAAGTGCATCTCCGATAGCACCACCATATAAGCAGCCTCTTATCTTGTCAAATAGTAGTGTGTTGTCCATCGGAAATCTTTTCTAATCATTTAAAACGACTGTTAAGTATGCGTTGAATTTCAATATCCTGTATCATCTGAAATCTTTTTATTTTATAGTATTCCCACTACCTTGAAAAAACGTAATTGCAAAGGTAAAAGAATTTTAAATTTATTAAAAAGGCCATCTTTTATCATTGCCATCGCACCTGCATTTCCACCTTCCTCTGCAGGTTGGAAAATAAATTTTACAGTTCCATTTATTTGCTCTCTTTTTTGTGACAGAATTTCAGCCGCCCCCAATAGCATTGCAGTATGACCATCATGACCGCAGGCGTGCATTACTCCA
>ERZ651768.3534-NODE-3534-length-10433-cov-3.620703_pt1 | contig 10433 bp, 3 predicted proteins | sample MGYA00514754_ERZ651768 | MGnify/ENA metagenome assembly ERZ651768 | reverse complement strand
AAAAACATTGGGAATCTTAATCTTCGTATTGGAATACATCAGGGAGAGGTAATTCAGCAAGGAGAAGATATTGTGGGGGATGACGTCAATGTTGCTTCCAGAATCGAATCCTTTGCAGCACCCGGCGGGATTGTGCTTTCGGATAGGGTTTTACCATCTCTATTAAGAGATCCCATATACCAAACAAAATCACTGGGTTCGCCTAATCTAAAAGGCGTTAAACAGGAAGTGGAAATATTTTCCATTATCTCTCATGGTCTGCCAGAGGGCATTAATAAGGATAAGAAAAAAGGAGGCTCCCAAAAATCATTATTTGGAACAAAAGGTTTCTTAATTGGGTTCTGTGCTGTCATTATTTTATCACTTGGATATGTCTTTATATCACAATTTTCCATGCAGAAGGTTGACGATCTTTCAATAGCAGTGCTTCCATTTGCCAATATGAGTACTGATAAAGAAAATGAATATTTCAGCGATGGTATTACGGAGGAGATATTAAACTCTTTAGCGCAAATAAATAAACTGCATGTTGCAGCTCGGACTTCTTCATTCGCTTACAAAGGTAAGAATGAGGATATCAGAAAGATCGGGAAACAATTATCAGTTGCGCACATCCTAGAGGGCAGTGTGCGAAAATTTGGAGAAGATATAAAAGTTACTGCACAGTTAATTCGAGTCAGCGATGGTTTTCATTTGTGGTCTGACACATATGCAAGAAAGTTTATTGATATATTTAAAGTTCAAGAAGAGATCTCAAATGCAATAGCAGAGGAGTTGAAGATCAAACTGATCGGCGGGGATATTGCAGAACGTAAAGGTACAACAAATGATCCTGAAGCGTTGGACCTTTATATGAGAGGTCGATTTTTATGGAATCAAAATCAAGAGAAATCAGTTCAAAGATCAATTGAATATTTTAATAAGGCATTGGAGATAGATTCGAAATATGCATTAGCAGAGAGTGCCATAGCAGATGCATACTATAGCTTAGGTGTTATAAAACGATGGACAGTTTCAAATAACGAAAGAAGTAATATATTTCAAAATTCTGAAGACCATGCTAAAAAAGCGTTATCCCTTGAGCCTGAACTTGGTGAAGCTTATGCAGTTCTAGGAGAATTATTACGTGGTAATCAAATAAGTGCTCATTGGAAGCATGATGAGAAATTAGCAGAAGAATATTTTTTAAAAGCGATCGATTTAAATCCTCAATATACCCCTGTATACATATGGTACAGTTACTTACTGCATTATCAAGATCGAATTGATGAAGCATTAGGTATATTTAATACTGCTTTTGAAATAGATCCATTATCTGCTAGGGTGAATATTCGTGGAGGCGAGTTGTATAATGTGGCCTTCAAGGATTACAGTAGAGCTTTATCCCACTTTGATAAGGCATTCGAGTTGGATCCCTATCTGGTATATGGGTCAGTTAATTATGAATATACGACACTATTAGAAAGGCTGTACCAGTGGGATAGGGCTGAAAGATCATGGGAACATGCCTATCAAACAGATTCTACATTTTTTGGAACACTGTGGGGAATGACCAATCATTATCTGGAAAGAGGGATGAATGATAAAGCAAATATATATTTGAAAAAATTCAAAGATATATATCTTACGAAAGGGAAGGATTCTCCGGGAGCAGCTGATATATATTTTTTAATAGCCTATTCTCAATTAATCAATAGAGAATATACTTCGCTGGCTCGAACCTTGGAGATAATACATAACATACAGCCATGTCAAACATGGTTTAGTTTTGACTATGCATATGTAATGAGTCAATTAGATAGGCATGATGAAGGAGAGAAACAGTTGTCAGAATGGATCAAAGATTGTAATAATGATCCATCTGATCTGAATGGTAATAAGAGACCATCTGACCAGCTCAAGGATGATCAATACTTTCGCATGGTTTCAACATCAATTCTGAAAGACAGATTTGTGTCCGATCCTAAATTCAGTCCCCTAGTAAGTGAGATTCGTGAGATATCTTCCCAGGAGATGGTATTCCTAAGCATATTCCTTCATTCCTTGGTAAAAGATTATGATATAGTTTTTGAAATATTAGAAAAACAGGTTAATAATTACAATGTTCCCAGATATATCAATGTACATCCTATTTTTGATGGGATCATAGATAACCCTAAATTTGCAGAATTAAAAAGAAAAATGAATTTCAACTAGTAAATATGTCAGAGCCCACTAGAAAACTTGCCACAATTGTATTTACCGATATTGTCGGTTTTACACAAATGTCTGCCGAGAATGAACCTTTGGCAATCAAATTATTGGACATTCAGAGAACGACGTTACGTCCAATAGTGGAGCGATTTAATGGAAACTGGCTTAAAGAAATGGGCGATGGACTGTTGCTGACGTTCCAAACGTCGAAGGAAGCCGTCGATTGTTGCATTGAAATACAGCATACTGTAAAAAATGTCGCAAATCTGGATCTGAGAATAGGAATTCACCAGGGTGAAGTTGTTGTGCAGGGTGAAGATGTGATTGGGGATGACGTCAATATCGCATCTCGGGCGGAACCGTTCGCAAAACCAGGCGGTATTGTTGTTACAGACAGAGTGAATTCTTCCCTGATGCGAGACCCTGTTTATCAAACCAAGCTCATTGGTAAACCGGCATTGAAAGGAGTGAGACAGGACATAGCGCTTTATTGTATTACATCTCATGGCTTACCTGAAACGGATATTTCTGCAGTGTCATCAAAGTTGGAAGATGGAGAACCATCATCTACATCTTCGCCTATTGATACTCCATCGCCGCAACCGACCCCAGCATCCAAGAAGCCGTCTTCAAAACTCCCTTTGGTCATCGGCGGCGTGGTGGCAACCCTTGGTATTATTGCTGGATTATTTATCTTGGGCGGTGATAAAGACAGTGCGCCCGGTTCAAGCGCTTATGAACAAGAATCGATTGCCGTGTTGCCATTTGTAAATATGAGCTCGGATCAGGAGAATGAATATTTCAGTGATGGTATTACAGAAGAAATTTTGAATTACCTGGCAAAGATAAAGAATCTCAGAGTGATTTCTCGTACATCGGTTTTTACTTACAAGGCACGAACGGATATCAGTCTTGGTGAAATTGGGAAACAATTGAACGTGACTCATGTATTGGAAGGCAGTGTGCGAAAAGCCGGGAACAAGGTTCGCATAACGGCACAGCTAATCCGGTCTGAAGATGATGCACATTTATGGTCGGAATCCTATGATCGTGAATTAAAAGATATATTTGCGGTTCAGGATGAAATTGCCCAGACTATAGTTGGTGCTCTAAGGATGGATTTTATCAGTCACGCTGGAAATGCCACTCCATCAAAAACAGAAACATCAGTAGAAGCTTATAATATGTATTTACAGGGAATTCATTTTCAGGATCGCAGGGATGAAGAAGGAATGAGGAAAGCCCTTGCATTCTTCAAAAAAACTATTCGTGAAGATCCAAATTATGAATTAGCCTATGTAGGTCTCGCAAATACCTATTTATTGTTAGCGGACTATGGATACGCCAGCTTCGATGAAAACATCCCTTTGGCTGAGTATAATGCATCAAAGGCCATGGAATTAAACCCTGAATCTGCAGAGGTACATTCCGCAAACGCATATGTAAGTCTGTTGAAAAAAAATGATCCAAAGAAAACGGAATCATTTTATCTGAAAGCGATTGAATTAAATCCCAATTATGCAACAGCCCACCATTGGTATTCTGATTTTTTAAGAATGGTTGTTAAAGATTATGAAAAAGCGCTGTCATACGCTAAAGCAGCACAGAAACTGGACCCGCTTTCAGGAATCATAGCAATAAATCTGGCACAAATACAAATATATCTAAATAAAAAGGATGATGCAGGAAAAACTCTAAAAAATATTTTAGAGGTACACCCAAAATTTTTACAGGCATATCTTGTTCTTAGTAAAATTTATCAAAGTCAGGGACTATGGAAAAAATCAGAAGAAATAACGAGAAAAGTTATAGAGATTAAGCCAGATGATGGTCGTTCCTGGCAGAGTCTTGCTGAAACATTAACAGCACAAGGGAAAACAAAAGAAGGAATCGGCGCTTATAAAAAATTTGTTGATTTAAATCCATCTTCTTCCATGGCATTGGAGCATCTATCTGTTGGTTATTATTTTGATCGGAATTATAAAAAATCATTAGAAACCATTGAAAAAATATATGAATTAACCCCTTTCGCACCGCTAGCGAATATGATAGAAGGGTGGATTTTATTTCAAAAGAAAGACTATAAAGCAGCATTAGATGTACTTAGTGAGTCTAAGAAGGGATTTTTAGGTCTTTCAGCGCTTCATGAAGCATTAGCATTATCTGGTCAGGGTATAGTATATGCTGAACAGGGCGATACAGAGAAGGCATTATCAGTAATAAATGAATTAACAAAGTTTGGTGGTGCTGATGGGATAGAAAGTTTAAAGGGTATTATTCATTTGTATTTAGGAAACACAAAACAGGGGTTTGATATAATTAACAATGGAATATTGAACCAGAATCCATACTTATATATAAAAGTAGATCCCAGGCTGGATCAATACCGAGACAGGCCCCGTTTTAAAGAACTCCTAAAATTATATAATTTGGGATAACACTTTACTTAAACTCAATTAATCGTTCCATTATTATATAAAACACTCTCCCCTGATAAAATAAATAGCTTGTCCACTAACTGTATCAGGGTTTACTTTTAAATCAGGAATAAATTACACTAAAACCATTCCTGATTCTGAACAGTAAATAATTAGTAGGAGGATATACTTAATGAGGATTGCCTGCAAGGTATTACCATTATTTTTTTTATTAGTTTCTTTTAACCTTTTGGGACAGGTTACGGTTTCCGGACATGTCAGGGGTGACAACCAGGAAGTTTTAATAGGCGCCAATGTTTCAGTAGACAACACTTCCTTGGGTGCCGCATGTGATGTGGAGGGTTATTATAATATAAATATCCCGTCTGATACAGAAGGGGCTATAACATTAACCGCAACATATATTGGATACAAAAGTCAATCTATTTTAATTGCCCTTTCGTCCTCAGGAATAGTCAATCAAGATTTTAGCTTAGAAATAGATGCAATCGGTTTTGAATCTATTGTTATAGTGGGTTATGGCACACAAAAGAGGGGAGATCTTTCAACAGCAATAACATCTGTAAAGGGTGAGGATGTTATTGACCAGCCGGTAGCGAATCTTGATTTAGCTCTTCAGGGAAGGGTGTCTGGGGTCAGCGTGGCGAGCTCCTCTGGACAGCCGGGGGCTGCAGTGAAAATCTTGATTCGTGGAGCAACTTCCATTACTGCGAGCAGTGAGCCATTGTACGTGGTGGACGGAATCCCTATGACATCAGATAATAATTCCATATTGGAAACGGGGGGATATAATTTTAATTCCATGTCAGATATCAATCCGGATGATATTGAGTCTATTGATATTTTAAAAGATGCATCAGCCGCTGCTATCTATGGTGCCCGGGGGGCCAATGGCGTTGTACAGATTACCACCAAACGAGGCGCTGAATCTGGAAAACCATCTATCACCCTTGACCGTTATACAGGAACACAATCTCCGGCATACATAGTCCCAATGATGAACAGTAAACAGTTTATTGAACTGATGAATGAAGCAGCAGAAAATGATGGGCTTCCATCAGGGTATTTCTCAACCAGCGGACCGGAATGGAATCGAATTGGAGATCCTAACGATCCTAATCTTGTTAATACCGACTGGTACGGAGAAGTACTCCGAAAAGATGCCCCCATTGAAAATACATCCCTTAGTGTCCGAGGCGGTAGCGATAAACTAAAATATTTTGTGAACGGGTCCCATTTTGATCAGGCAGGGATACAAAAGGGGACAAACTATAATCGCTTGAGCTTCAGAACAAACTTGGATGCTGTAATAAATAACAAGATGAGTATTGGAACTAATGTGTACATCAGTAAAAGTGATGCGTTATCTACAATTGGTGATAATTCATACTTTGGGGTTATGATAAACACATTAGCAGCAGACCCTACTATGCCGGTGTTTGAAGAGGATGGTAATTATTCGAATCCTTTTCACTATTATTCATGGTGGGCCCTAGAAAACCCCACAGCAGCCGCAGATCTCTACAAAAGGAACACTATTACCAACCGATTCCTTGGTTCCGTTTTTGCAGAATATGATCTCATCGATAAACTTAAATTTAAAAGTTCTTATTCATTAGATTATTCTTACCTGAAAGACATAATGCATTATCCGTCAACTGCCGCTGAATCTTGGCAATCCGGAGTAACCGGTAGGGGCTTGTTTGCAAATTCGGAGAATCTTACATGGCTCACTGAAAATATGCTTACCTATGAAACCAGCTTTCACCAAAAACATCATCTAAATTTGTTGTTAGTTTACACAACACAAAATGCATCCAATGATGTTGCCAGCATCCTTGCACAAAATTACAGCAACGATAATTTAGGAGCTCTAGACCTTGCAGCAGATATAGTTGACGCATCAACCATGGGAACATCTTGGGGAATAGAATCTCTCGTCTCACGTGTAAACTACAATCTGGATTATAAGTATTATCTCACAGCATCAGTCCGGCGGGATGGGTCATCACGGTTTGGTTCCAACAGACGATACGGCATTTTCCCCTCTTTTTCTGCGGCATGGAGATTAACAAAAGAACCATTCATGTCCGATTTTGGTTTTCTTTCTGATATGAAATTGAGATACAGTTATGGAAAAACAGGAAACCAAGATGGAATAAATAATTTTGCTTCAAGAGCACTTTGGACGGTCGCAGCTGCATATAATGGCTCTGCTGGGATAAGTCCGAGCCGAATGGGGAATGCTGAACTTGAGTGGGAAACCACGACACAAAATAATTTTGGATTTGATGCAAGTTTTTTGGATAATCGTTTTTCTGTCACTTTTGATACATATCAAAAACTTACGACCGGATTGCTTCTGGATTCCAATGTACCCGGATTCACAGGGTTCACCACAGTGACTAGAAATATTGGAGAGGTGATGAATAGTGGAACAGAATTTTCTTTTAGGTCTTTCAATATTGATACTGAAGATTTTACCTGGACCACCACTTTTAATGTTTCAACCATTAAAAATGAAATTACTAAGCTGGAGCAGGATGATCAGGATATTGCTACCAACATCCTTAAGGAAGGATACCCCCTTGGCGCATTTTATCTTATCCATTGGGAAGGCGTGGATCCGGAAACGGGGAATTCAAGTTACACAGATATAAATGGGGACGGCGTGATTAATTCTGCGGACATGCAGCCAATAAAAGACAAAACCCCTTGGCCTGATTATTTTGGCGGATTCGGAAATTCAATTTCCTGGAAAGGATTTGATTTAAATGTTTTCTTTCAATTTTCTAAAGGCAATTATGTGTTTAATCATTCAAGATATGCACAGGAACAGGTGGGGTGGAGTTTTAATTACGGGGGCTTCTTTATTCCCTATGGCAATAACACAGAACGTGTTGACAATGAAAGATGGCAGAACCCGGGAGACGAGACTGACATTCCCCGTGCAAGTTTGGGATATGAATTTGATGATGAGGGGAATGTAATCGGTGCCCCACAGCCAAACTGGATGGAAGACTGTGATCAGTGGCTTGAGGATGCCTCATACATAAGATTAAAGACTCTTGAGTTTGGTTATACGGTTCCATCTTCTTTTTCGGAGCGGTATGGTTTTTCGTCATTAAGAATATATATTTTGGGTCAAAATCTATGGACAAAAACAGATTACCTTGGGGTTGACCCCGAGGTAAGTTCTAATGGAGAGATCATTACCCGGGTGGGAGAAGACTACGGGGGATTGGGACAACCTAAAACAGTTTACTTTGGCATTAACGTAGGGATATAGGGTGATCACAATGAAAGTATTTAACAAAAGATTTATTCTATCAACTTCTGTTTTCTTTATTTCTTCATGCAGCGTGTTGGAACATGACCCACAGGATGCCATTATTCCTGACCAGGCATTTAACTCAGAAGCATCCGTCCAATCTGCTGTAATCGGTTTGTATCATCAATTGCAGTCAGATGATTATTATGGTGCATCTGTTCAATATGCTTCAGACAATTATACTGATATCACGGCTTATGCAGGTTTCAATATAGAATATAAAGAAGCGGGTGATGGAATTCTTCCTCCTACAAATTTACTTGTAGAAAAAATATGGCTTGGGGCTTACAGGGTCATAAACGGTGCTAATGAAATTATTGGCGGAGTCCCTGGGGTGGATGACATCGGGTTTACAGAAGAAGAAAGAATAATTGTTATTGCGGAAGCCAAGTGCCTCAGGGCCTTGGGATACCTAGATCTCTTGGTTCATTTTGGCGAACATTGGGATTTAAGTTCAATGTATGGACTACCTTTAGTGACTCAATCAACCAACAGCGATTATGCAAATATAATCATGCTCACAAGAAGCAGTGTTCAGGAAACGTACAATTTTATATTGAATGATCTTGAAACTGCTGAAGTGGGATTGCCTGACAGTGACAACAGAGCAGTGGCAACCAAGGCTCTTACTCAAAGTTTGTTAGCCAAAACCTATCTTCATATGAATGATTATGTATCAGCTATAACTTATGCTACTCAGGTTATCAATAATATCAATTATTCATTAAACCCTTCTTTTTTAGACATTTTTCAAAGTGAATTGACCAGCGAATCCGTTTTTGAGCTTGTTTCTAGTTCCCTTGATATAAGTAATTTAGCCCTTTGGACAATCATCCGTGATGAAGTCCTTCCTGAAGAAACTTTAATTGCCTCTTTCACTGATGGTGATCAGCGTAGAGGCCTCATTGGAAATGTAGAAGGGAAACCATACGAGCGGTTATTGAAAGCAGAAGACTTTTCAAACCATGCCAACCCGGCATACATAGTTCGGATTGCTGAGCTATATTTCTTCAGGGCTGAGGCGAAACACTTTTCCGGTGATGCTGATGGTGCAATTGATGATTTAAATACTGTAAGAACCCGAGCTGGCCTTGAACCATATTCCGATTCAAATAATTTCCTTGAAAAATATATAAATGAAAATATGTGGGAGTTTTTTGGAGAAGGGAAACGTCTTTATACATTAACTAGGATTGATAAAGCAGGTGAAGTTCTCGGGATTGAAGATTTCAGAAGAATTTATCCTATACCAGCCAGGGAGTTTACAATTGAAGGAAACCAACTAGTTCAAAATCCTGGATATTAATTATACTCCATAAAAAAAAATATTTTTTCAGAGATTGGTTGAGTTAAACACTTTCAATAATAGTAAAAACTAATGTCTACAGAAGAAAGAAGGTTAGCCGCAATCGTTTTTACCGACATCTGTGGGTTCACCGAGCTCATGGGTAAGAACGAAAAAGCAGCTATGGCACTGCTTGACCAACAACGTACACTGATACGTCCGATTATCCAAAATTTCAATGGAGAATGGCTAAAGGAGATTGGTGACGGCATTTTAATGGCATTCCCCAGCGCCGTGAAGGCTGTGACCTGTGCACTGGAAATACAACGAATTCTGGCACACAATTCTGAACTTACAATACGTATTGGGGTTCATATTGGCGATGTGATCAAAAAAGATGGGGATGTCTTTGGCGATGGTGTCAACATTGCATCCCGGCTGGAACCCTTGGCTGAACCGGGAGGGATTTGTGTGTCCGAAAGGGTGTATGAAGACATTCGGAACAAGCCGGAAATCAATTCTGCCTTTCAGGATGAGCAAATATTGAAAGGTTTGGACCGACCTATTAAGGTGTATTCTGTCTTTACAAAAATGGGGACAGTTCCACAGGAAAATCCTGATGACCCTAAGGCAAAAGTACAAAAAAGTAAAATTCCTTACGTTATGGCAGGGGTTGTTATCGGATTACTTGTCACTATTTTTGCATTGAAACAGCCTGGAGCATCATCTGTTCATGCTGATAAAAAATCCCTTGCTGTTTTCAATTTTGAGAATCTTTCCTCGGAAAGTGAAAATGACCGAACCGGGAAAATACTCCAAGAATTAATTATAACCGATCTCTCCGGAATAAACGATCTCAAAATTTATAGTTCACAACGATTGTTTGATATCCAAAAGCAAATGGGTGCTAAGGATTCCCGTTATATTGACCCTTCTATGGCATTAGACATTGCCCAGGATGCCGGCGCTTCAACCATGATGACAGGTAACATCATCAAAGTGGGGAAAACTACTGTGCTCACCTCCCGACTTTTAGACGTAGCAGATGGTTCTGTCATCAAATCCCGGAAAGTGGAAGGGACCGATATTTATGCCATGGTGGACCAGCTTTCTTCTTTTGTAATTGAAGATCTGAATTTAGGTATGATAGAAACGGTTGATCTGGCTGTTAGTGAAAAAACATCTT
>ERZ651768.3533-NODE-3533-length-10433-cov-13.895906_pt1 | contig 10433 bp, 9 predicted proteins | sample MGYA00514754_ERZ651768 | MGnify/ENA metagenome assembly ERZ651768 | reverse complement strand
GAAATGAGATATTAGCCAAGACACATTCAGATATTCTGAACTCCGTTTCTGACTCAATTAACCAAGACAATCAGGACTCTCTTATTTTCTGCCCAACTGTTTATTGTAATAGGTTTGCAAAAGGAGAATTAAAAGATTCGTCTTATCTTAAAGCACTTTCAAAAGAGGTTCCTGAAACCATACCCATGCTATGGACCGGAAAAGAAGTTGTTAGTGAGACAATAAACGATGTGGATATCCTCTCCTTAAAACAAGTTATAAAAAACCCCATAATTATATGGGATAACTACTATGCCAATGACTACTGCCCCAAAAAATTATTTATCGGAGATTACAAAGGAAGAGAATTTTCTGTAAATAATCCTAGGGGAATAGGAATTAATCCAACTGGTCTACCAATAACGGATTCAATAATTCTTTCTCGGGTTGAGGGTTCAGATACTACAGGAGAAATTTTGAAAAAATACGGGGTCCCTGATTGCTTCGAAGAGCTTATGCCTTTCTTTAGCGGTCCCTTTGATAAGGTTATAGCATTGGATGAATTAGAGGCTGTAAAAGGACTTATAGAACTATCAACCCCTTTATGTATTGATTGGAAAAGTAACTTACAGTTGGAATGGGCGCCCTATCTATGGAATTTCTTCATAGATCTAAATTTTCTTTTAAAGTACCGCAGATCAGAAGATCAAAAGGTACTTGAAGAGTGGGCTAGTCGCAGATATTCTAATCCGTTATTAGAAGTCATTTTTGAAAGAAATAAACATAATTAAAAGGAGAGGAAATGTTAGGAAATATGCAAGAAGGCCAGTTATTAATATCCGGTTTAATTGAACATGCTGAGACCTATCACAAAGATACAGAAATTGTTTCTAGAAGTGTAGAAGGACCCATTCATAGGTATACACTCAAAGATGCTGCAGATCGTTCTAGAAAGTTGGCTAACGCGTTAGGAAAGCTTGATTTACAGCAAGGTGATGTAGTAGGTACTTTGGCTTGGAATACATTTAGGCACTTTGAATTGTATTTTGGGGTCTCAGGTATAGGTTGTGTAGTAAATACAGTTAACCCAAGACTTTTTCCTGAACAATTAATTTACATTATCAACCATGCTAAAAATAAATACCTTTTTGTAGATTTAACCTTTGTAGAACTTGTCGAGTCAATTAGTGACTCTCTTGAAAGCGTGAAAGGAATCATAATTCTTACTGATAAGGATCATATGCCAGAAACGAAACTTAAAAATGTGATCTGTTATGAAGAGTTAATAGCCGATGAATCCAATGAATATGATTGGCCAGTCTTTGATGAGAATACTGCTTCTAGTCTTTGTTATACCTCAGGAACAACAGGTAACCCTAAGGGTGTATTGTACTCTCATAGATCAACACTTCTGCATACTTGGATTGTTAGTTCAGGTAATGTTGGGAAGGTTTCAAGTTCATCAGTAATTTTGCCGGTGGTTCCTATGTTCCATGTTAATGCTTGGGGTATTCCATATGCTTCAGCCATGTTTGGGGCTAAATTAGTTTTACCTGGTCCTTTAATGGATGGAGCTTCTATTTACGAACTTATCGACCTAGAAAAACCCGATCTTTTAATGGGAGTTCCTACAGTTTGGCTAGGTTTATTGCAGTATTTAAACGAAACAAACCAGACTCTAGACTCAGTCTCAACTGCTTTAGTAGGAGGCTCAGCTGCTCCAAGGACAATGATTCAAGAATTTGAAGAAAAACATAATGTTTTTCTTATGCATGGGTGGGGCATGACGGAAATGAGTCCTCTTGGAACAGCTACTAGTAGGACAGCAGAAATGGATAACATGGATATAGAGAGTAGATATGATTTACAAGAGAAACAAGGAAAAGCTTTTTTTGGCGTAGAAATGACTATTGCTGACGATGATGGCAATGAGTTGCCTAAAGATGGTGTTGCTTTTGGCCGCTTACTTGTTAAAGGGCCTACTATTGTTGAAAGGTATTTTAAAAGCAATGAGAGCTCTTTGGATAAAAACGGATGGTTCGATACAGGGGATGTAGCCAAAATTCATCCTGAAGGATCCATGGAAATTGTTGATAGAAGTAAAGATGTCATTAAGTCGGGAGGGGAATGGATAAGCTCAATAGACCTAGAAAATGCGGCTGTAGGCCACCCAGCTGTTGCAGAGGCTTGTGTAATTGGAGTATTGCATGAAAAATGGGATGAACGACCTCTCTTGTTAGTTGTCAAAGTAGAAGGAAAAGATTTATCAAAAGAAGAAATATTGGCCTTTTTAGAAGATAAAGTAGCAAAATGGTGGTTACCAAATGATGTAATTTTTGTTTCTGAACTACCCCATACTGCCACGGGTAAATTGTTAAAAACAAATTTGAGGGATGAATATAAAGAACATTTAATTAACACAGGAAAATAATATGATAGGACTAGTACCAGCAGACAAGTTAGTTGACTATGTAGGTCAAGAGATAGGGACTTCTGAGTGGTTTGAAGTGGATCAAGAAAGGATCAATCAGTTCGCTGATGTAACTTTAGATCATCAGTTTATTCATGTGGATTCGGAAAAAGCTACTCCTCTATTTGGATCCACCATAGCCCATGGATTTTTATCTCTCTCTTTGGTTCCTCACTTAACAGCTCAGGCTATCTTAGCTCCAGAAAATCTAAAACATGCATTTAACTATGGGCTAGATAAGGTGAGGTTTATTAATCCAGTAAATGTAGATTCAAAAGTAAGAACTCACAGTAAGCTTGTTTCGGTTGATGACAAAGGGGATGGAAGGTATCTAATAAAAACTGAAATTACCATGGAAATTGAGGGTGTTGAGAAACCTGCTTACGTAGCTGAAACTCTCACTATGTTTATCACTTAAAAATGTTGAACTTAAATCTTTTTTTAACAGTCAGGGATGAATATCTGTGTACTGTGAATGAACAGTAAAGAAATTCGATTAAAAGATAAAATAGTTAAACAAGCCATTAGCTCTGTTAGAAAAGACCACAAGGTTGATGAGGTGAGTCTCTTGGCCATTTCTAAGGAACTGAATGTAGACTTCTCTGAAGTAACTAAATATTACACTTCAATGGAAGATATTTTTCTGGAGCAACAGAAGAAAAACTGGAAATCAACCTTCAAGATGTTAGATAAAAGACTAAAGAAGGCTAAAAACCCAGGAGACTTCAAATCCTTATTTGATAAATTCTTGGAAGACTTTGTTTCTGAATTAAGCCTTAATGCTGACTTGCATTGGGAAGTGTGCAGTTTTATTCCAGTTTGTTTGGAGTTTAGAGAAACCAATAAGAAGAAGTTAGCAGTTAAGATAAGGAATGTTATTAAACGGGGTTGGCCTGGAAAAACTGATAATGTTTTGGATAGGCAAACTGATCTATTTATATTAAGTTTCTTTGGGTTTATTGATCATGTAGTTCATAAACCAGTTAAAGAAAGAGCAAAAATACTTAAAGATTTTAGAAATATGCTTAATTTACACTTACAAGATAGATTATTCTTTTAATCTTTCTTCCAATAATTTATTTACTTGTTCAGGATTTGCTTTTCCTCTAGAAGCTTTCATGACTTGCCCAACAAAGAAACCAAATAATTTCACTTTTCCTGATTTATATTGCTCTAATTGAGATTGGTTTTGCTCTAATACTTGGTTAATAACCTTTTCAATTTCAGATGAATCAGTAACTTGTTTGAGACCTTTTTCTTCAATAATTTCATCTGGACTTTTCTTAGAATTCCACATCTCTTCAAATATTTCTTTAGCTATTTTTCCAGAAATAGTGGAATCTTCAATTCTTGAAAGTAGATTGCCTAAATTTATCGAATCTACTTTTGTTTCCAAAATGCTTAAATTTTCTTTGTTAAGAAAAGCAGATAGCTCTCCCATTATCCAATTTGCGGCTAATTTAGGATTTCTTGATCTGACTACTACTTCTTCAAAAAAATTAGATAGATTGGGATCTACAGAAAGTACATTAGCGTCGTAGTCACTTAATTTATATTCTTTAACAAATCTTTTTTCTTTTTCTTCAGAAAGCTCTGGCATGAGATCCTTTACTGATTTAATAAAGTCTTCAGTCAGCACCACTGGTAATAAATCTGGTTCTGGAAAATATCTGTAATCATTAGCATATTCTTTTGATCTCATGGGCCTTGTTTCATCTAGCTGAGAATCATATAGTCGGGTCTCTTGAGTAACCCTTTCTCCAGATTCTAAAATCTTTATTTGTCTTCTAATTTCATGTTGGATTGCTTTCTCAACAAATTTAAATGAATTCACATTTTTTGTTTCCGTTCTGGTTCCCAGTTCCTTACTTCCCCTTTTTCTAAGTGAAACATTGGCATCACATCTCATGGATCCCTCTGCCATATTCCCATCTGAAATTTCTAAATATCTTATGATGGAGTGTATTTTTTTTAAATAGGCTACAGCTTCTTCCCCAGAGCTTAAGTCCGGCTCTGATACTATTTCAAGCAATGGCGTTCCAGCCCTGTTTAGATCTATTCCTGTAAGGCCTTCAAAGTCTTCGTGCAGTGACTTTCCTGCATCTTCTTCTAAATGAGCTCTGGTAATGTGTATCTTTTTTTTGCTTCCGTCTTTGAGAGTAATCTCAAGGACTCCACCTTCAACTATAGGGTTATCAAGTTGGCTTATTTGATATCCTTTAGGTAAATCAGGGTAGAAATAATTTTTTCTAGCAAACTGGGTTGGGCTATTAATATTTGCGTTAATAGATAGACCAAATTTTATGGCCATTTTTAAAACTTTTTCGTTTAGAACTGGGAGCACCCCAGGCATTCCAAGGTCAATATTACAAGCTTGAGTATTGGGAGAAGATCCAAAAAGGGTACTGGCACCTGAAAAAATTTTAGATTTAGTAGCTAATTGGACATGAACTTCAAGGCCAATTACTGTCTCCCACTCAGACATTCTTTTATCCATTAATCTAGTTCAGGCCAAGATTTATGCCAGTCAGTATTTAATTGAAAATGATGGGCCATTCTAAGTATTTTACTCTCCTCTAAATTATCTGAAACAAGCTGGAGCCCCAAAGGTAATCCTTGATGTTGTCCACAGGGTACGGAAATACCTGGAAGTCCCGCCAAATTAGCAGGGATAGTAAAGATATCTTGTTTGTACATTTCAACTGGGTCAGAAGTCTTAGCACCTAAGGCGAAAGAGGTATCAGGAGCAGTTGGGGAAAGTATCAGGTCTACTGATTTAAAGGTTTCTTTAAAGTCATTAGCAACAAGTCTTCTGCACTTCTGAGCTTTTAGATAATAAGCATCATAGTATCCGGCAGAGAGTGCATACGTTCCTATTAAGATTCTTCTTTTTACTTCTGAACCAAATCCTTCTTCTCTTGTTCGCATGTACAAGTCCTCCAAATTTTTTGGATCTTCACATCTGTAGCCAAATTTAACTCCATCATACCTAGATAGGTTTGCTGAACATTCAGCTGGAGCAATCACGTAATAAATTGGCAAAGAAAGATCTATATGGGGTAAATCTACATCTATAATTTTTACTCCTAGTTTTTCAAATACTTTCAGGCTTTCATTTATGCTCTGTTCTACATATTCAGGCAGATTCATGGAAAAAAATTGTTTTGGTAGACCTACTCTGAGTCCTTTAATCTCCTTATTAATTTCTTTGACAAAGTCTGGAACTTCTATATTTAAGCTTGTGGAGTCTTTAGGATCATGTCCTGACATAGTTTTAAGCATATAGGCAGCATCTTCGGCCGTCTTAGTTAAAACACCTCCCTGATCTAAGCTTGAAGCAAAAGCAATCATGCCATATCTGGAGACCCTGCCATATGTAGGTTTGATACCCGTTAATCCACAAAGCGCTGCTGGTTGTCTTATTGAGCCTCCGGTATCAGTGCCGGTAGCTCCTGAGGCAAGGCCAGCAGAAACACAAGCTGCTGATCCTCCAGATGAACCTCCAGGAACGTAATCCTTTTTCCAAGGATTTTTAACTTCTCCAAAATAACTTGTTTCGTTTGAAGAACCCATAGCAAACTCATCCATATTGGTCTTTCCCAATACAACTGAACCACTTCCCTCAAAATTCTTTACCACGGTGGAAGAATAAGGAGATATAAAGTTAGATAACATTCTAGAACCACAAGAAGTTAGCACCCCCTCTGTGCAGAAAATATCTTTATGCGCTATTGGAATGCCATCGAGGGGTAAAGCTGATCCTGATGCATATCTTTGGTCAGCTTCTTTTGCGCTCTTTACAGCTCTTTCTTCAAGCACTGTAATAAAGCTATTTATTTTGCTATCTAACTTTTTAATTCTTTTCAGATATGATTCAGTTAACTCTTGACTTGAGAAAGTAGAGTCCTTTAATCCTTTTAGTTTCTCCTTTATGGAAAGTTTGTGTAATTCAGTCATCTTAATCTTCCACTTCTATAACTTTTGGTACCATGAAAAGACCAGCCTTAATTGAAGGAGCATTTTTTTGAAGGTTTTTTCTGTCATCTTTCTCTGTAACCTTATCTTTTCTCAGAGGTTGAGATAGATCAAGAGGATGGGACATAGGAACTACTGATTCGGTATTTACAGAATCCATCTTAGCTACGAGTTCTAAGATACTTTCTAATTCTTTCTTTAAAGAAGGAAATTTATCTTTCTCGATGTTAATTCGAGCTAGATAAGCTATTTGTTCTAAATCTTGGTTCTTAAGAGACATAAATTTTCTGTTTTAGTATAGAAATGTGGCTAATGTAGCACAATGTTCCTTGCTCAAAAACAAAGCTATGCTAGAGTATCTCTTCTTTTAAAAAAAATCATTTTTTGGTAATTAATGTTAAAACGGTTAAAGGGTTTATTTTCTAATGACCTATCTATTGATCTGGGTACAGCTAATACACTTGTATATGTAAGAGAGAAGGGAATTATTCTGGATCAACCTTCAGTTGTAGCAATTAAAACTCATGCGGGCCAAAGGACCGTGGTAGCAGTTGGTTCCGATGCAAAAAAGATGCTTGGAAGAACTCCAGGAAATATATCTGCAATAAGACCCTTAAAAGATGGGGTTATAGCAGATTTTCAAGTAACTGAAGAAATGCTAAAACATTTCATTCAAGAAGTTCATGAAGACAGTTATATTCGTCCAAGTCCTAGAATACTGGTGTGTGTTCCTTGTCAGTCTACTCAAGTGGAGAGAAGGGCAATTAGGGAATCAGTTTTAAAGGCTGGAGCAAGAGAAGTTAGGCTTATAGAAGAGCCCATGGCTGCTGCCATTGGAGCTGGCTTGCCTGTAGAAGAAGCAAGTGGATCAATGATTGTAGACATAGGCGGTGGTACTACAGAAGTAGCTATATTGGCTTTGAATGGTGTGGTTTATTCTAATTCCCTTAAAGTTGGTGGTGATAGGTTAGATGAAGCTATTGTTGCTTATATCAGAAGGAATCAAGGTGTTTTAATAGGTGATTCTACGGCCGAGAAAATAAAACATACAATAGGAGCAGCTTCACCAGATGCTGAGAATCTTGAGATGGAAGTAAGGGGAAGAAATCTTGCTGAAGGAACTCCAGTCACATTTACCATGGAAAGCAAACAAATTTATGATGCGATGTTAGAACCTCTTTCCTCCATCGTTCAAGCCATTAGGCAGGCCCTTGAAGCCTCTCCTCCTGAATTGAGTGCTGATATTTCTGAAAGGGGAATCGTGCTAACAGGAGGAGGGGCTTTGCTTAGGGATATTGAAGTTTTAATATCAAGTCAAACAGGGGTACTAGTAATTGTGGCTGAAGACCCTATCACTTGTGTAGCTAGAGGTGGCGGAAGAGCACTAGAAATAATGGACAAGTATGACATTGATCTTCTGTCTACAGAATAAGTAATAAGTTTTCTTTCTTTCTTTCTTTAGCTCGGTATTATCTTATTAATGAGTAGCGGGGATCATAAGGTATCTAAGATTACCAGTGAGGCAATATTTGCAGTAAGGCCTATCAGTTCAACAAGGTTTTTGATATCTCTTGTTTTTTGTCTTTCTCTTATCTTGATGGATATAAGATTTAATCTTTCCAATGAAATAAGAGGATATGCTCATGACGTGTTATTACCTTTATATAAAATTGTAGAAGTTCCAAGTCAATTTATAAACAAAGCTTCTGAAATTAGGCAATCCAATCAACAACTTAAAAAGGATCTTTTAAGTTACAAAGAGGACAATGAAAAACTTAAACTAATTAATTCTCAGTTGAAAGATCTGACTAAAAGGAATCAAGAGCTTAATCTTATATGGAACTCAGCTCAGATAGACAAAGAGGCTTATTTGTTGGGACAAAAGATGAACCTTTCTTCAAATCCCCTTAAACCAGTCTTGATATTAGATGTAAACGATCCTGATTCTATTTTAGAAATTAATCAGCCTGTTCTATCAAAAGAGGGAATAATAGGAAAGGTAAAGTCTGTAGGGTTAAGGAGTGTCGAAGTAATGATAAGTCAAGATCCGCAGTCTTTAATACCAGTAATCTCTTCAACAACTAGACTTCATGGAATTTTAAAAGGTCAAGGGTTACAAAGAAAAGGTCAATTAATAAATGTTAAGAAGACTGCAGCATTCAAGGAAGGAGAAGATTTATACTCATCTGGTTTAGGTAAAGTTTTCCCACCAAATTATCTAGTTGGGAGAGTGGTCTTAATTGAAGATAGACCAGATAATGAATTTCTTAATATAGATGTAGAATTTTTAGATCTACCTGAAGAGCAAGATTACTTTCTAGTTTTTACTAAATAGTTATACAGCATGAACAAAGACCTAAAAAACTATTTATTGATTAGCTTAAGTTTAATTTTTTTTATTCTTTTAGATCTGATTTCTTTTTCCCAAACCGCAGACCAAATAAAGCCTTCTTTTTTTCTTTTAGGCTTCATTTACTGGAATATAGCTTTGCCAGAAAAGATGAATTTATATTTTGCTTTTACTTTTGGTCTTTTAATGGATTTTATACAAGGCACTGTCTTGGGTGTATATCCTCTAATATTGATTCTAATTTCTTATCTCTCTCAAAGATATTTTTACCAATTTAGAACTTTTAAATTTGTGCAACAGGCTTTCATTATCTTTTTAATATTTTTAATTTTTAAATTTTTTATAGCTTTAGATTTAAATGATGTAGATCCAAATTCCTTTTCTTTAGTTGATAAGAATTATGCTTTACTGTCATTGGTTTTTGCTTTGTTAAATTCTCTGATCTGGGTACCTGTTTTTTATATCCTTAGAATCTACCGAAGAAAATGGGTTAAGACTTAAAGTTAAAAATAAATTATTAGACCGATGAGTTTAAGTAGAAATTGAAAAAATTTTTAAAATACTTATTAATTTTTATTTTAATTCCTGTTCTAAGTTTCTCTTTTGTATCTTCGTTATTCAGTAATGAGAAAACAATAGTTTGGGTAGTAGAATTTCTTTCTGAAGAACTTGGATATCAAAGCAAGATTAAAGTAGCAGATATAGATTGGTCCCCAACAAGGTCTCATATTTTCTTAAAAGAAGTAAGTGTTAGAGAGAAGGATAAAGGAAACTCTATTTACTCAGAATCTCTTGAAATCAAAATAGATTTACTAAATTTAGTCAGACTAAAAGAGTTTCTAGAATTGAAGATCGATACAGCTACAGTCCAGTTTGAGGATTTCAATTTAAATACAGATTACTCTCGTAATAAATTAAATGAATTTTTTTTGAATAAAAGCTATGTAGAAGTTCGAGAACTAAATATCAAAGGCTCTATTAAAGAAGTTGATATACCTAAATATTTTTATTTATTTACAAATAATTCAGGTAAAAGTAACACCCTAAAAATCAGTATTGAGGATGTATTTATATCTAAGATTAAATTAGGACCTTTAGAACTTTTAGACACAACTTTAAACCTGAAACCTTTTTTAGAAAGCATTGACTTAGTTGTTTCTAACTCTGAACTTGAAGGCAAAATAGTCGTCAAACAGCCCATAAAAGAGGGGATTAGAGTTAATCTATCTAGTTTGAGATTAAGCCTTGATAACTTTAATGCTTCTAATATTTTTATTTATCTTCTAGATAATTTAGCCATACCTGTAGGCTTCTCAGTTGATAAATTGCTTTTAGACGAGAAAGATTATGGTCGGTTGAGTTTTTTAGTAACTAAAGAAAAAGAAAAGCTTTTCTTAAACCAAATAGAATTTAGAGGTATTAACCTAGATTTAGGAAAGAATGTAGAAGATGAAGTTACTGAAAGAAACTTCTTTTTAATATCAAGGAAAGAAGAGTCGATCCATTCCGCTTTTAAGGGAAATATTTTTACTGATAATCTTAGTCAATCTCTTTTAGGCTTGAAGGGCGCTGACTACGATTTAAATTTTTCAGCTGGAGCAAGCAACATTAATTTAGATATATCTTGGGAAGGGTTACCTAATCAATTTAATATCAATA
>ERZ651768.3531-NODE-3531-length-10437-cov-3.627703_pt1 | contig 10437 bp, 8 predicted proteins | sample MGYA00514754_ERZ651768 | MGnify/ENA metagenome assembly ERZ651768 | reverse complement strand
ATGGCAATTTCACCATCGATGTCTACTTTGAAATTTATCGTTGTTACTGGATTAAATGGATTGGGATAAGCTGTAAGCATGGAAAAAGCAATTGGGCGCGATTGGCTGCTCATTATTTGATCAACATAAAAAATACATTTTCTATCAAAGCTGGCATCTAATTCTCTTATTATTAGAATATTATTAGGCTATAATTATAAAAATAATAGCAAATAATCACCATTATTGTAAAGGTCTACCACTTAATAATCAATCTCAATTTTGAAACTGTAGCTTAGAATATTATGTCTCAACTGATTCTAGTCAAATATATAGTCCTTCCCTCCTACAACAGTTCTTATAACTTTAGATTCCAATATCTGCTCAGGTCTTGCCGTGAGAAAATTTGTTGAGTGTACGACAAAATCAGCATGTTTGCCGATAAGGATTGATCCGGTTGTTTTTTCCCAGAAAGCAGCATATGCATTGTTAATGGTATAAGACCGAAGGGCATCTTCCACACTAATCTTTTCATTCGAGTACCATCCACGTGGATTTTTCCCATCCCTGGTATGGCGAGTGATCGCTGCATAAATGCCTGTAACTGGATTAAAAGGTGCAACAGTCCAGTCTGACCCAAAAGTAAGATTGGCACCACTCTCGATCAGTGTTTTAAATACATAAGTTCTAGATAATCTGTCATGTTCGATCCGTTTATAAGCCCAGGAACCATCGTCAAAAATATGATAAGGCTGCATAGATGGAATAATATTTTCTGCAGCAAAACGGGGCACAGCAGATTTGGAAAGATGTTGGGCGTGCTCAATTCGACACCGTCTATCCTTTTGACCAAACTCTTCTTTTATTGATGCAAATTCATCCAGAATCCAATCATTCGCCCGATCACCAATAGCATGGACCGCATGCTGAATATTGGCCTTGTCCGTTTCCCGCAAAATATGTTTGAATTCGGTGGTATCATGGAGAGTGATGATTCCTACTGTAGGAAGTTCTTCTTTTTCGGATGAAAAAGAATCATTCAAATATGGTTTATGCATCCAAGCTGTCCTGGAACCCAAGGATCCATCCATCATACCTTTAATGCCGTCCCATCGAAGCCATTCATCTCCAGGGCCATTATTTTGTACATTTTGGATAATTTTTTTCCAATTCGTGTACCAAGGATATATCTTGATTCGGATTTTCAAACGTCCATTTTTATAGTTCCGTTTATAGGTTTCTAAGGATTCCCAAGTCCCCATATCATGAATCTGCGTGATTCCCAAGGAGAGAGCAAATTGCATGGCCGCATCCAATGCCTGATCCATTTCTTCAATTGAATGATCAGGGACAATATTATTTACAAGTGCCATAGCTTTATCTTTTAATATTCCGGTGGGACTACCTTGGCTATCCTTTAACACAATACCACCAACTGGGTCAAGTGTACTGGAGTTAATTCCTGCCAATTCCAACGCTTTACTGTTTGCCAGAGCCATGTGCCCATCAAGGCGACCTAAGAAAACAGGTCTATCCAGCACAACATCATCGATCCACGATTTATCAGGATACTTGCCTCCCCATAACTCGTGATCCCAATCGCCTCCTTGCATCCATACACCTTCAGGGAGAGATTCCGCATGTGCCACAATCCGCTTCTGAAATTCAGCTTTATTATCCACATCACGAAGATTTACACTGGAAAGCTGAAATCCACCACTCATGAAGTGAACATGATTATCAATCAAACCAGGAGTGACGAAGCGCCCCATTAAATTTATCTTCTCAGTTTCCGGGCTAGCCATTTCCAAGGTTTCATTGTCATTTCCAACGAATAGAATTTGTTCATTTCCTACTGCAAGAGCTGATGCTGACGGGTTTGATAAATTTCCTGTCCAGATGACACCATTATAATAAATTTTTTCAACTTTTGGTGCGGAGCAGGCGCAGATCAATAAAAGCAGGGGTAGGATATTTTTCATAATAATTTTATTAGTTAGGTTATAAATTTTTGAATTGATGAGTCTTTTTAAATGCAGTTGAGAACTCAATAGTCAACAACACAATTTACAGTCTAATTTTAGTGATATGAAAATTGGGAATATTCATATTGAAACTCCGATATTTCTCGCCCCCATGGCGGGTGTCACCGATTACCCATTTCGAATTTTATGTAACGAAATGGGTGCTGGCATTGTGTATTCAGAATTTGTATCCGCTGATGGCATCATCCGTGAGAACTCTAAGACATTAAGCTTAATTCGATTCGAAGAAGCAGAACGACCCATTGGTATCCAGATTTTTGGGAGTGACGCCGAAACCATGAGCCAAGCCGCCAAATACGTGGTGGATACCTTTCATCCCGATATTCTCGATATTAATTATGGATGTCCCGTCCCAAAAGTGACCAAAAAAGGCGGCGGATCCGCGGCACTTCAGGACTTGTGTTTAATGGATGATATTACTGCAGCAGTTGTTGAGTCAATTCCTGAAGTACCTGTCACTGTTAAAATGCGAATGGGATGGAATCAAACTTCAATTGTTATTCCGGAAGTGGGCCAACGATTAGAGAAAATTGGGGTGAAGGCAATTGCCCTTCATCCCAGAACCACAAAACAGCGGTATACCGGAAAAGCAGATTGGCATTATATCAAACTCTTAAAAGAATCCTGTTCTATCCCAATAATTGGGAATGGAGATGTTTGCACAACCGATGATATGATGAGGATGTTTGATGAAACCGGCTGCGATGCGGTGATGGTTGGACGGGCAGCGCATGGGAATCCATGGTTTTTTAGGGAAGCAAAAGCCCGGTTCAATGGTGAGCCAAATCCGGCTACCCCTTCCTTATTAGATATTTCCAATATGTGCAGTCGGCATTTTGATCTATTATTGGAAAATCGTGGCGAAAGAACAGGTTCCAATTTGATGCGAAAACATTTCTCCAATTATATTAAAGGATTTCCCGGTGCATCCATTTTTCGACAAAAATTGGTCACTGCGCCTGGTCTTGCAGAAATGCGATCCGCTTTAAATGAGTTTATGGAAGCAGCCCAAAAAGTTGAATTGGAATTAGTGTAACCCGTATATCATAATTTAAAAAATACCACCACTCATTTTATTCCTAATCCAAATTCTTAATCATCGCCCTACTCTACTCTCTATCTTGTGCTATCAATGAATGACCGGTAATTTTCCAAGCTTTTTTCAATTCAATTTTATTCATTAGAGATTTAATCTATGACTCAAATAACAAGGGCAGTAAACGAACCCATCCTATCCTTTGCAGCCGGATCTCCAGAACGAGCCAGCCTTCAAGCCAAATATGATGAAATGGCCACACAAACAATCGAGATCCCTCTTATAATAGACGGTAAAGAAATTAAAACAGGTGATACGGGTAACTGTGTCATGCCCCACAACCACCAACACGTTTTAGCCACTTATCATAAAGCCGGTGAAACCGAAGTAATTCAGGCAATTGATGCAGCCATGAAATCGTGGAAAACTTGGTCAACAACACTACTGGAAGACAGGACCAAAATATTCAGAAAAGCGGCTGAGCTATTGCAAGGTCCGTGGCGAGATACCATCAATGCAGCCACCATGCTCAACCAAAGTAAAAATGCATTTCAGGCAGAAGTTGATGCAGCCTGTGAGTTAATTGACTTTTTTAATTTCAATGCGCAATATGCAGAAGAAATCACTGCCAACCAACCGTTGATCTCACCGGAAGGCATGCACAATCACTTGGAGTATCGACCACTGGAAGGTTTCGTATTTGCCATTACACCGTTTAATTTTACATCCATCGCTGGTAACCTTCCTTCTGCTCCCGCACTCATGGGAAATGTGGCTTTATGGAAACCAGCATCAAGTGCGGTTCTGCCCTGTTATTATATTATGAAAATGTTGGAAGAAGCTGGTTTGCCAGCAGGCGTGATCAACTTTATTCCAGGATCCGGTGGTAAAGTGGGGAATCCTGTTTTATCCAATTCGAATCTGGCTGGAGTACATTTTACAGGATCAACCGCTACCTTTCACCATATTTGGAAAACAATTGGCAACAATATTGACAAATATAAAACCTATCCAAGAATCGTAGGTGAAACCGGTGGGAAGGATTTCTGCCTCGCTCATGAATCCGTTGGTTTGGATGAATTATCCACAGCCATGATCCGTGGAGCATTTGAGTTCCAGGGACAAAAATGCTCAGCCATGTCTCGGGCTTACATTCCAACTACGATTTGGGATGACTTAAAAAATAAATATTTGTCGGAACTCGAAACAGTTAAAGTGGGCTCACCAAGAGATTTTACCAATTTCATGAATGCTGTAATTGATAAACCCGCTTTTGATTCAATCGTGTCATATATTGATTATGCCAAAGGATCGGATGATGCTGAAATCATTTCCGGTGGGATATATGATGATTCCAAAGGCTACTTCATTCAGCCCACAACCATCCTGACAACTGATCCCCATTTTAAAACCATGGAAGAAGAAATTTTCGGCCCCGTTCTAACAATATACCTATATGATCCCACGGATTGGGATTCTATCATCGATCTCGTGGATTCTACCTCACCTTATGCTTTGACTGGATGTATTATGGGGAATGATAAGGAAGCTTTAGATGAAGCTAAGGATCGTTTGACCCATTCTGCCGGAAATTTTTATATCAATGATAAACCTACTGGTGCTGTTGTGGGTCAACAACCATTTGGTGGTAGCCGTGCTTCAGGGACCAATGATAAAGCCGGATCCGAATTGAACCTTTTACGGTGGCTTTCTCTAAGAACGGTGAAAGAAACGTTTGAAACGCCCACAGATTATCGGTATCCATTTTTGCAAGAGGATTAATTGAGACATCTCACAGCCATGATCGCCATGGGTGGAAATTCTCTTTCTCCCAAAGGCGAAACCGGAACAATCACGCAACAATTTTCCCACACACGAGAAGCGTTGGATGGTATCGGCAATTTTATTGAACGTGGTTACAATCTCTGTATTAATCATGGAAATGGACCCCAAGTTGGGAATGAGCTACTGCGCATGAACCTGACCCATGAAAAAGTTCCTCCTCTCCCTCTGGGCGTTTGTGTTGCTGGAACTCAAGGTACGATTGGCTATATGATACAGCAGTCATTGCAAAATAAATTGCGAGATATGAAAATAGATCGTGAAGTTGTGACCCTTGTTACCCAGGTTATCGTTGATAAAAATGATGCTTCTATAAAAGATCCCTCTAAATATGTAGGCGTGCGTTATGATGATGATGAAGTAAAATTATTAGCCGAAAAATTTGACTGGAGCATCAAAGAACAAGAGCCGGGACAATGGCGACGTGTGGTACCATCTCCTATGCCCGAATATATTATGCATGGAAAATCAATTAAAGCTTTGGTGGATCGTGGAACGATCGTGATTGCATCCGGCGGAGGTGGAATTCCAGTTTTTAATGACTCTTCTGGCCATCTTGAAGGGCTTGATGCGGTGATTGATAAAGACTATGTAGCAGCAAAACTTGGACGAATTCTTCGTGCGGAAGAGTTGTGGATCATTACCGATGTGGATCATGTGTATAGTAACTTCGGCACTTCCATACAAGAAGCAATTCAATCTTTAACACGGATAGAAGCAGAGGAATTATACAATAAAGGTGTCTTTCAACAAGGAAGTATTGGTCCAAAAATTCGGGCAGCTATCCATTTTTTGAAATACCACGGAAAAAAAGTGATTATAACATCTATCCCCTACATCCAGGATGCGTTAGATGGAAAAGCGGGGACAGAAATAAGGAATGAAGCATGAAAATTCATGAATATCAGGCAAAAAAGATCTTTGCCAATTTTGGAATGCCTGTTCAAGATGGTTACGTCTTTGAAAATATTGAAGAGGCAGAATCCACCATTAGAAGAGTACAAAAAGATTTTAATACTGAAGATGTGGTTGTAAAGGCCCAAATTCACGCAGGTGGACGCGGAAAAGGCGGCGGTGTGAAATATTCACCCAATTTTGATAAAGCAATCCAAAATGCTAAAAATATCTTGGGCATGAACCTAAACACGCATCAAACCGGTGAAAAAGGTCAACTTGTCCGTAAAGTTTACGTGACTGAAGCCTTTGACATCGCAGAAGAATATTATGCAGCCATTACTTTGGATCGCGGTAAAGGCATGGATGTATTCATGATATCATCTGAAGGTGGCGTTGAGATTGAAAAAGTCGCCACCGAAACTCCGGAAAAAATTGTAAAGGTCTGGATTGATCCGCTCTTGGGAATGAAATCATTTCAAGCCAGGAAACTAGCTTATGGACTCAATTTATCTGGGGATGCATTTAAAGCAGCCATGAAAATATTTATGCAAATGTATCACGCCTATCAAAGTATCGATGCAACTATTGTGGAAGTAAACCCACTTATTCTCACTACTGATGGACGTATCGTTGTTTTAGATGCCAAAGTGAATCTGGATGACAATGCCCTTTTTCGTCACAAGGATATTTCAGACATGCGCGATTTTGATGAAGAAGACCCTATGGAAGTTGAAGCAAGAAAATTCAGCCTGAATTATATCAAACTGGATGGCAATGTGGGCTGTATGGTAAATGGTGCCGGGCTAGCCATGGCAACCATGGACATCATTAAACTGGCTGGTGGAGAACCGGCAAACTTTTTAGATGTGGGCGGAACCGCTTCTGCAGAAACAGTGAAAAACGGCTTTCGTATTATTTTATCTGATGAGAATGTAAAAGCAGTTTTGATCAATATTTTTGGCGGTATTGTCCGCTGCGATCGCGTGGCCAATGGTGTGGTCCAAGCAGTGAAAGAATTGGGACTGAAAGTACCGGTTGTGGTTCGCTTGGAAGGAACCAATGCCAGAGAAGCACAAGATATTTTAGCTAAGTCCGGCGTAGATATTATTCCTGCAATCGGCATGAAAGATGCTGCTCAAAAAGTTGTTAATGCATCCTTAGGCAATTAGGAGATTTGAAATGTCAATTTTAGTTAATAAAGATTCAAAAATTATTGTCCAGGGAATTACCGGCTCAGAAGGTCAATTCCACGCTGGGCAAATGCTGGAATATGGAACCCAAGTTGTTGCAGGTGTTACACCAGGGAAAGGTGGACAACAAACCTTGGACAATCGTGTTCCCGTTTTCAATTCAGTTGAAGAAGCGGTAGAACAAACTGGTGCGGATACATCTATTATTTTTGTTCCTCCACCCTTTGCTGCAGAAGCTGTAATTGAAGCAAGTTATGCTGGTATTAAAGTTGTGGTCTGTATCACAGAAGGTGTTCCGGTTCATGATATGCTTAAAGTGAAGAAAGTCGTGGACCAAAATGGTACTCGCCTGATTGGCCCAAATTGCCCGGGAATAATCACTGTTGACGAATGTAAACTGGGAATTATGCCAGGTTTCATTTGCAAAAAAGGAAATATTGGCGTGATCTCAAAATCTGGTACACTCACTTATGAAGCTATTGCCCAGTTGGTGAATGTTGGCTTGGGACAAACGACAGCAATAGGAATCGGTGGCGACCCAATCATCGGCACCACCATGAAAGATTGTATCGAATTATTTGAAGCCGATCCAGAGACAAAAGGAATTGTTGTCATCGGAGAAATTGGCGGCCAAATGGAAATTGAAGCAGCGCGCTGGGCAAAAGATAATGTATCTAAACCTATGGTTGGATTCATTGCTGGACAGACGGCACCTCCCGGTCGACGGATGGGACACGCTGGAGCGATCGTTTCCGGTGGCGATGATACTGCCGAAGCAAAAATGAGAATTCTAGGCGAATGCGGGATTGCGGTTGCTGAATCTGTAGCAGATATCGGTAATCTTATGAAAGCCGCAATGGAAAAATAAACATTAGGAAAAATAAATAATGACAAACAGAACATTTGCAATTATCAAGCCGGATGCAGTAAAAAATAGATATACTGGAAAGATATATGACCGAATATTACAGACAGGTTTTACAATACTTTCTGCTAAACTATTAAAAATGACATTAACACAAGCAGAAGGGTTTTATGCAGTTCATAGAGAGCGCCCTTTTTACGGTGAGCTCACAACATTCATGTCGTCTGGTGCTTGTATGGTATTAGCATTAGAAAAAGAAAATGCTGTGGCTGCTTGGCGTGAAACAATTGGCGCAACCAACCCAGAAGAAGCTGCTGAAGGAACAATTCGGAAGGATTTTGCCACTAGTTTGGGGGAAAATGCCGTACATGGTTCAGATAGCGATGAAAATGCTGAAAAAGAAATTGCCTTTTTCTTCACTGAGAGTGAACTTTTAAGCAATAAATGATTTCCTTCTTATGAGAAAAATCCTATTTTTAACTATTCTGGTGTCGTTTTTCGCTTGCAGCGGGGGCGGTATCGAGGGTTATGTGGGCGAATCTATTTCAATCACAGCAGATAATCCTGAAAAAGGCAAAGATGTGGATTACAATTGGACATTGGCGAATCAACCTGATGGCTCTCTCATGAATTCTGCCGATCTATTCGCATCTGATGATGGCCAAAAAATGTCTTTCATTCCAGACTATCCCGGCGACTATTCCGTGGAAGTGGTTGTATCTCAATATGGAGATGATATTGCCAATCAAACATTTGCTTTTTCGATCATTGATCCTAACAAGCAGGAAGATGAAGATGAAGAATCCCAAGATGAAGTAAACGAAGAATGGCTGAATGAAGATCTGGAAAAAGAATCAGATGTAGTCATTGAGGATGAAGAGGAAGAAAGCGATGAAAGTGATTACAATGAGGAAGTCGAAGATGATGTAGATAGCGATGATCAGGAAGAAGAAGTTGAAGATGATAATGATGTACCCGTAACAAAAATCATTACTTCTACAAGTGTACAAGCAAAAGCCATTCAATCTAAAAAAGGCGCATCCATTGCTGCAAAGACAGATCAGTTCACCATCCAGATTACATCAAAACGGATACTGAGTGATGCACAGTTATTTTCGCAAAAGATGATCAGCAAAGGTTATGACGCTTATATCCAGAAAGCTTTGTTTGACACGGATAAGATCTGGTATCGTGTGCGTGTTGGAAGTTATGATAATTATAATTCAGCCAAGGCGGCAGCCGATGTTCTCTCCGAAGAATTGGGTATGGCTACTTGGGTTGATTTTGTAAGAAAAGAATAATAATTAAATAGGAGATAATACTATGGGCCCCATGGACCTTTATTTTGACGTAAGAGATATTTTTCGTGCACCACGCCTTGCTTTAAGCGGAAAGAAGATCTGGATTTTTATGGTAGGTAATTTGGGTGGATTTATCCTGTATTGGGTCTTTTCTTACCTTTCCTTAGCCATGGCTGGTGTTTCTTTTTCTGATGCCATCAACCAATATGGGCTTTACCCATGCCTTTTTGGCAATGAAGCAGGGTGGGTTGCCTGGATCACTTATTTTATCGGTGTAGAAGCTTGGATTCTTGCTATTTATTTAGCATGCACTGCGGTGACTCGTGTCACGTTAAAACAATTGAAAGGAAATGATTTCTTTTCTGCAGGTGATGCGTGGAAATATGTTTGTAAACACTGGCATCCAGTAGTTTTTTCTCCCATATCAATTGTTTTGATTATAGTATTTTTTATGGTCTTTGCAGGCCTGTTTGCTTTCATGGGTAAAATCCCTTACTTGGGTGAATTCATATTTGCATTTCCCTACCTCTTCTATTTCTTTGGATCAGTATTTACAATCTATACTGCATTTGTCCTTTTAGTTTCACTTCATTACACGCCAGCTATCGTTGGTACTTATGAAGAAGATACCATGGGTACGGTTTTTCAATCCTATTCAATTACCTGGTCTCAACCCTGGCGAGTTATTGCTTATCATATTGTCCTTATCCCCTTGTTACAAATCAGTGTTTATTTATTTAGCTGGGTCTGGAAGGCAGGATTCGACCTCATTAATTACGTTTTTGGATGTAATTGGTTTATGGGTGCAAAACTTTCAGGTATGGTGAACTATGCCACATCTTTGGTTTGCCCTGGCTGGCTCTGCTCCTTTTTTGCAGAATGTATTGGATGTTTGACGGGATGCTTTAACATTTGTTTTCAAAGTTGTCTGTCCTTTTTATCCTGCAGCGTTCCTGCAACCAGCGACCCTCTTTCCGGTTCGGAAACGGTGGCAGGCGTTCTTCTTGCTATCTCTATTTTTCTAGTTGGACTCTCAATTTTATCCTATGGATTATCAATTATTTCCGTTGGTGAAACATTGATGTTTATTATTTTTAAGAAAAAATCAGATGATGATGATCTCCTTCAAAGAAAAGATGAAGATGAATTAGAAGAAGATATGGATGATGAATATAATTTCGATGACGAGGACAACGAAGTGGGAAGTGATGATTCTGAAGGCGGTTTAGAAGATGATAATGCTGAGGATGAAAAGCCATCGGATGATAGTGATCCTGATGAT
>ERZ651768.3530-NODE-3530-length-10438-cov-3.367050_pt1 | contig 10438 bp, 10 predicted proteins | sample MGYA00514754_ERZ651768 | MGnify/ENA metagenome assembly ERZ651768 | reverse complement strand
TATTGCATTTTGGAAATCATTTAATTTTCTAAAAACTAAACCAAGATTATTATGGGCACCTACTAGATTATAATTTATTGCTATAGCTTTCTGATAACTGTTTACCGCATATTCATATTCTTTTAAATCTGTATGGATATTGCCAAGAGCAAAAAAGGCAAGAGCAAAATCTGGTTGAAGTTCAGTCGTTTTTTGTAAATAATTTTTTGCTTTTTTTAATTCTTTTAATTCATAAGCTGTTATGCCGAGATTATAATGAGCATTAGTATTATTGGGATCGATCTGCAATACTTTCTCATAACAATCAATTGCATTTTTTGTTTCTCCCAATTTTTTACATGCAGTTCCAAGATTATTTAAAATACTTACATTGTTAGGTTGTATATTAATTGCTTCATTTAATAATTGTTTTGCTTTATTAAAATCCCCAGTTTTTGAAAATATATCCGCCAAAAGAGCTTTTGATTCAAAATGATTGTGGTCAATACTAAGTATTTTATAGCATAAAGTTTCAGCTGTTTTAAAATTTCTTTTTCTATAATTTTGACGAGCAGTTTCAAAAGTTTCTTTGAGAGTTGGGTTATTTCTTTTCATTATTTTATATTTAATTTACCTTTTTTATTTTTCTAGTTCCAAAGAGATAAGTAATATTTATTCTACGACTTTCATATCCAGTTTTAAAATCTATTTTATCTGTTTTATGAAAAAATTACTAGAATTTGAGAAAGACCGGAAATAATAGTTATTTAACTGGTTTATTCATTGAAACAAAAAAATCAGAATTATTTTTTGTATTCCTTAATTTGGAAAGAAGAAATTCAATTGCATCCATTGTTCCCATTGAACTCAATATTTTTCTTAAAACATTCATTTTTAGTAAATCATCATTTTTAAAAAGCAGTTCTTCTCTCCTAGTTCCTGATCTTGTTATATCAATCGCTGGGAAAATTCTTTTATCAGAAATTTTACGATCTAATATTAATTCACTATTACCGGTTCCTTTAAATTCTTCAAAAATTACTTCGTCCATTCTGCTTCCAGTATCAATTAGTGCTGTTGAAATGATTGTAAGAGATCCTCCTTGTTCAATATTTCTCGCGGCACCAAAAAACCTTTTTGGTTTCTCGAGCGCGTTGGCATCTACTCCACCTGTGAGTATCTTCCCCTAGGCTGCCTGAGTTGAGTTATAGGCTCTTGCTAGTCTGGTAATCGAATCCAGAAGAATCACTACATCATGGTTGTGCTCAACTAGCCTTCTGGCTTTGTTAATTACCATATCAGCTACTTGAACGTGTCTAGTAGCAGGTTCATCAAAAGTACTGGCAATGACTTCTCCTTTAACTGACCGTACCATTTCAGTAACTTCTTCAGGTCTTTCATCTACAAGTAAAACCATAACTTTGCATTCGGGACTATTTTTTTCTATTGAATGTGCAATGCTTTGCAATAACAAAGTCTTTCCTGCTTTCGGAGGAGAGACAATTAATGATCTTTGGCCTTTTCCAGTTGGGGCGGTTAAGTCGATAACTCGAGCTGAGAGATCTTCCGTGCTCCCACTACCAGATTCAAAAATCATTCTTTGATCGGGAAACAACGGAGTTAAGTTTTCAAACGCGACTTTGTTCTTACTTTTGTCTGGTTTTTCAAAATTAATTTCTTCAATTTTTAAAATTGCGAAATATCTTTCTCCTTCTTTCGGAGGTCTTATCTTTCCGCCAACTGTATCTCCTGTTCTCAGCCCAAATCTTCGTACTTGACTAGGAGAAACATAGATATCATCTGGACCAGCTAAGTAAGACGAGTCCGGAGATCTTAAAAACCCGAAACCATCCTGAAGAATTTCTAGAACACCACCACCATCGATATCTTCTCCTTTCTTAGCTTTGTTTTTCAAAATACTAAAAACGATATCTTGTCTCTTCATGCGAGCAGCATCCTCTACTCCAGTCTCTTCCCCAAGACTTATGAGCTCTTGTACGGGCAAAGTTTTTAATTCTGATAACTGCATATTATTATTTTAAGAATACTGGCGGATTTAATTGGGTCAGAAAAGGATACGCTTTAACAATCTAACATCCTTAATTAGACACGTCTAGTAATTTAAAGCTTAGAGATGAGGTTCTATAAACTCAGTCAGTTGGGTCTTGCTTAGCGCCCCCACTTGCTGCGCGACTACTTCACCCTCTTTAAAAATTAGTAAAGTTGGAATACTCATAACATTTTGTTCGGCTGCTGAAGCCTGATTATTATCTACATCCAACTTCCCTACCTTTAGTCTTCCAGAATATTCAGACGCAATTTCTTCAACTATGGGGCCCACCATTTTGCAAGGCCCACACCAAGCTGCCCAATAATCAACTAATACTGGTTCTTCTGAAAAAGTAACTTCTTCCTCAAAGTTGTCATCTGTAAGAGTGACGACAGTCATACTTCCTCCTGGGAATCTGCAATAAATACTTTCAATGGGGGTGTCTCAACAGACTAGAAATTGGCATTCTTTCTTTATTATGGGGAGTCGAGAAGTTTTTTCAAGTAAATTTTAAAAAAATTACTAAGTAGTAACAGCTCCTTTTGAAGCTGAACTAACGGTCTTTGCATACTTTCCTAGAACCCCTTCATTATTGACCTTTGGGCTTTTCCAATTATTCCGCCTCCTTTCAAGGGCTTCGGCATCTACAATTAGATTTATCTCATTTAAATCAGCATTAATTGAAATCGTATCCCCTTCTTCTACTAATGCAAGTGGACCCCCAAGATGAGCCTCAGGCGATATATGGCCAACTACAAAGCCATGAGTCCCTCCAGAAAATCTTCCATCCGTAAGGAAAGCAACTTTATCGCCTAACCCCTTACCAGTTATTGCAGAAGTGGGACTAAGCATTTCTCTCATGCCGGGTCCTCCTTTTGGACCTTCATATCTAATAATAACTACATCTCCTTCTTGAATAGCTCCTCCCATGATTGCTTTCATTGCATCTTCTTCTGAATCAAAAGGTTTTGCCCTTCCCTGAAAAGAAGTTCCTTCTTTACCAGTTATCTTTGCTACTGCTCCTTCTGGAGCTAGATTTCCATATAAAATTCTTAAGTGACTATCCCTTTTAATGGGGTCATTAAATTTTCTTACTATATCTTGGCCTTTAGGATATTCATTAACTTCTTCTAAATTCTCAGCTAAGGTTTTTCCGGTAACTGTCAAAGCTTCTCCGTGTAATAAACCTTTCTCCAGAAGGGTTTTCATTAATGGTGTTATACCGCCCACTTCAATAAGTTCAGACATTAAATAATTACCACTTGGTTTCACGTCGGCTAACACAGGTACCTTCTCTCCTACTCTTCTAAAGTCATCTATGTTCAGACTAACTTTAGCTTCATGGGCTATTGCAAGTAAATGTAAAACAGCGTTGGTTGAACCTCCCAATGCTATAACTACAGTAATAGCATTCTCGAAAGCCTCTTTTGTTAAAATTTTTCTTGGAGTTATGTCTTTGTTTATTAGATGGATAAGAGCTTTTCCTGCCTCAACACAATCTTCTCTTTTAGCCAAAGAAACTGCTTCTTTAGCCGAACTATTTGGAATACTAAGTCCCAAAGCTTCAATAGCAGTAGCCATTGTGTTGGCTGTATACATTCCCCCACATGCTCCAGGTCCAGGGATAGCTGTAGTCTCAACCTCAAAAAGCTCAATATCGGAAATCCTACCTTCAGAATGAGCACCCACAGCTTCAAATACTGAGATTACATCTGAACGATCTTTCCCAGGTTGAATACTTCCTCCATAAACAAAAATAGCAGGTCTGTCTAATCTTGCCATAGCCATGAGACATCCTGGCATGTTTTTATCGCATCCTCCGATGGCCAGTAATCCATCAAAACCTTGCGCTGCTACTACTGTTTCTATTGAATCAGCTATTACCTCCCTCGAGACTAAAGAATATCTCATTCCTTTTGTTCCCATAGATATTCCATCTGATACGCTTATGGTATTAAAAATAACTGATTTGCATCCCGAAGTATTTGCTCCTTCCGCTGCTGCATCAGCTAATTCATTAATATGCATATTACAGGGGGTAACCATGCTCCAGGTTGAAGCGATACCCACTTGAGGCTTTTGAAAATCATCCTCTGTAAAGCCAACAGCTCTTAACATAGCTCTTGATGGAGCTTGTTCCACTCCATCTACTATCTCAGACGAGTGTTTTCTTCCTTTATTACTCATTTGGTATGTCTTAAAAAATAAATTCTGTACTAAATAGCAGCAGTTATTAGTTCTTTAGTGTATTCATTATGGGGTTGATTGAAAACCTTATCCGCCATCCCTTTTTCAATAATTTCACCATCTTTCATTACATAGACTAGATCTGAAAGAGCTCTCACAACCCTTAGATCATGACTTATACATAAATATGATAGGTTATGTTTCTCTTGTAAATCAGAAAGGAGATTAATAATTTGCATTTGAATAGAAACATCTAAAGCTGAAGTAGGTTCGTCTAATAAAATTAATTTGGGTTTTAAAATAATTGCTCTTGCTATAGCAACTCTCTGCCTTTGTCCTCCTGACAATTCATGTGGAAATCGATGAAAAAAAGAAAAATTTAATTCAACTTCTAAAAGAGCATCGGAAATTCGTGATTCTCTTTGAGTTTTATTAAGACTAGGCTCATGGACTCTTAATCCTTCACCTATGATTTCACCTACAATTTGACGTGGAGAAAGTGAGCCAAAAGGATCCTGAAAAACAATTTGAAAATCTTTTTTCAAGGCCCTTATTGAGGAAGAATCTAAAGAAGCAATTTCTTTTCCCTCAAATTTAATTAAGCCTCTAGATTTCTCTAAACCCAGTAAGGCTCTTGCTAGGGAAGATTTACCTGAGCCCGACTCTCCCACCAATCCAGTAGTGCGTCCTTCGTACACTTCTATCGAAACGCCCTTTACTGCTTTTAAATATTTATTGTTCTTTTTTGTAAAACTCCTTTTTGTTAAATACTTAACTTCTAAGTCCTTAGAAAAAAGAAGACGCTTCCCTTCTTTACTTATGTGAGCTTTGGGGATTGGTTGAGAATTTAAAAGTTTTTTGGTGTATTTGTGCCCTGGGTTGGAGAAAACATCTGCGACCTTACCTCTCTCAACTATTTCTCCCTCTTTCATCACACACACTTCATCTGCAAACCTCTTAACTATATTAAGATCGTGAGTAATAAAGAGTATGGACATACCCATTTGCCTCTGAAGATCTCTCAACAGCTCTAACAAAGACTTTTCTACAGTGACGTCCAAAGCAGTAGTAGGCTCATCTGCTATAAGAAGGTCAGGATCATTTGAAAGTGCCATTGCAATCATAATTCTCTGCCTCTGTCCTCCAGAAAGCTGATGAGGATAAGAGCTTGCTTTTAATTTTGGTTCGGAAATCTTTACCTTTTCTAACAAAGTTAAAACTCTTTCTCTGGCTTGATTCTTGCTCATACCTTTATGAATGATAAGTACTTCTTCTATTTGAGTGCCTACCGTTTGGTAAGGGTTTAGAGAAGTCATTGGCTCCTGAAATATCATTGAAATTGAATCACCCCTAACTTTTCTAATCTCATTTGCATTCATCTCCATTATTTCTTTGCCATTTAACTTAATGGAAGAGCCTTCGGAGTGTGAGGCAATCTGGTAGGGGAGTAGTTTGAGTAAAGAAAGAGCAGTAACAGATTTACCAGATCCTGATTCTCCAACCAATGCAAGTGTTTTCCCTTCTTTTATAGAAAATGAAATAGAGTTAACCGCAGTAAGCAAAAAATCTTTTGTTTTGAATTCTACAGTCAAATCCTTAACATCAAGTACAGTTTTCATTTCATTATTCAGTTATAAAGCATTATCTGATAGGAATAGAAATTGAGTGGCTTGTCCCGTTAAAGGTAAGCAAATCACAGTTTATTTCTTTTAACAAATCATTAGATAAATTTGGACCCATCATCATGATGTGCTTACCACCAGGTTTAAATTCTAATTCTGATCTAGGATTAATAGTTAAACTATCTAATTTATTCATAACAATCATACCAGACTCCTTCTTTATCTTTGTTTCATGAAAAGAAGCAGTTATATAGTCCTCACAAGAAATCTTAGTGATTATTAAAGGTTTATTAGTTAAATTTTTAAGAACCAAGTAAACAGCTGTTGCTTGCCCTTCCACCAAAGGTATTTTTGCATAAGCATCATTAATTAATAGATTTAAATTATTCTTTGGTTCTGAACAAGCATTAGTAAAAAATAATGAGATAATAAAAAATAAAAAATGATTTTTTCTAAATACTGGATTCATATTTACTCTCTATTTTTTATTTTGGTAGGTTTATGGTTTACGTCGACTATAGCAGCGAAAGAGACCCCAAATAAAGATTTAGAAAAATTATTATTCCTCGATACAGAAATACTCCCAGCAGATCAAGTATTCAAATTAGAAGCCAGTTTGATAGGAAAAGAAATTTTTTTAGAGTGGGATATTGAAAAGAATTGTTATCTTTACTTGGACAAATTCTCTTTCAAAATAACTAATTCAGATCACTACCTTTACCCTTCTTTTCCAAGGGGTAAACATCTAGAAGATGAGTATTTTGGTCGTGTTGAAGTTTTCTTCAACAACATTCAAACGTCTTTAAAGATTGATACCTTACTTTCAAAAGAAATTGTTGTCACTTATCAAGGCTGTAACCAAGAAGGATATTGTTATACCCCAATAAAAAAATATATCTTAATTAAAGATGATCACTCTCTGCAGATTCATTAGGTAAAGATTTTCACTGACTAATAATGTCATTAACATTATTTTCTCTTAATTTCGTCTAAATTCTTATAAAATCGTCTTTATTAATATTATGGCAACTTTTTTACTTCTGAATGGACCCAATTTAAACCTTCTTGGTTCAAGAGAACCTGAGGTTTATGGGAAAACAACATTAGAAGAAGTTATCGAAAAGTTGTCTAAAATTTCAAGTCAAGCTGGACATGTTTTATTATCTTTCCAAAGTAACGCCGAACATGAACTTGTAGATAAAATTCATAAGGCAAACGAAGAAGGTGTCAAATGCATTGTTTTCAATCCAGGAGCTTTTACTCATAGCAGCATTGCTCTTAGAGATGCTTTAGCCGGTACTGATATCCCTTTTATAGAGATACATATCTCAAACATTTATAGCAGAGAAGATTTCAGACAGAAATCTTTCCTTTCAGAAATAGCTGTCGGTGTTATTTCAGGATTGGGTGTCGAAGGTTATGAACTCGCTTTAAAGGTGGCGATGAATAGATTTGGAAAATAGAGAGGGAGAGGATGGATATCAGAAAAGTAAAGAAACTCATTGAAATGCTTGAAGCATCAAACTTAGAAGAAATTGAAATTCAAGAGGGAGAGGAATCTGTTAGGTTAGTAAAAAAACAAACAGAAACTGTAGTAACTCATCAAGTTAAACAAAACCAGTTAAATCAAATAGCGGAAAAAACTGTTACTGAACATTCTCAAGAAGTATCACCAGCTACAAAAAATGTGAATGGTGAAGTGATTACCTCTCCTATGGTTGGAACTTTTTATTCAGCCGCATCTCCTGGAACTAAACCATTTGTTTCTGTAGGTGATGTCGTTGAAGAGGGAGATGTAGTTTGCATAGTTGAAGCCATGAAGATGATGAACGAAATAAAGTCAGATTTTTCGGGCACTGTGACTTCTGTACTGGTAGAAAATTCTGAGCCTGTAGAATTTGGACAAGCTCTTTTCTTTATAGCCTAATAAATGCTAACAAAATTACTTATAGCCAATAGAGGCGAAATTGCACTCCGTATTCATAGAGCTTGCAAGGAATTAGATATACCTACAGTAGCAGTTTATTCTGAAGCTGATAGAGATCTAATGCATGTAAAGATGGCAGATGAATCCATTTGTATTGGACCGGCTGATTCAGCTGGCAGTTATTTAAATATACCAGCCATAATAAGCGCCATGGAATTAAGTGGGGCTGATGGTGTTCACCCCGGTTATGGGTTTCTTGCTGAAAACGCTGATTTTGTAGAGAAATTAGAAAAAAGTGGATTTCTGTTTGCTGGACCTTCTTCAGAAATTATAAAAACCATGGGAAATAAAATATCGGCCAAAAAATTGGCAGAAAAGATTGGCCTTCCTGTAGTCCCTGGGGCTGAAAGTCCCATAGGGGCAAATCCTAAAGAAGAAGCAAAAAAGATTGGTTACCCGATTATCATAAAAGCTGCCACAGGTGGTGGGGGTAGAGGAATGAGGGTTGTTAAATCAGAAGCAGATTTAGAAGAAAGTATAAGCCTTACAAAATCTGAATCCCAAGCAGCCTTTGGCGACTCTACACTATATATGGAGAAGTTCTTGGTCTCGCCCAGGCATATTGAAGTTCAAGTACTTGCAGATAAACACGGAAATGTAATCCATTTAGGAGAAAGAGATTGTTCCCTGCAACGCAGACATCAGAAAGTTATTGAAGAAGCTCCGGCAAAAGGGATTCCAAGTGAAATTAAAGAAGAAATATTTAAAAAATGTGTTCAAGCCTGTAAAGAAATTAATTATGTAAGTGCTGGTACTTTTGAGTTCCTGTATGAAAATAATCAGTTTTACTTTATTGAAATGAATACAAGAATACAGGTAGAGCATCCAGTCACTGAAAGCATAACTGGATTTGATCTAGTTAAACTACAACTCAGGATAGCAAGAGGAGAGGAACTTAAAATTCAACAGGAAGATATAAACATAACTGGACATGCTATTGAATGTAGAATTAACGCTGAACACCCTCACACTTTTATCCCCTGTCCAGGAAAGGTAGTTGATTACCATGCTCCCGGGGGTATTGGTGTAAGAATAGACTCTCACCTTTATAGCGGTTATATCGTACCTCCCAACTATGACTCTCTTATAGCCAAAGTAATCGTCAGAGCCAATGATAGAGAAGATGCTAGGGTAAGGTTAGTAAGGGCTCTTGAAGAAATGATTATTTCTGGGATAGACACCAATCTTGAGATGCATAGAGAGCTTTTAACAGATGAAAATTTTATAAAAGGAAATTTTGATATCCATTATCTAGAAACTAAATACAAGACTAGAGATTAGGATGCCAAAAGCAAAAATTGATTACCTTCCAGAATCTGTAGAAAAGGAGGCTCAAAAATTTTGGGAAAGTAACAGCTCGTTCTCAGTTTCAGAGGACCCTTCGAAAGAAAAATTCTACTGTCTAAGTATGTTTCCATATCCAAGTGGATCCCTGCATATGGGTCACGTGAGGAACTACACCATAGGAGATGTTATAAGTAGATTCCAAAGATTGCTTGGAAAGAATGTTCTACAACCCATGGGATGGGATGCTTTTGGCTTACCGGCAGAAAATGCAGCCATTGAAAACAAAATTCAACCTTCCAGTTGGACTAAAGTAAATATAGAAAATATGCAGTCTCAATTTAAAAGAATGGGATTTGCCTATGACTGGAAAAGAGAATTTGCTACCTGTGATCCTGATTATTATAAATGGGAACAGTGGTTTTTCTTAGAAATGCTTGATAAAGGTCTAGCATATCAAGATGAAGCTGAAGTGAATTGGGATCCAGTAGAAGAAACTGTCCTGGCAAATGAACAGGTGGTGGATGGAAAGGGTTGGCGCTCAGGAGCTCCAATAGAAAGGAAAAAATTAAAACAGTGGTTTCTGAGAATTACTACTTTTGCAGAAGAGCTGTTAGAAGAAACAGATCGTTTAAGTGGTTGGCCAGAGCAAGTTAAAACCATGCAAAAAAACTGGATTGGAAAATCAGAAGGCATGCAATTTATCTTTAACCAAGAAAGTAAACAGGATCCCATATCTGTTTTTACTACTAGACCTGACACAATTATGGGAGTCACTTTTATTGCAATATCACCTGATCACCCTATAGCTTTAAGGTTGGAGAAAGAAAATAAGAAAATTAAGGAGTTTATAGGTCATTTAAATCAATCAAAATTATCTGAAGCGGATTTAGCTAAGCAAGAAAAATTGGGAATCGATACAGGACTATCTGCTACTCATCCTTTTTCTAAACAGAACATTCCTATTTGGATAGCAAATTTTGTACTATCTGGTTATGGATCCGGAGCCCTAATGGGGGTTCCTGCCCATGATCAAAGAGATTATGAGTTTGCAAAAAAATATGATCTGGACATTAAGCAAGTAATCAAAGAGTCAACAAATGATCAAATAAAAAATGAAGCTATTCTTGAAAAGAATATTTTAATCAATTCAGGAGAATTTGATGGATTAGATTTTGATAAGGCTTTTAAAAAAATTGAAAGAAAATCAAAAAAATTAAAATGTGGTGAAAAGCAAATAAATTTTAGACTGCGAGATTGGGGTGTTTCTAGACAGCGGTATTGGGGGACCCCTATTCCGATAGTAAAAAATTCAAAAGGCGAAATAGA
>ERZ651768.3528-NODE-3528-length-10443-cov-7.382211_pt1 | contig 10443 bp, 13 predicted proteins | sample MGYA00514754_ERZ651768 | MGnify/ENA metagenome assembly ERZ651768 | reverse complement strand
ATACTATTGATGCCCTATTTGGCGTAGGCGTGTCTAGACATTTGCCTAAACAGATAGAGTTTTTCTTTTCAAAGAGAACTGGACGAATACGTGAGGTATATCACCAGCAGAATCTTCTTTGCACGTTACGAATTGATGGCGGACTAGCCATAACACCATATTTTGCACAAATTCTTATGAAAAGTAAAAAATTCAAAGAAAACTGTCTTGAGATTGACAAAGATTCAAAACCGTTTGTAGAAGATGGAAGATCAGTCTTTTGTGGACATGTTGTTTGGTGTGGTAAAAATATCAGGATCCAAAGTGATGTTCCAGTTCTATACAAGAACAAGGTTATTGCAGTGGGAAAGGCTGTCTTATCTTCGGAGATGATGAAGGAACAAACGGTTGGTGTAGCTGTAAAAGTCAGAGATAGTTTAAAAAGTCAGCCAGAGGGATAGATGAACATGATGCGTGGAGGTAACCGCCAAATGCGAAGAATGATGGATAAGATGGGCCTTGACATGGAAGAGATCCCAAACGTACAGGAGGTCATCATTAAGACAGATAAAAAAGAGATCATCATTCCAAAGCCATCTGTTACCGAAATGAAGTCAAAAGAAAATTCAATCTTTCAAGTAATTGCAGAGAGCTTTGAGGAAAAAGAACTTGAGGTGCCTATATTTTCAGAAGATGATATAATGCTAGTCTGTCAACAGGCAAATTGTGATGAAGAGAAGGCCAAAGATGCCTTGGCTGAGACCAAGGGCGATATCGCTCAGGCAATTCTAAGACTAACCAGTGGTTGATCATGGATCATAACCTCTAAATCTCTATTTAGCTAATGTAATTTATCTACCCGCTAAAACATCCCCGTATTGGAATTGCAACCACATCTGGTAAGGCATATTATGCGTTTTCTCAAGCACTAAAAGCTCTCAAACTTGACTACGATTCACTGATTCCAGAACAAATTCATGATTATGATGGAGATATAGTCTTAACCACTTTATCAGAAGCACCAAAATCCATTAAAATTCCAGCCTTATACGAAGATATTCTCCACTTGGATCCAACAGTGATTGGAGGCTTGATAATACAAAAACTAGACTCAACACATTATTCGGACGAATTATTGATTGGAATAGATCCTGGTAAGCGAATGGGTTTGTCTATTTATTATTATGGAAGGGAAGTTGAACGTTCACTCCATATATCTGTGGAAGATTTAGTATCTCACTTGGTAAGAATTCTTGCAGGATTATCAGCCAAAAAGAAAATTATTAAAATTGGAAATGGTAATATGAAGTTGGCAAGGAAGATTACCAATTTGCTTAATCTGAAATATTGTTCAGATTTTGAAATCGAATTTGTCGATGAGCAAAAAACATCTGTTAAAACGAAAAATTATAACCAACGTGGAAAGCGAGATATGCAGTCTGCAAAATACATTATACAGCGCGAAGGATCAAGGCATATCATCTTACCACTATCAAGAATTGGCTAAAATGTAAATTTTAATTACAAATTTTTTGCGAAATTTTGCAAAATCATGTTATTTATATATCTTTTTATTATTTTTTTTGAAATTGCTTCATAAGATTATATAAACTAATAAAATTATTACATGTTTTTAGTAGAATATTGAAAATTTTTCGAGATCTATCCTTAAATAAGTATTATTCCTATACTATATGTAGTAAAAATGACATGTAAAGGAATTTGCACAAGGTATAAGGCACAAAAGCCTGTAGGTACTGGAAGATATGCTTCGGGTCAACGAAGATGTCAGATTTGTGAAATTTTCATTAAATGGGAAGGCTTGTGGTGTCCATGCTGTGGATATCGATTAAGAACCAAACCACGAAACTTGAAATATAAAGCAAAACTGCGCGCACGAGTAAATGCAGAAGCCAAGGCTGAAGAATCGATAGCAATAAACGCTAACAGTGAGGAGGCAGCAGTAGAATTGCTTGAGGAGGCAAAGCCGAAGAAGGCTAAATCCAAGCCTAAAGCCAAGCCCAAAGCCAAGGCTGAAGAATCGATAGCAATAAACGCATAATCCACTCCGAAAGCTTATTGCCATCAGAATCGCGTTTTTCAAAGACATCTATAGTTATTGATAATCGAAGTTTTACGATTCAGGTATTACTCTTTGATAACGGTAGTTTTGTTTCTATAACTGAAGGTCAGGAAAAGATTGGTGGATTGACAGCATCGGTTGGTACAGGTACTATGCCAATTACTGCTTCGATCATACCGGCAAAATCAGAATCTCTTTTTTTAAAATTAATGTCCGAACAACTGTCTTCAATTATAACAGGTATTAACATCGTATCTGCGTTTATTCCAAAAGAGCTAGAAAACAAAACCGCTAAAATTTTAATTGCTAAGATAAGGGAGATTGTTGAAAAATGACAGTTGATATGAGAAGTTTTCTACGGCAAATCAAAAAAACTAATGACCTATTTATAGTAAAGAAGAGAGTTTCTACAAAATATGAGATTGCTGCAGTAACTGCAAAACTTGATGGAGCAAAAGCCGCCTTGTTTGAAAATATTAAGGGAAGTAAATTCAGGTTGGTTTCAAACTTGGTGGGAAGCAGGGCTAGGTTTGGACAGGCAATAGGCTCCAAAAAATCTGACATTAATCAAAAAATTGTCAGGGCAATTTCTTCTGCAAAAAAACCAAAAATCTCTGCAACTGCAAAGTTTTTTGAAAACAGCTCTAAAGACATTTCCATTCTTCCAATAGTAACCCACTTTCAAAACGAATCAGGTCCTTTTATCACATCATCCATACTATATGCACGAAACCAGGAAAAAAAATCTCAAAACTCTTCTTTTCACAGACTAATGCCAATTGGGAAAAACCAATTCTCAATTAGAATGGTAGAAGGTAGAGATCTACATAGATCATTTATGTTTGCAAAAAACCATGGAGAGGACTTGCCAGTTGCAATTACTATTGGGGTTCATCCTGCCATTTCAATTGCTAGTGCATTTCAAGCAGAATGGGGAAAAAACGAACTTGAAATAGCTAACTCACTATTAAACAACAAACTTACTTTGACAAAATGTCCCAGCACTGGATTCTTGGTGCCATCAACTGCGGAAATTGTCATGGAAGGAAAAATCTTACGAGATAAGACACACAAGGAATGGATGGTCGAAATGCTTCAAACATATGACATGCCAAGGGCAGCACCAGTAATTGAAATTGAAAAACTGTATTTCAGAAACAATCCAATTTATCATGACATTCTATCTGGTTACAGTGAGGCAAGATTGCTTATGGGTATGCCAATTGAGGCTAAACTTAATGGAATAATGAAAAAAAGATTTTCACAGACAAAACAGGTGATTCTGACAAGCGGTGGCGCAAATTGGCTTCATGCTATCGTTCAAATCTCAAAAACCAGATCAACCAATGTGAAAAAAATCATTAACGAAACGTTCGCAAATCATAGATCATTGAAGATGGTAACTGTAGTAGACGATGATATTGATCCTACCGATGCTGTATCTGTAGAATTTGCAATGGCTACTAGGTTTCAGGCAGATAAGGACCTGGTGATAATAAAAAATGTGAGAGGTTCTAGCCTTGATCCTTCTAGTGACCAAAAAAAATTACGAACCACAAAAATGGGAATAGACGCCACAATACCTACATCAAAGAGACCAGATGGTTTTAAGATAGGTAAGATTCCAAAGGCTAAAACAAACCTGAAAGACTATTTGAAGAAATGAATGCTGGATATTTTGTTGTAATTGTCTTAGTATCTGGATTTGTTGCTGGTACAATACATGGTGCAGTAAATTTAGCAATTGTAGAACCATATCTGGATGAGGCAATTGGAATTGAAAACCAAAATCTCTTTGTATCTGGAGAAGCTGAAGACACTCCTCAGTTTTGGGTTGAATACTCCTCATACCGTGATTGGCAAAAAAGCGGTCAGCTATTAGCTGGTGGAATTCTAGGAATGTCAATAGGAGCATTGTTTGGTGTTGTGTTTGCTTATTCAAGAAATTCCCTGCCCAAAGGACATACTGTAAAGAAGACATTTGTATTGGCTGCAATTATGTGGCTTACCATTTTCTTAATACCGTTTTTGAAATATCCAGCAAATCCTCCAACTGTCGGAGATGCGGATACTGTCGTACTGAGAGGAATATTGTATCTTTCATTTATTGCAATCTCTGGTTTTTCAGCCGTTGGTTTTTCCAGATTGTACAAGAAACTTGAAAACAAAAGGAAATATCTTGCATTTGTTGGTTATGCAGTTTTTATCACAGCTGTATTTTTCATAATGCCACCAAATCCTGATGAAGTCACTGCTCCGATGGATCTGGTGAACGGCTTTAGGACAATGTCTGTGATGGCCGTCACAACATTCTGGATTGCTGAAGCGATAATACTTGGATTGCTGTGGCAAAAATACAAGACAAAGTTGCAGGAATCATAGTTTAAAACTTAGCAACAACATTCTCATTCTACATTCTTAGAATAAGAAATTAGAATGACTGTATCTTTTAAATAACTTAGCTAAACCTAAGTAAACACTTGCCCGTGAAATCAAAAATCGTGACTAGAAAGATAATTCTGCTTTTTACACTAGTTGCTGGAGTTGTTGCTTTCCCATTAGCTGCTTCAGCACAAAGTGATGCTATTCCATCTTGGATTAAAAATACGGCAGGATGGTGGGCAGACGATCAGATTTCCGAGACAGAATTTATCAACTCAATGGAATATCTAATCGATTCTGGAATTATTCAAGTATCCTCACAACAAAATGTAGATGTTACTGAACTCACGATTGGTTTCATACCAGTTGAAAAAGCTGATGATCTTACACCAAAAGCCGAATCATTGGAAAAGTTCCTTGAACAGAAGATGTCTGGTGTGGATATCAAAGTAGTAGTTCCAAATAATTATGAAACAATAATTGAAGGAATGAAGTTTGGGCACATTGATGCCGCATTTATGGATACCGGACCTGCTTGGATAGCACATAACAGAGCTGGTGCTGAAGTTGTATTGGCTGAAGTTGTAAATGGAAAAGTAAACTATCAAGCAACTGTTTGGACTAAAGTAGATAACAATTCGATTAATTCCCTAGAAGATACACTAGGCAAAAAAGTGGCCTTTACTAGTATTACCGGCTCATCAGGATTTGTAAGACCAATGGGCACACTAGTTACGGAGGGTCACATCAACATTGAGGGAGGTGATATTGTTGCACTAGAAGCAGCATTAGTAGATTCATTTGAAAGCTATACGTTTGCCGGTGGATACAAAGCAGCTCTTCAATTATTATTAAATGATCATGTTGATGTTGCCTTTGGTTCTGACATTGCACCGAAAAAGTATCTTGATCCAGTTGATCAAGGAAAATTAAAGGCTGTTGTTACAATAGGACCAGTTCCTTCCCACGTCTTTGTAGTCAGCTCCAAAATGTCAGACGGTACAAAAAATGTGTTCGTTAATTCCATGGTGCAACTAAATTATGCGGAAAATAATGACATTCTAAGAAACATTTACGGCGCAGAAGCATTGTTGCCCACATCTACTGAGATGCATATTGGAGATTTTGGAAAATTCATTGATGCACTAGTAGGTCTTGATCAAAAAATTCTAGACAAATACAATAAAGGTAGTTGAAATGTCTCTTTCAAAGTCATCCAAAGTGAAAACGTTAGGAAAATCTTCTGCAATTTTTACAAAAACCATTGTTCAGATGAATGATATTTCAGCTTCATACGATTCAAAGAATTATGTGTTAAAAGACATCAAGATGTCAATAGATAGAGGAACCAACTATGCGATCGTTGGACATTCTGGTTCTGGCAAATCTACTTTATTGAGGCTTATCAACGGAATGATGAATCCAACTAGGGGCAAAATTTTGGTTGATTATCAAAAACCCAACACCTCTGATAAAAAATTCAAATCGTTTATGCACAAAATTGGATATATTCCTCAAAACCTAGGCTTGATAAAAAATTCTACAGTACTTGAAAATATTCTAATTGGTGCATTGCATCGTGTTAGCGGATTTAATTCCTTTTTGAAAAAATTTTCTGATTATGAAATTGATAATGCCAAAAAAATTCTAAAACAGGTTGGTCTTGAGGATAAAGCTGACAGAAAGATCTACATGCTTAGTGGAGGAGAAAAGAGAAGAGTTGCAATAGCAAGAGCTCTTGTCCAAAAACCAGAGATAGTGCTTGCCGACGAAATTGTCTCTGAGCTGGATCATGTCACCGCACGGGAGATCATGGATGTTTTAGCAGAAGCACAAGCAACCATGAAACTTACTTCAATAATGGTTCACCATGACCTGCAACTTGCATTAGAATATGCTGATAGGGTTGCAGTGATCAAAGAAGGCAAAAAAATTCTTGAGATTGGAGTTGAAGGAGACAGAATTGTAGACTTTCAGTCGGGAAATTATACACAAAGAGAAATTTTGGAGATGTTTAGCAGTGAACCAAAAGAATAACCTAATCATAGGTCTAATCATTGCGGGAGTTGTAGTCATGTCTGTCAATGTAGATGCAGACCCTAGAGACTTTGTAGAGGGGCTGCCAAACATTGGTATCATTGCAGAGGAAATTACCGAAGTAGATCCTTCCCTATTAGAAACAGCATTCTGGTCAATGCTGGAAACAATCGAGATGGCATTTATTGGAACTGTTGTAGGTGTTACAATTGCACTTCCACTAAGCTTGCTTGCTGCCAGAAATTTGAACAACAAATTTGTTTACATACCAATTCGTGCGCTGCTTGCTGCTATCCGTACTTTCCCTTCAATTCTTTGGGCGATTTTATTTGTGATTATAGTAGGTCTTGGTCCGTTTGCAGGAGTGCTAGCAATCATAATGTACACGGTTGGATTTATCGCAAAACTGCAGTACGAAGCCATCGAAGCCATTGATGCTGATCCCATGGATGCGGTAAGTGCAATTGGAGTTTCCAAACTTCAGCTGATCAGATTTGTTGTATTGCCAGAATCTGCATCACACCTACTTAGCCAGATTTTGTACATTTTTGACTATAACATTAGGCAGACAAGCATTCTTGGTCTTGTAGGTGCAGGCGGAATTGGATTTTACATAATAAACTACATCAAGTTCTTTGAATATGGCAAAGCTGCAGTTTTCATGCTGGTTGTTCTAGTAACTGTCTTGATAATTGACTGGGTAAGTGTACGGATAAGAGACAATTACATTATCAAGTCGCAAAGAGGAAAGCAAATTAAAGCTTAGGTGAGAATGAAATATGGAAAAGATAGATTGTCCAACCTGTGGAAAGGACATGAGCCAACACGCTGAATGGCAGGCTTATTTATGTGTGGAGAAATTTGCCAAAGTTGCAACCAATCCAGTTGCTTATGGCTCTGTGAGAAAGATAGTTTGCCCAATGTGCAAGAAAGACATGAGAGATCATAACGGGGAACAGACAACAGAGTGTGTGAATGAGTTTATCAAACAAGTAACATCCAAATCAGCTTAACAGCCTTTAATTCCACTTCGTTCTTTGATTAAATTAAAGCCCAGAATCTACCATTAGCGCAATGAAAAGTACAGCCAAATATGGGCTTGAAAACTTGAATAAAACCCACGAAGCTTTTTCCGTTGGTTTTACAACCACCCAGAAACTTAGAATGATCATTAGAACTCCAGACGCAATTGCAGTATACAAATAAACTTCGTGCATTAATGGCTCACCATTTTCATGCGTTAGGAAAAAGGGAACTATACTAAAGAGTACCATCATTAGTGTAGTACCAGCAATTATTCTTGCAGAAGTTTTTTCCGACTGAACTGCAGTTAGCATTGGAACGTTTACTTTTTTGTAATCATCCTTAAAGTGTAAAGTTAATGCCCAAATATGCATTGGAATCCAAACAAAGACTAATCCAGCTATAACAAGACCAAAGTCCCAAAGACCGGTTGTAGTTACAGCTACATAGCCAATCAGCGCAGGTGCGCCACCTGAGAATCCCCCCAAAACAATATTTGTTCTGCTTGTACGTTTGAGACAATAGCTATACACCAAAATATTATCTGCTAATCCAAACGCCATAAAAGAACCAGCTAAGATACCTTGCCAAAAAGATGCGGTAAAACATATGCCAAAAGCACACACCAATGATATTGCGGCAAGTATCAGTCCAAAATTTCTAGCCTTTTCTGGAGGATAGATTCGTCTACTTGGTATGGGTCTGTTCTTGGTTCTTTCCATTATTGCATCAATGTCTCTGTCATGATAATTTGTCAATGTATTTGCAGCAGCGGAACCGGCAGCTACTCCTCCAAGGAGTAATGCCCACGTTTGAAGAGAAATTGGAACGTTGAAAACATTTGAAGCTGTAATGGCTGCACCAAAGGCAGTAAACACAAGAAGATACCAGATCTTCGGTTTTGTCAGTTCATAGTACACAGCAACGTTCGATTTTGTGTTAATAGTTTGCATTAATCATCACTCTATCCTCAAATCTACACCACTATTCTAACATATAGGACATTTGTTTTTTTCGCGTCTTCATTTCTATAAAACTCTCAGAACTTATAACTCCTTCAATTTTACCAATATTATCTGAAACAATCCTGTACATCTCGCCCAAGTTTTCGGCATGCATTGTTACCAGTATGTCAAACCTACCAGTCACTTCTGAAACCTCTCTCACACCTGGAATCTTAAATAATTCTTGAATAACATTATCTCGCTGTTTTGAATCCATGTTAATTCCTGTTAATGATTTTACACCATATCCTAATTCCTTATCGTTAATCTCAATTGTAAATCGCTCGATGAGTTTTTTCTTTATTAATCGCTTTATCCTACTGTAAACTACTGAAGAATTTACGTTAATTTTTTCAGAAAGTTTTGGAATTGAGATTGATGAATCATCAGTAAGCTCTGATAAAATCTTTTGATCTATTTTATCCACTTTAAGCGTTTAAAACACCTAAAACATTACATATTTTTGGGATTAATAAAGCTATTATTGAAATTTTTATAAATTTTTTTGTTAGATCTTATCTTTTTTGTATAGCATCTCAGCTAGGAGAACAGCACCTTTGGCAGATCCCATCTTCTTGTTGTGCGAGAATAACATGTACTTTAATCCATGATCAAACAACTCTTCTTTTTCTAATCTTCCAATTGTTGTCGTCATTCCATCACCTACATGTCTTTCAATTCTTGGCTGCGGTCTTGTTGGATCCTCATGCACTACATAGTAATCTTTTGGCGCTGATGGAAGACCTACAACACTAATTTCCTTATTGTATTGTTCATATGTTTCCTTTGCATTTTTAGGATCAACCTCTTTTTCAGTTTCAACAAATACAGATTCAGTATGACCATCAATTACCGGGACTCTTGTACAAGTACAACTAACACGTATATCAGCAGGTTCTATTTTACCATCTTTTAATTTTCCAAGTATTTTTCTCGTCTCAATCCTAACTTTCCCTTCTTCCTTCGGTATGTAAGGAATTATGTTATCTGTGACATCCATAGCCGAAACACCCGGTGATCTACCAGCACCTGAAATCGCTTGCATCGAAGTCATCATGACTTTTTTTACTCCATATTTCTCATAAAGCGGTTTCATAGTAATTACTAATCCAGTTGTAGTACAATTAGGGAGAGGGGCTACCCATCCTTTCCAACCTCTGTTCTTTTTTTGTATTTCTAACAATTCAGATTGCTCATCATTTATTCCTGGAATAAGAATTGGTACATCATCCTCATATCTATACGCAGAAGAAGTTGAAATAACAGGTACATCCTTTGCAAATTTTGTTTCAATATCTCTTGCAGCATTAGATTCAACAGCAGAAAATACTAAGTCTAACTCTGCAGCGTTTATCTCATCAATTTTTTTTACTGTCATTCCTTTGATATATTCTGGGATTTCTCCACCCACTTCCCATTTGATAATTCCACTGTCTGGATCCCTAATTGCATCAACATAGTTTTTTCCGGCAGATCTTTCTGAAGCTGCAATTTGTGTAACTTCAAACCATGGATGATCCTTTAGGGATAGCACAAATTCTTGGCCTACCGCCCCAGTGACTCCAATTATTGCTACTTTCTTTTTCACGAGTCATTTTCAAGTTTTCAATTAATAATCGTTAGCAATGACCAAAACACACTATATTGGCAATTAATTATCTACAGTGTGAAAATTCATCCAAACAAACCAGCACAGTCACACATTCCAGCCACACATGGCGGTAAATATGGTACAAAAAATCTGGATCCTCAGGTTATTGACTTTAGTTCAAACGTAAACCCACTAGGATGCCATCCTGGCGTAAAACGTTATTTGAAAAAACACCTGCATATGATTTCTGAGTATCCTGATCCAAACTCTTCTAATCTACGTACAAACTTAGCGTGGTTTACTGGTATTCCAAAAAAGCAAATTGTTGTTGGAAATGGTGCAAC
>ERZ651768.3526-NODE-3526-length-10446-cov-10.715016_pt1 | contig 10446 bp, 10 predicted proteins | sample MGYA00514754_ERZ651768 | MGnify/ENA metagenome assembly ERZ651768 | reverse complement strand
CTGCAACAGTTGGGATTGGAAATATTGCCGGTGTAGCCACTGCAATTTATTATGGTGGTCCCGGTGCACTTTTTTGGATGTGGGTCACTGCATTTTTTGGCACTACATTAAAGTATGCTGAATGTACATTGTCCATGAAATACCGTGAGATGGATGCTCTGGGTAAAACAGCTGGCGGTCCCATGTATACTATTGACAATGCACTTGGAAAAAACTGGCGATGGATGGCAGTTGCATTCGCTTCATTTGCTGTTATTTGCTCTTTTGCTACTGGAAATGCTATCCAGTCTTTTACAGTATCCGATCAAATTTATTCTGAAATTTCTGGGGTCATTGGTCAAACTCATTATTTAACTCTCAAGCATGAGCTCTGGGCAGGATTCCAAGTATCTATTCTGCAGTTCATAAATGGAATTGTAATGGCCGCCATTGTTGGTATGGTTATTATTGGTGGAATCAGCCGGATCGGGAATGTGACTGGTTACCTGGCTCCTATTATGGCACTAGTTTATGTAACATCTGCATCTCTTATTATTATTGCAAATATAGATAAAATTGGTGAAAGTTTTTCTTTGATATTTACCATGGCTTTTAATCCACCTGCTGCCGTTGCAGGCACTGGGGGTGGAATTTTAATGACCATGCTTTGGGGGATTAAACGAGGATTGTATTCCAACGAAGCCGGACAAGGGTCCGCTGCTATTGCTCATTCTACAGCGAAAACACAATATCCTGTACGTGAAGGTGCTGTTGCTATGTTGGGTCCATTTATTGATACACTTATTATTTGTACCATGACAGGTTTGGTTATTCTCTCCACCGGTGCCTGGAAACACACACAATTTTTTGTGAACATAACAGCAACATCTGCTGAAGAAGCGAGACAGGCTATAGAATTAGGCGTTTTTCAGGGTCGTGAATTATTTAATAGCAGTTTACTCACTTCTTTCGCTTTCAAAGACGGTTTGAGTTTCCTTTTTAATTATGGTGACAAGATCGTAACAGTGTCCGTGCTTTTATTCGCTGTTTCTACAGCCATAGCATGGTCTTTTTACGGTAACCGGTCAGCTGTTTATCTTTTTGGAGAAAAAGCCATTATGCCCTATTTATGGGTCTATGTGGCATTCGTCTTTATTGGAGGCATTGCAGAATTGGAAGCAATCTGGGCATTTGGAGATGCAGCTTTAGGTATTATGACATTTCCCAATTTAATATCGATTGTTCTCCTTACAGGTGCATTGAAAGGTATGACAAAGGAATATTTCTCAAAAGAACATGTCCCCTACCAAAAATGATGATTATCTAGCTGTTGCTGTGGAAGCTGCCATTGCAGCATCTCATATCATCATGGAAGCCCTGGAAAAGCCCAGGGTAGCAAATCATAAAGGGAAAACAGATCTTGTTACCGAAACAGATCTTCATTCGGAAAACATAATCAAATCCATTATTCGTGCATCCTATCCAGATCACGATTTATTAGCAGAAGAATCTGAGAAAGAATCTTCCCAGTCTGACTTTCTCTGGATCATTGATCCTTTAGATGGTACAACAAATTTTGTACATGGTTATCCTTCCTTTGCCGTTTCTATTGGATTATTTTTTCAAAACAAACCTTTGATTGCAGTTGTGCTGGAAATGCCAAACACCAAACTTTATACTGCAATAAAAGATGAAGGCGCTTGGTGCGAAGGCCAGCCCTTTACCTGCTCACAAACGGACTCAATTGAAAAAAGCCTACTCTTAACAGGCTTTGGCTATGAACATGGTGACTTGTGGGAGAGAAATATGGCATTGTTCAAATATTTTACTGATAAAACACAGGGTGTCAGGCGACTTGGCGCTGCTGCGGTAGATTTTTGTCACGTTGCTTCGGGAAAAGTGGATGGATTCTGGGAGTTTGACCTAAAACCCTGGGATTCAGCTGCTGGTATTTTAATTGCACAGGAAGCAGGCTGTGTCGTATCTCAAATGGATGGATCGGATTATTCTATTTATGATAATAATATTTTAGTGGCAAATCCAAAGATTCACAGGGAAATGATTCTGGAAATAGAAAAAATTATTTAAACTGATCCCTAAATTGTTTCTCAGACCAAAGAGTTTCTATTTTATATATTAGTTCTGTCTTTTTATAGAAATATATTAATTCCATAGCATAAAAGTGATATACAGGTCCACCCTCTTCACGGGAACCTTCCCAATGATAATACACTGATGCCTTTTCTTTTTTTGAAACTATATCAAGGATCTCAATATGGTAATCATGCCATATGTCTGCATAGGGTGTCAAATCTGCTAGAAAAAGAGAATCATTTTGTGAAAACTGAACCAGGATCAAGGGTACAATCATTTCAGTAAATGTGGAGTCACCTTTCTTTGTCAAAATTAATTTTTGCGCATCTCCTGCTCTCCCTGTAATGACAGGAGAGTCTGCAGAAACAACCTGCCCATTCATTTCATGGATCAGATCACCAATATTTAGCATTGTTTGCAGGGAATCATCCACAATTCTGGTAACCAGTAAGCTACCATCTGAATATTCTGTGAATATACCTAACCCAATATAGGGCGTATGGTAATACCTAAAGTCTTCGGAGATCATGGAATACACAATGGAATCAGCACCGGCATAGCGGGCTTCTATAAATTCTGAAATTTCCGCATCTTTCAAAGGAGCAGAATACAGAATCGATAGAATGAAAATGAATGAATTAAGACGTAGAGCCAATTGATTATAATTTATATTTATCGATAAGATTAATTTCTTCAACTCGACCTTCAAAATTGAAATCGTAGATAACTCCAGTTAACCATTCCTTCTCACTTTCAAGATTATCAAACTTTACATTCTTGTACCAAATTTTCTCTTCCGCATTCCATTTGTATTTATTTGCTTTCACGATATCTTTCTTAACAGGGTCATAATTAAAATTAGTAGCAAAAATAACATAAGTCGGTTTTTGAGAATTTTCTATAAGTTCAAGTACTGGTCTGTCGACGTCGTATGATGAGTGAGTCAAAAGATGTATAAGAGCATCTACATCATTCATGGCACGATGGGCATTGAAATAAAAACCATGCCAATAACATAAAAGTTCCTGCTTAGGGCTAGAAAACCCTCTACCTAACCAGTCTATATCATTTATAGAGCAGGCCCAGATCTTATTAGGTGATACAGATGAATGTTTATCCACGAAGGCACGGTCAAAAGATGCATTATGTGCCACTATTATATCAGTATCCTTAAGGATAGTATCAACCATCTCCCAATCGATAGACTGTCCTTGAACCATATCATTATTAATACCGGTAAGCAACGTTATTTCCTGGCTTATCTCTTCGCCAGGCTCATTGAATGATTCATATACTTGGTCAATGGAAATTATCATTCCAGATGACTTTTCGAATGTTGCCACTTTGAGTGCCAGTTCAATGATTTTATCATTCGCTCTGTTCACACCCGTTGTTTCCGTATCCAGAAAAGCAATTGAAATGCATTCCTGGTCGGTGATCAATAATTCTGGAGCAGGTTTCCCAAGCTTTTTTAAAATAATTTTGTTTTCACTAGTTTGAATGGATTTAATAAATGTCATTATTTACTTTAATAAGTTTTTGTTAGTTCTTTTAATGGGTACAGAGTCGAAGATCAATAACAATAAATAGTAGTAATTTGATGCAATTAATCACGTCTAAATCTACTCATCATCGAACAAACAAAAACCCCCACGTATGTGGGGCTGTTTGTTTTACTGTCTAAATAAATTAGTTATTGTTTCGAATTGCATAAAATTCAGCATCATTTGTATGATCAATTGTCATTTTCCAATTATTTCCAACTTTTATATTATGGGTTGACCAATGACCTCTCTCTTCTCTTTTACTCCCATCTTTCATAATTTGATCAACCTTCCAACGACCATACGCAAATGCCTCATTCCCAAATACTTTTGCAGAAATTACAGTTGCACTGTGATTAATTGTTTCAGCACTTTCATACCATTCTATGAAATTTTCTTTAATTTTATTTATACCAACAATTGGCTCCACTGTACTATTGTTAACTATAGCATCATCTGCATAAAGAGATAAACTACCATTTAAATCTTTACTATTAGCGTACAATGAATATTTATCACATATTTCTCTTTGATATACCTCTTTGAAATTATCGTTTAAATCATCTTTCGAATTTGAACTGCAATTTGTCAAAAGTGTTAACCAAATTAAAGCAATGAATTTTTTCATGAATCTCTCCTCTTTTATCATCTAAATCTACCCATCTTCACAGGAACAAAAAACCCCACGAATGTGGGGCTTGATTAATTCTTTGTGTCCTTAGTAAAACCTTTTTACTAATTATACTTGGCAATTTCTGGATGTTTAAAGATAAGAAGAGATTTCCTTCTATCGTTGTTCCTATTATATTTTCCTGTTATGTTTCGTTATATGTTAATAAAAATATTGTTAATTGCATTTTTTATAGGATGTCAATCTAATAAAAAACAATTTATATTGACTTCAGAAAATTGGGATGTGTGGAAAAGCTATATACAGCCCTTACCATCGGAATTAGCATGGACTCAAATACCTTGGGTAACAACATTTTCCGAGGGGATAAACTTAGCCAGGGCACAGGAAAAACCATTATTACTGTGGGTCATGAATGGGCACCCTTTAGGGTGTACCTGAAATAATGGTACAGCGGGCCGGCGGCTCGTTTGGTCAGATCCAAGACTTATTCAAATTGCCAAGGAGTTTATCCCTGCAACAGATGAAGTTTGGCGGCTTCAGGGTATTCAAGATGAAGATGCAAATATATTTCAGGCTATGGCAAATAAAGGTCACTATCGAGTGGAAGGTGGCTCTAGGCAGGGAATTTATATATGTTCTCCGGCAGGTGAATTACTGAGTTCGATCAACTCACTAAATCCTGATGATGTTTTATCTGTTATCCAACAAGGATTGGATAAATGGAATCATGATACGATTTCAAATCTCCCTATTGACCCAATTAATACTGTAACCCCATCTCATCGATGGGAGGATTCCTATCCTGAGAACGGCTTGGTTTTAACAGGTTATAAAATTGATTTAAAATCAGATCCACCCTCTAATGATAATCGCGGTGACAGGTGGAATATGGATCACGTTTGGTTTAATCAAGCAGAAATGAAAGGGTGGATCACGAACGAACTTATCGAAGGATCTGTCAATAAAGTTCCAGCTGTTGTTTCTGAACGATTAATTCGTTTCCATTTGGTCGATAATGTTCGTGGACAAACTTTACCTTTTGCCCCTGATGAGGTTAAGGTGAATCAAATGATGACCGAGGTGGTTTTCAAAAATGAATCTTCCCTCGAGCTAGAAATTTCTGGAGAATCATTTTCTGTTGCAAAAGGCGAATGGTTGTTGGGTGAAAATGATTGGACACCAACCCATCTATTGGATCACAGCATAAGAACCAAATTATTAGGAAAAGTAACATATAATTTTCAGACTGAAACGGTCACCGAATTTGAATTGGTTGCGATTGGTGAACGGTTTGGAAAAACTCAAAATAACGGTAGGATGTATGGCTCCGATTCAAACCATATAGGATTTTATTATAAAATGGCTCAAGAAAATGCATCAAAAAAAATTGCACCGGCTTTTATTGATTTATATAATGCTGATTGGATTATCCATCCAATCAATAAAAAACGATTATAAGGGTTTACAGAGGATCACAGTTTTAAGTATTCCCTGCACTTTTGAGAATAAAATATCCTTGAAAGAGATTTTCATGAAATAAATACCCATCCCAGTTAAGCTACCTGTTTTGACCAACTAGATAATTAGAAAAGAGGGTGGGGGTATAATCTTATCCAAAAGCCGACCCAACAATGAGTGATAATACAAATAATGTCCTTCTCAAATTAAATTTCTTATTCAAATCTATCCATCTTCCCACAAACAAATAATACCTCTATTTGCAGGGTTTGATGCTATACTAATTAAAACAATCTTCCATCATCCGTACCGAGCATATCTTTTCGAACCAATGGAATTGGTGGACCACCATAGGAAAGATATGTGTCATGAAATGTTTTCCAAGCATTGCGACCACCTTTGTCAGCACACCAGTCCGATCGTAATTTTTTAATCATGAGTTTCCCAATATTATAATTCAAATAACCCGGATCAAATGTACCCCGTGCGGCCTGCTGTTTTGCATTACCAGCATCCTGGAAACCCAGTTCAATAAACATTTTTTCAGATTCATCCACACTCATTCCCTGTGTATGAAGCTTAATTGAAGAAAGAAATCGAACATTTCGCAATGTAGCATTCAAGATTTGTCCTATCTGGTATCTAGGATCACCATTTCCGAGACCAACTTCGATCATGAGTTCCTCTGAATAATGTGCCCAGCCTTCTGAATAGGCATAACCTTGAAAAATCCGTCCCATCATTCGGTCTGAACGGTTCGCATGCAGAAAATGCAGAAAATGTCCTGGCCAGACTTCATGTACAGAAGTAAACATAAGGTCTGATTTTCCTGGAACATAATTTTGCTGTTCTTCTTTTGACCAGCTGGGATCAGGTGGTGCAATGTAATAAATGGAAGGTAAACCCTTTTCATAAGGTCCTGGGATCTCTATATATGCAAAATTCCAGCGGTTATGTGGAGGTGCCTCATCCACAAGAGACTCTTCATCTCCTGGAATAGAAACAAGATCATTATCTATCAAGAATTGCTTTAAATCGGATAACTGAGCTCGTGCACCTTCTACCGCTCCACCCTCCGGTTTATCTGCCTGTGCTTTCGCAACGCAATCAGTAATGGATTTACCGGGAGCAAATTCTTCGCAGGCGTTCGCAAGATCTTTTGTATTGCGATCCAAGTCAATAAGTGCAATCGCTTCTAATTCATCTAAGGGCGTATCTACACGTTCAGTCATCCACAACATCTTTTTATATAGTTCTTCACCCAGTGCAAAATCATCTGTCGCCTTTTCAATTTGAAACTCATACCAGTCACCCAACTTTTTCATGGCAGCGGTGGCAATGCTATTTGCTATTGAAAACTCCGATTGCAGTGTTGTGTCATCAACACTTGAAAAAATACCCGGAACACCATTTTTCATATGAGCTGCAAGGCCATGGGAAATTTTCTTGCCTACCTTGGCAAAAGTCCTAGGCAGTGGCGTTTCCATGTTTTCAATAATTTGTTCTACAGCAACAGGTACATTATTTGCGTAAACGCTATAAGCTTTCATTCGTTTTTCAATGGAGGCGTATTCCCGGGAAAGATATACATCTGGTCCAATTGCTTCATAATAAACCGGATTGGTAAATGGCAGTCTGGCCCATTCCAGCGAGAAAAGTTGTTCATCAATAACAGCCAGAAGATATTTTTTGTCAAACCGCTGCGCTTTACTCAGATTTTTATCTTCGAACTCCATTGTTCTAGAACGGGAATCCTTGAGAAATTCAACATGCTTTGTGATGCCTTCTTTTGACCAATCCGGGAGTTGTCCGTCAAATTCATGCCGACCCATGTTAACCGCGAATGTGGGTTCCAGTTCAAATGTAGTTTCAATGAAATTGCTTACAAAAACATCGAACTTCGAAGAATGTTTGGTACAGCCATTCATTGTAAAGATAATCCCAAATAAAATTATAATAAATAATGAATTTAAACGCACTTCATATCCTTTTTGTATTTTCAAATTTATTCACAAAATATTATGGAATACAGGCCAGATGAGGAAAATAAGAAAGATTTGGAGTATACCCCATTATTTTAGGGCTGGATAATCCAATCAGCATTGTAGACATCTACAAACGCCGGTGCAATTCTATCTGAAGGCTTATTTTCAGCCAAGGTAAACAAGAATCCAACATAGCCTGTATCCGGGCTGTTTTGTCTACCATTATGTCTTGTCTTACCATTGCGTTTACCTATGGCTACCATTTCGAATTCCGTAAACTTTTCTAGCCCTAGATTATATGTAGCTTGACCTAACAAATTTGTTTCTATACCATGATTGAGTTCATAATTAGGTGTCCAGTCATTTTCACCAAGTAACCACAATCCTTTCGAAACTGCCTTGGAATGTCCTGTAATTTTGATTTGCACGGAAGTCTGACGACGGATTTGTACTTCAATCTGTATATTTGACTCTTTGATCTCTTGCGGTGCAAATGGTAATGTTTGACCTCTAGTATTATCCACCAAATGAAAACAGAATAAACGATCTGTTAGGAGATCAGGCAATTCATAAAAATCTCCTTCTTGAGGATCTTTTGGAAACCAAAGGCGTGCTTCATCTTTATTGAACCATACATGATCGATATTCCAACGATCGCTTCGCCCGGATTGAACAGGTGGATCTGTGAATAAATCAATTTTCGATAAGTTAAGGACCATTCCCTGACCAGGGTAGCTGTTTTCCCAACGATGCCTTACTTTTGGCTTGAAATCGCTGGATATTTGTCGCTCGGAAGATGGTAAGGCATTCCATTTATCCAATCCACTCTTGATCATCTCTAGGACATCATCGGGATTAAGGGAATTAATAGAACTCAATAGTATACCGCTCGGGCTGCAAACATAAATCCCCTGCCGTGTTCCGCCAACCCTACGATAGTGACCTTTGTTTGCCATTTCTTGAAATACAAATGCATCTTCATCTTGAACTCTCTGAAGTCGCCACACTTCATCAGTAGTGGGTATAAACTTTTTGGTTATATCGATTAGTCGAGGGTCTGACCAAACGAGCCTCCGGCCCGCAACGCCGTTATTTCATGTACATCCCAGAGGATGGCCATTCATAGCCCACAGTAGCATTGGTTTTTGCTTCGCTTCCGCTTCCATTAACCCCTCTTGAAACGAAGTACGCCATTGAATACGGGTCCATGCCAAATCTGACTCAGTGGGCTTTATGAAATCGCGCCACATTTGATAAGTTTTTTCAGTTAGACTGAATGGCTCTTTAAAAACTTTGCAACCAGAAAAAACAAGAAAAACCAATAATAATTTTTTCAATGATGACTCTTATATTTATAGTCAAATATACTTCATCTCCACATACAAAAAACCCCACTATTGGGCAATAATCCACCCATCGGGTTATGAGCCCGTCTGATATTCTTCTATTTAATTAACCTATTGAATAACGCATACATATGCTTACATCAATTAAAATTATTCATTTGGGTAATGAAGCCCAATTTCCCGTCTAATTTCATCCATCGATCTCATTACAGCAATACTTTCGCTATGCGGCATAAGCGGTGACTCAATTAACCTTGATCTAACACAACGAGAAAACTCAATCGCCTGCTCACGTAATCCATGTCCTTTATAGTTATTTGGATATTCAGTTTTAGTACCATCATGAAGCACAACCCGCATTGCAGCTGGATTATAAAAGGTACGATCAATTTCTAACCATCCATTAACACCAGAAACAATAGCTCGGCAGGGTGTAGAGTTGCTTAATGTTGTATTTAAAATGGCTTGAGCACCATTTTTATATTCAAAAATTGCGGACGTTTGTTCATCTACACCTTTATCAGTAAAATTTGATTTTGCCGTAATCTTATCTGGAACTCCAAGGATTAAATGCGCAAACGAAACCACATAAATCCCAAGATCAAGCAATGCGCCACCACCAAGCGCAGGCTCCCAAAGACGAGGATTATTAGAGTCTGATAGACGTTGTCCGTGATCTGCTTGTAGGGTATGAATATTGCCAAGAACATCACTATCAATAATTTTACGTACTATTTCTATATGAGGTAAGAATCGAGTCCACATTGCTTCAATGAGAGTTAATTGATTTTGAGTTGCCGTATTAACCATTAATTCTACCTCACTAGTATTGATGGCAAATGGTTTTTCGCATAGCACCGGTTTCCCGGCATCTAATGCCAAAATAGTATGTTCTACATGAAAGTTTTGTGGGGTCGCAATATAGATACCGTCCAGATTGGGGTCTGCCACCAATTCTGAATAACTGGCATAGCCAACACAGCCAGAATATTTAGATGCAAAATTTTGTGCATTAATAATTGTACGAGATCCGACTGCAGCTAATCTATGATCCTTTAGATAACTCAGATCCTTCGCGAACGCATTTGCGATACCTCCAGTACCAATGATTCCCCAATTAAATTTTGTGTTCAAAACACTAATAATTTTTTATTAATAACATTTTTAAATTTACGAATTAAGTAGTTTTACTTAATCAACGAAGAAAATAATTGATCATATACCGGGCACATCGTTTCCCAATCGTATTTTTTGAACGATTTGCGAATCGTAATTCCCCGCGTTTCATCAATGTTTAACATACAGTTTTTTACTTTATCATATAATTCACCATCATTATCATATATGTGGTTATCGTAATATTCCTTTGGTAGCAACTCCGGATACGTCAGTCTGCTCGGTAATAT
>ERZ651768.3525-NODE-3525-length-10453-cov-2.775829_pt1 | contig 10453 bp, 5 predicted proteins | sample MGYA00514754_ERZ651768 | MGnify/ENA metagenome assembly ERZ651768 | reverse complement strand
ACCAGGAATGTATATTGGCGACACAGATGACGGCTCCGGCTTGCATCACATGATTTACGAGGCTGTGGACAATGCTATTGACGAGGCTCTGGCGGGCTATGCCGACAAGGTGCAAGTGGTGTTGAACCCGGACGGCTCGGCCACTATTAGCGATAACGGCCGAGGCATCCCTACGGACATCCACGAAGAAGAGGGCGTTTCCGCCGCGCAGGTGATCATGACCGAGTTGCACTCGGGCGGTAAATTCGATCAGAACTCCTACAAAGTCTCAGGCGGTCTGCACGGCGTGGGCATTTCCGTTGTTAATGCTTTATCGTCCAGTTTGGAGTTGCGAATTTGGCGCAGCGGTGAAGAACATTTCATGTGCTTCAAGGATGGTGTGCCCCAGGCGCCTCTGGCCGCGATTGGTCCAGCCAACGATCAGACAGGCACTGAAGTCACCTTTTCGCCATCAGCAAAGACGTTTTCAAATTTGGTATTCGATTATGGCGCTTTGATCCACCGTTTGCGTGAACTCGCATTTTTGAATTCTGGCGTTTTGGTGGTATTGCGGGACGAGCGAGGGATTGAACCGAAAGAGAATACCTTCCAGTATGAGGGCGGGATCAGTGCCTATGTAGAATATCTCGACCGCAACAAATCCGCCGTGCATGACGCCATAGCCATCAGCGGCGATCGGGGTGCCGCAAACGACGAAGGCAAAATAATTCATGTAGACTGCGCCTTGCAATGGAACGACAGCTACCACGAGAACGTCCTTTGCTACACTAACAATATTCCGCAACGGGACGGCGGTACTCATTTGGCTGGCTTTCGCGCAGCCTTGACACGGACTATGAACAACTATGCCAATTCGTCTGGACTGGCGAAAAAGGAAAAGGTTTCGTTGAGCGGCGATGACGCGCGCGAGGGACTAACCAGCATTCTTTCGATTCAGGCGCCGGACCCTAAATTCAGTTCGCAGACCAAGGACAAGCTGGTTTCGTCTGAGGTGCGGCCCATTGTGGAAAGCCTGATCGGGGAAAGACTTGAACAGTGGTTTGAAGAGCATCCCGTTGATGCCAAGAAGATCGTCAGCAAGGTCTTGGACGCAGCCATCGCGCGTGAGGCGGCACGCAAGGCCCGGGATTTAACCCGACGCAAGGGCGCGCTGGATATCTCGTCTCTACCGGGCAAGCTGGCGGATTGTCAGGAAAGGGATCCAGTAAAATCGGAACTGTTCCTAGTAGAGGGTGACAGCGCAGGCGGTTCAGCAAAGCAAGGGCGGGCGCGGAAGAACCAGGCGGTGCTGCCCCTGCGCGGCAAAATCCTAAACGTGGAAAGGGCCCGGTTCGATAAAATGCTGTCATCGAACGAGATCGGCACATTGATAACGGCCCTGGGGGCAGGAATTGGGCGGGACGATTTTGATATCCAGAAGCTGCGCTATCACAAAATCATCATCATGACCGACGCGGATGTGGACGGTGCTCATATCAGGACTTTGCTGCTGACCTTTTTTTACCGGCAAATGCCGGAAATCGTGGAACGTGGCCACCTCTATATTGCCCAACCGCCCTTATATAAGGTCTGGCGCGGCAATTCCGGGGCGGGGCGGTATTTGAAAGATGATGGTGACCTTGGAAATTATTTGATTGAAGAAGGCCTGCGGGATGTGGTCCTGAACCTGCACGACGGCAGCCAGCGCGGCAGCGCAGATCTGCGGGAATTGGTTGACCACGCCCGCCGCGCCCACGCCTTGTTGGAGGCCGTGGGCCGGCATTACAACCAAAAGACGGTAGAGCAGGCCGCCGTTTTGGGCGTCCTGCGGCCCGATGTCATCGGGGATAGGGAGCAAGCTGGAAATATCGCGCAGTATCTAGCTTCACGTATGGACGGGTTGGAAGCAGCGGAGGAGCGAGGCTGGACCGGTGAAGCGGCTTCCGACGGCGGTTATGCCCTGCGCCGTAGTACCCGTGGCGTAATGGAAACCCATGTCATCGATGCGACATTGATCCGCAGCAGCGAGGCCAGGCAGTTAGATGCCATGGCGACGGAACTACAGGAGATTTATGAACGCCCCGCCACTCTAACACGACGGGACGAAGAGGTGCGCATCACGGGCCCACTGGATCTGTTAGCGAATGTATTGCGCCTGGGGAAAAAGGGCCTGTCAGTGCAGCGTTACAAAGGTCTGGGTGAAATGAATCCAGAACAATTATGGGAAACCACCCTGGATCCCAATGTCCGGACCCTGTTGCAGGTGCAAGTCAAGGAACTTGACGACGCCGACGAGGTATTTTCCATCCTCATGGGTGACGTGGTGGAACCCCGCCGGGATTTCATCCAATCCAACGCCCTGAATGTGGTCAACCTGGACATCTAATCAGTGAACAAGGCGCCCGCGCCAAAGTCCGGAGGGAAGACGAGCCGGAGTTGGCTCGCAACCGCCATCTATTGGTTTATCGTGCTCATTGTCTGGGGGGTGATTGCAATCTTGGGCGTAATTGTCTGGTACGCCTATGACCTGCCGCCAGTGGATAAGTTGTCGGCTATCCAGCGCAAACCGTCGGTGACACTGTTGGACCGCAAGAACCGCAAGATCGCTGAATTCGGAGACGTCTACGGTGTTCCCGTACAGTTGAATCAATTACCTAAATATCTGCCCAACGCCGTCGTGGCGACCGAGGATAGGCGCTTCTATAACCATTACGGGATCGATCCTATCGGTTTGACCCGAGCCATGGTGAAGAATGTAATCGCTGGCCGCGTAGTACAGGGCGGCAGCACAATTAGCCAGCAATTGGCCAAAAACGTCTTCCTGACCCATCAGCGTACTTTGAAGCGTAAGGTGCAGGAATTCCTACTAGCCCTTTGGCTGGAAGCTACTTTTTCCAAAGAACAAATCCTCACGCTCTATCTGAACCGAGTCTACTTTGGCGCTGGTGCCTATGGAGTTGATGCGGCTGCGCGCCGGTATTTCTCCAAACCTGCTGCCAAAGTCAATCTGGCCGAGGCGGCTATGCTGGCCGGCCTATTGAAGGCGCCATCGCGCCTAACGCCTACTCGGAACCTCAGGGCAGCACAGAGACGAGCGGCGCTGGTCCTGACCCTTATGGCCGATGTGGGCTATATCAAACCAGCAGCGGCCCAAGCGGCAAAAGCAAAACCAGCCGACCTGCGCCTGGGAAGGCGGCCCACGGGACAGCCAGCGTACTACTTCTCAGATTGGATCATCGACCGCCTGACCGACTATCTTGGGCCTACGGAACGCAATTTAGTGATCCTCACGACGCTGGACCGTGAAATGCAGCACCATGCCGAATGGGTTTTTGCAAAGTTGTTCGCAGGCCCTGCCCGCAAGCGCAAAATTGGCCAAGGCGCCCTTTTGGCCATGGCCCCCAACGGCGCCGTTCGGGCAATGGTCGGGGGACGCGACTATGGCAGAAGCCAGTACAACCGGGCCACCCAAGCGCGCCGACAGCCGGGTTCAGCCTTCAAGCCCGTTGTTTTTCTGGCCGGATTGGAACTGGGTTTACGCCCCGACACAACTTTTATTGACAAACCGATCACCGTGAATGGCTGGTCGCCCAAGAATTATGCCAACAAATACCGGGGACAGCTGACCTTTAGCCAAGCTCTTGCCTACTCCTCCAACTCCGTAGCCGTACAGGTGTCCGAACGAGTGGGCCGAGACCTCGTTGTAGACGCGGCACGGCGGTTGGGGATGACCTCCCGCATTGCCACTCATCCATCCATTGCCCTAGGCACGGCAGAAGTTGGCCTGCTGGAATTGACCACCATGTACGCCTCCCTGGCCAACCAAGGGCTTGGTGCACTGCCCCACGGCATTTTAGAAGTCCGGGATGACCGGGACAATGTGCTCTACCACCGCCATGGCTCGGGCAGAGGGCAGGTGGCACGGCCCTGGCATGTAGCCGAACTAAGCCAGATGCTGGTGAACACGATCCAGGTCGGAACTGGCCGCAACGCCAAGATCGGCAGGCCGGCGGCTGGAAAGACTGGCACCAGCCAGGATCATAAAGACGCTTGGTTCGTGGGTTATACCTCGCAGCTTGTCGCTGGAATCTGGCTGGGCAACGACAATGGTAGCCCGATGAACCGGGTTACGGGCGGCGGGGTGCCGGCACGACTGTGGCGAGATTTCATGATAGCGGTGCACAAGGGCCTGCCGGCCTACTCTTTGAATAAGCCCTCCTTCAAGCAACAATCGCCGCAGCGCGGCAAGAATTTGTTTGATAGGCTGTGGAAAAGTTTTGGCGGCAGCGGCCAGACACAAACCAACGATACCGACGACTACAACAGCAAGGGCGATTCCTAACCATGGAAACATTCGACTACATTATCGTCGGTGCTGGCACGGCTGGCTGCTTGCTGGCAAACCGGTTGTCGACAGACCCCAGAACTACCGTCCTATTGTTGGAAGCTGGCGGCAAGGATAATTATCACTGGATCCATATTCCCGTTGGTTACCTTTACACCCTGGGCAATCCAAGAACGGATTGGTGCTACAAGACCGAGTCGGAGCCAGGCCTGAATGGCCGGACCATCGACTACGCCCGGGGCAAGGTTCTGGGCGGCTGTTCTTCCATCAACGGCATGATCTACATGCGCGGACAGGCCCGGGACTATGATCAATGGCGGCAGATGGGCAACATGGGCTGGGCCTGGGACGACGTTCTGCCCTATTTCCGCATAACTGAAAACCATTTTGCCGGCAGCAATGACATGCACGGTACAGATGGCGAATGGCGAGTTGAGGAACCGCGTGTCAATTGGGAAATTTTGGCCGCATTTCGCGAGGCTGCGGCCCAGGTAGGCATCCCAAAGTCGGACGACTTCAATCGCGGCGATAATGAAGGTTGCGGCTATTTTCAGGTCAATCAAAAACGTGGAATGCGCTGGAGTGCTGCCAAAGCTTTCCTAAGGCCGGCCATGCAACGACAGAATTTGGAGGTCTTGACCCATGCCCAGGCCACCCGCATCATTATTGAGGATGGTCGAGCAACGGGTCTGGAGTTTCGCCATAACGATACGCTAACCGAAGCCAAGGCTAATGGCGCGGTGATCCTCTCGGGCGGCTCGGTCAATTCCCCGCAACTGCTCGAACTGTCCGGTATTGGACAAGGCGAATTACTACAGCACCACGGCATTTCAGTGCAGAAGGAACTTGCCGGCGTTGGTGAAAATTTGCAGGACCATTTGCAGGTGCGCCTGGTTTACAGGGTTTCCAACACCAGAACCTTGAACCTCCGCGCCAACAACCTGCTGGGCCGCATCGCCATGGGTATGGAATATGTTCTGTTCAAAACCGGACCTTTGACCATGGCGCCCAGTCAGTTGGGTGCCTTTGCCAAATCCGATCCCAGCCGGGAAACTGCGAACCTGCAATACCATGTCCAGCCACTGAGCACGGACAAGCTAGGCGAGGATTTGCACCCGTTTGAGGCCTTCACCGCCTCGGTCTGCAATTTGCGGCCCGATAGCCGGGGTAGCATTCATATCGATAGCTCAGATGCGATGCGCCAACCGTCCATCCGGCCCAACTACCTTTCCACCGAAAGCGACCGTAGGGTAACCGCAGACGCCATACGGCTCACCCGCAAAATCTGCGCCGCGCCAGGCCTGGAACCCTATAACCCTGTAGAGTTCCGACCTGGACCGGAAATTGGTCATGACGATGAAAGTTTAGCCAAGGCGGCCGGCAACATAGCAACAACTATTTTTCATCCCGTCAGCACGTGCCGTATGGGTCAGGATGACCGGTCGGTGGTTGACGATCGCTTGCGTGTCCATGGCATTAACAGCTTGCGCGTGGTCGATGCATCCATCATGCCTACCATCACCTCCGGCAACACCAACTCTCCTGTTGTCATGATTGCAGAAAAAGCGGCTGAGATGATCATCCAAGACGGGCGCCAGAATGGTTGACCTGTTGCGGCTTACAACTAATCTTCCCTACCATGCTTAGCTTGCCGAAAATTCTGTTGCTTTTGGCCCTGGTGGCCGGGATCTTTTTAGTCTCGAAGATCTTGCGGGGCCGATCAAATTCGACTTCGAAGGATGCCAAAGAACCTGCCGAAACCGACGCCCTCGACCTAAACCCCTGTGGGGTCTGCGGCAATTATGTGGCAACCGAAGGCAGCAGTTGCGAGCGAGACGATTGCCCCATTGCCAAGGGCTGATGTGGCGACTAGGTTGCGCCGAATCTCATATCATGGAAAACCGTGACCCATGACCGGCACGCCAACATTTAACACTAAAACCTTTCAGGGCCTAATTCTGGCGCTGCAAAATTATTGGTCCGAGCAGGGCTGCATAATCCTGCAGCCCTACGACATGGAGGTGGGCGCAGGTACCTTTCACTGGGCCACAACCTTGCGGTCCCTTGGTAGCAGAAGCTGGAATGCCGCCTATGTACAGCCGTCGCGCCGGCCCGCTGACGGACGCTATGGCGAGAACCCCAACCGCTTGCAGCATTATTATCAGTTCCAGGTGATTATGAAGCCTTCGCCCCCCGACTTTCAGGATTTATATCTGGGCAGCCTCGCTGCCATTGGCCTGGATGCTGCTAGTCACGACATCCGCTTTGTTGAGGACGATTGGGAAAGTCCTACTTTGGGTGCTTGGGGCTTGGGCTGGGAAGTTTGGTGCGATGGTATGGAAGTCAGTCAGTTCACCTATTTCCAGCAGGTCGGTGGCTTTGACTGCAATCCTATCTCGGGTGAGTTGACTTATGGTCTGGAGCGCTTGGCCATGTATGTCCAGGGCGTGGATCATTTCCAAAAACTGGTCTGGAACGAACCGGGCACTTCCCGCTCGAAAACTTATGCTGATATCTACCTGGCAGCAGAACAGCAGTTTTCCGCCTATAACTTCTATTATGCCGATACCGACATTTTGTTCCGGCATTTCACGGATGCCGAAATCGAATGCGCTGCCCTGGTCGAAGCGGATTTACCTTTGCCCGCCTACGACCAGTGCATCAAGGCCTCGCACATATTTAATCTATTAGAAGCCCGCGGCATGATTTCGGTGACGGAACGGGCGGCCTATATAGCCCGGGTGCGAGATCTAGCCAAAGCTTGCGCCAAGGCCTATCTTGCCGCCGAAGGCGAACTCGTCGAGGAAATGGCCTGATATGCCGGATCTGTTGCTGGAGTTGTTCGGCGAGGAGATTCCCGCCAGCATGCAGGCCCGCGCTGCCGAAGATCTGAAGCGCCTTGTTTGCAACGGTTGTAGGGGGGCAAATTTGCCATTTGAAACGGCTAAGGCCTATGTCACACCCCGGCGCCTAATTCTTCGCATTACCGGCTTGCCCAAGGCGCAACCGGACGCACGAGAAGAAATACGTGGTCCCAAGGTGGACGCGCCGGACAAGGCCATTCAAGGTTTCCTCCAAGGCAACGGCGTTAGTCGAGACCAGTGTGAAGAGCGGGAACTGGCAAAAGGCGTATTTCTTTGCGCAATCATTAAACACCAGGGACGGCCGACAATGGAAGTGTTGGCAGAGATTTTGCCCAAAGTCTTTGCCGATCTACCCTGGCCAAAATCAATGCGATGGGGCAGTGGCTCCACACGTTGGATTAGGCCCCTACATTCCATTTTAGTCCTGTTTGACGGCACAGTCGTACCCCTGACATTTGCAGGCATCAACAGCGGAATTCAGACGCAAGGGCATCGCTTCCATGCACCGGAGTCATTCGATGTATTGGGATTCGCCGATTATCGGGACAAACTGGCTGCCGCTAAAGTTATCATCGACCCCGACGAGAGGCGCAAAACTATCTCCGAGGGCGCTAGACGACTAGCCCAGGAAGCCGGCCTGACCCTAGTGGAAGATGATGGTCTGTTGGCCGAGAATTCCGGCCTGGTGGAATGGCCAGTGCCCATGCTGGGAAGTTTTGACAAGCGGTTCCTGGACGTCCCTTCAGAGGTTCTGGTCACCACCATGACGGTGAACCAGAAATACCTCTCCCTGCGGGATGCCGAAGGCGACCTCTCGCCACATTTTATCGCCGTGGCTAATCTGGAAGCACAGGATGGGGGCTGGAAAATTATTGCAGGCAACGAATACGTACTAACGGCGCGGCTGACGGACGCCGAATTTTTTTGGACCCAGGACAAGAAAAAGTCCCTGGCTAGCCGGGTCCCAGCCTTGGACGAAGTGGTTTTTCACGCCAAGCTGGGTCATCTTGGTGACAAAGTCAGCCGCATGGAAAAACTAGCGGCCGAGCTGGCCGGCTATATCCCCGGCGCCGACGCAGAGAGGGCCCAACGTGCTGCCCATTTGTGCAAGGCCGATTTGGTCAGCGACATGGTCTACGAATTTCCGGAATTGCAAGGCGTTATGGGCCAATACTACGCCCTGAACGATGGGGAACCAGTGGACGTGGCCCTGGCTATCCGGCAGCATTATTCGCCCGCCGGTCCAATGGACAACTGTCCGTCGGAAGCTATCGCCTTGTGTGTCGCCCTGGCCGATAAACTGGATATTCTTGTGGGCTTTTGGGCCATCGATGAAAAGCCAACGGGTTCCCGTGATCCATTTGCCTTACGCCGGGCCGCCTTAGGCATAATTCGCATGATTCTAGAAAACAACCTGCGCCTGCCATTAAAAAACGCCTTTGCGCTTGCCCAGGACGCATATGAATTTTCTGGGGGGCCGGATAGCAACTTGCTGGATTTCTTTGCGGATCGCCTGAAGGCTCATCTGCGGGAGCAAGGCATGCGCCATGATCTGATTCAGGCGGTCTTTTCCCTTGGCGGAGAGGACGATCTGGTCCGAATAATCGGCCAGGTGCAGGCGTTGGAAGAATTTTTTGCCAGCGAAGATGGGGCTAATCTGCTGACGGCCTATCGGCGAGCCGCCAATATCTTGCGCATAGAGGAAAAGAAGGATGGCCTTGCTCATGACGGTGCCGTCCACCAGGAGCTTTTGCAACAGAAAGAAGAATTTGATCTGGCCCACGCGCTTGGTTTCGCTGTAGTTCAAATCGACGACGCCTTGGCGAGCGAAGACTTCGCTCAGGCCATGACGGCTATGGCGGAATTACGCCCGCCGGTCGACGGTTTTTTCGACTCCGTAACAGTAAACACTGAGGATGACGCACTACGTGGCAATCGTTTGCGGTTGTTGTCAGAAATTCGCCAAACCTTGCATAAAGTTGCTGATTTCAGCGAAATTGAAGGCTGAATCACTGATAGGTATACCATGACAAATTGGGTTTACACCTTCGGCAGCGGCGCCGCGGACGGCGGTGCAGATGACAAGAACCTGCTTGGCGGCAAGGGCGCGAATTTAGCGGAAATGTCAGGTCTAGGCCTGCCTGTGCCTCCGGGATTTACGCTGACAACTGAAGTTTGCACCACTTATTACGATAACCAGGAAAACTACCCCGATGATTTGGCCGGTCAGGTTGCGAACGCCCTTGCCTCGGTAGAGGCTATCGTAGGCGCAACATTTGGTGACGAGAACAATCCATTGCTAGTCTCAGTCCGTTCAGGGGCCCGTGCCTCCATGCCCGGCATGATGGATACGGTATTGAACCTAGGGCTTAACGACCGAACTGTGGCCGGATTGGCGAAGCAAAGCAGTAATGAGCGTTTCGCCTGGGACAGCTACCGCCGTTTCATCCAGATGTACTCGGACGTGGTGTTGGGCATCGACCATTATCACTTCGAGGAACTGCTGGAGGTGCACAAGGAAGGCAAGGGCCGGCAGCTTGATACCGAATTGTCGGCCGATGACCTGCGCGAACTGGTGGGCAAGTTTAAGGCCAAAGTGTTGCAGGAAGGCGATGGCGATTTTCCACAAGATGTGAATGATCAGCTATGGGGCGCTATCAGTGCAGTTTTTGGCTCCTGGCAGAACGCCCGCGCCATAACCTACCGGCGCCTGCATGACATTCCCGTCAGCTGGGGCACAGCCGTCAATATTCAGGCCATGGTGTTTGGCAACATGGGGAACGATTCCGCCACCGGAGTGGCCTTTACCCGCGACCCGTCCACGGGCGAAAAGCGGTTCTTCGGTGAATATTTGATCAACGCCCAGGGTGAAGACGTGGTTGCCGGCATCCGAACGCCGCAGCATTTGACCCAGGCAGCGCGCGAGGCCGCAAACGATGACAAGCCGTCGTTGGAGGAAGTCATGCCGGAGGTCTTTTCAGAGCTTGAAGCCATCTGCCAGCACCTCGAAGCCCACTATCGGGACATGCAGGACATCGAGTTCACGGTACAAAACGGTTCCCTGTACATTCTGCAAACCCGCTCCGGCAAACGTACGGCGGAGGCCGCCATAAGGATTGCTGTTGAAATGACCAATGAAGGCCTATTGAACCGGGAAGAAGCCATTTGGCGAGTCGAGCCCGATAGTCTCGATCAATTGCTTCACCCCCCCCTGGACCCCAACACCGAGCGTCAAGTCATCGCCCATGGTTTGCCTGCCTCGCCA
>ERZ651768.3524-NODE-3524-length-10455-cov-11.040759_pt1 | contig 10455 bp, 4 predicted proteins | sample MGYA00514754_ERZ651768 | MGnify/ENA metagenome assembly ERZ651768 | reverse complement strand
GCTAAAATTATAGGTTGGTGTACCATCGGTACGGACTACAATAAAATCATCCAATTCTTTATGTTGGACATGAATATTACCGTAAATCAAATCTTGATATGTTGTTTCACCTTTGGGAAGTTTTAAACGTAAGGTAAAACTCTGGCTTTGGTTTAACCGCCATTTAATATCTTCATCACTCAATTCTCTACACGTGCTTGGATAAAGGTAACTTCCAGCATCTCTGGCTGATTGCAAATCCTTCTTCGAACAAAAACACCGATAGACCTTCCCGGACTTTAGTAAGCCCTTCACCCTTTCCTTGTAAACATCCATACGCTGTGATTGATACATTAGTGGCTGATCCCAATGCAGCCCCAGCCATTCTAAAGAATCCAAAATCTGTTCTGTAAATTTTTCTTTGGATCGTTTGAGATCTGTATCTTCAATTCGAAGAAAAAACTTTCCTTCCTGTTTTTTTGCAAACAACCAATTAAATAAAGCCGTTCGGGTGCCTCCAAGATGGAGTTCACCTGTAGGACTAGGAGCAAATCGAACTTTAATGGATGAATTTTGCATGGAAAACGACGAGAAAATTACACATTCAAAATGATGTTATGGATATGTAATTAAAAGTAGGTATTAAAAATTAGACTATATTTGGCGGATAGGGAGGGATTCGAACCCCCGATTCGAACCCCTTTTCACAATAATTGATTTAGTAATCAGCAATAACGCTTAAATCTTTTCAATTGCAGTAATTGTGAACTTCGTCTCTTTACCCCGGATTTCAAGCGTAAAATATTCATCAATCTTTTTCCCAACTATGGCTTGGCCAAAAGGTGAATGGATGGTTACAACCAAGGGATAAAGATCCAACTCAAATTCGATGGGACCTAATAGGTAATAGTCTTCGGCCTCATCTTTGCCCTCTTCACGGATTGTAACCTTATTGCCAAATCCTACCTTGTCGGTTTCAATTTCGCTATACTCGATGATCTGGAATGGCGAATGGGTCTGCAGCACTTGTATCTTACGTACTATTAAACTCTGCTCATCCCTGGCAGCGTGGTATTCCGCATTTTCCTTAAGATCTCCATGACTAGCTGCATCTCTAATCTTTAATGAAGTCTTTTTCTTTAATTTATCAAGAGATTTCATTTTCTCTTCCAATGCGCTGTGTGTATCCCGCAAAATCAAAGTCGCCATATTGACATTCCTATTATTTTATTATTATTGAGGGTAAATAATAGACATAGTTGAAATAAATTATAGTCATCTTAAAAAATGGATTTGAATTTAATTAATATTTTTGCAAACTGATCATTATGAAAAATATTAAAAACTTGTTTTATGGAATAGTTGCTATAGTTTTTTTAGCTACAGCAACAAACTGCGGTGCTCCGACAACTGATAAAAAGACTACGGTCTTATTAGATGCTCAGGTCAGACTTGAAAGAGATTTAGCTATGTATGAAGATACATGGTCTAGATTTACAAAGGGTGATAGTACAGTAATAAATGAGGATAGATTTCAGAAGGACGTAGTAGTAGTCACAGCTGAAGGAGATCTTGTTGGAATAGAAGCATGTAAAAATTATTATATGAATTATCTTACTGGTTTTTCAGATATAGAATTCACTATTCTTGAGGCAATAGGTCAAGGAGATAAACTCGTAAAGCATTGGAATTTTAAAGGGAAACACACAGGAGATTTTTTTGGTATGCCTGCTTCTGGAAATATGTTGAACCTTTCAGGAACTACTCTTGTAACAATGAAAGATGGTAAGATTGCTAAAGAACAAGATTTTTTTGATGTGATGTCTATGGTAACCCAATTAACAGCTGGGGATGTAAATGCTGATGCGACTAAACCTGGTATTAATTAATTATTAATAACCAGATTAATCTCTTTTTCAAGATCATCAAGATTAATCATATACATTTGTAAAATAGATATTTTGTATTCTAGATATCTTTTAAGCAAAATTAATTTTGCTTTTAATTTATCATCACTTTTAATTGCATCATTCAAGATCTCTGAATAACGGTCAATAGATATCTTATTATTATCTCTTGCTAAGATTACATCAGGGTGATTTATTGTGAGAAAAGGAAGAAAACTTTGTTTTAATTGTTTTTCATGTTCAACAGCTGTCTCAACGTATGAAAATGTTGTGTTATGTAACCGACTTAATATTTCTTTAACTTTATCAGATTTAACATACTTAAGATCTCCAGAATTAATGATTGAATAGTATCTGTTCATAGGGGGATCAAAAACTCTATAAAGAATTATGAATGTTTCAATTCTAATTTTACTCGTTGCAATTTTTAAAACAGAGTCAATATTGAAAATTTTATTACTAGGATATAGAAATTCATTTAACAAGCTAATATCCATCTCCCATGTTCGTTTTCTTCCATCACAGTAATATTTAATCTCATTAATTTCCATTTGAAGGCTGGTCAATACCTTAATTCTTTCTTTCTCATTTTGATTATCAATGGATAATTCATTCAACCAGAATGAAACAGTTATACCAAGTATAATTACAACAAATTCAATTGAATATTTTATAATATATTTTTTTATCATTTTATGAATGAAAATATCGTATCACGGTAATCATTCAACCGTTGCGGAGGGGGAGGGATTCGAACCCCCGATTCTAATCCCCTTCTACCCTATTTAAGTAATACCATCTTCTTCGTCTTAACAAAATCTTTAGTTTGGATCTGGTAAAAGTAAATCCCTGCCGATACTGGCTGCCCGAAGCTATTTCTGGTATTCCAGATAACAGACTGATAACCTGCAGGTATTTCTTCACTGACCAATTTAACCACTTCCCTACCCAATATATCATAGATCATCAGATTCACATAGGTCTGCTGAGACAAATCGTAATTGATCGTGGTTACAGGATTAAATGGATTGGGATAGTTCTGGTGCAGGGCAAATATCTCAGGTATAGCATCAAGCATGATGGACTGAGTTCCCTGGCTAATTAATGCCCCTTCAGTATTATAAAATTGATAGATCAGATTAACGGGTCTCGCCACTTTACCCACTACTTTAGTCCTAAATATTTTTTCATTTTGAATTTGATCTTTTAGGTTGGCAAATGCAAATGCGGTAACACCCTGTAATGTGTCTTCATAGAAAAGCTGTATCACTTCATTAGATGCCTCTGACTTTACAGCCTCATTGATAGTAACCAACTGCGGTTCATAAAGAAAGTCTAGCTGTCCCGCCATAGCTCCCTTAGGCAACTGAACTGAAAATTGAGCGCCATTTTGATCGTAATGTAATTCTGCACCTAATTGTGCTAATATTTTACCACTGGAACCATTTTTTCTAGACCAGTGCCACATGCGAGTAAATCCCATCACATCTTCCAAGTCATATTTACCATCGGGACTAAGAATTAAATTGGGTACTGTACCTGTTGCGGGGCCTAGTTCTTTCGAAAAATCCTTGCTGGTCCATGCAGTGGAAAATTCAGCCAGATCAGCACTGTTCACATTGCTGTCATCATTGAAATCAGCTAGTGTGGCTGTATTATATGTTATGGTTTGATCTGCAGCAGCGATGCCAGCAAGATCTTTTAGATCGTTAATTTTAAATGAAAGTTGATCTCTACTTGCTAAAGAAGAAAGAATTGAAATCGCCAAGTTTTGGGATGTTAATTCATATGAAAAATTAACAGTACTCACTGTTGAGGTCACATCAAGGTTTAGTGATCCAATCGGTTCAGAGAAACCAATATTGATAGTGGACAAAGTATTTAAGTCTAATACATTTGCTACATCAGGTGAAATTGTAGTTATACTTGGCGGACCTGCATAAATATCCACAGTGACGCCATTAGTCACTGAAACAAGAGAGACATTGCCTGCATTATCTTCGGCTTTGACTGCCCCATAGTATGTGGAACCCTGGTTAAGGGTTAGATCAGTAAATGTATGGTTTGAAACATTCCCAACATCCTCAAAATCCTTGATCTCCGTGCCGCCAGAAGTTGTGCCTAAGGCAACAAAATAACGCTTTATTCCACTGCTGTTTGCATCATCAAATCCAGTCCAATTGAAAAATAATTTAGTCTCATCCCCACTAAACTGTATATCCTCTCCAATGCCATCATTGACTATACCATTTGTTGGAATAATTCCATCAACTACAATGTCTTTATTGGCACTCAGCGAATTTGTTGCACCAGGCTCAGGTAAGACGAGTTCAGCATCTTTATCAAACAAACTTTTAATAGAACCGCCATTTAAAGACAGCGCAGTGGTACTCACATATTCTAGATCAGATGAAGAATCACCCTCTTTAACAACATAATTAAAGGTCAGTGTTACGGACTGAGATCCAGCAGTATAACTGACTATCCTGTCAGTTGTACCTGTTTCTAACATTAACTGGGGTATGCCTGCAACAACCACATCTCGGGTAAATTCCAAGGTAACAGATATTTGATCACCGATTTTATAATAGCCGTCTTCATTCAAGGCAGAAGTTTTTACAATAGAAGCAATCAGATGAGCATTGGGTACTACGCATAGACTGGATCCAGTATAAGTAATAGTACCATTCACCGTGATTGTACCTGAACATATATAGGCATCTGTTGGTACGGTAATAGATGCACCATTCGGAATTACGATTGATGACTGCCCAAAAGTAAGACTTACAAGTAATCCTAATAATGTTATTAAACGTAAAATATCAATTCCTTTTTTTGATGATTATTGCAATTACTGCTTAATAATAAAATTAACGGTTAAATATGGATCTAAAACACTATGAGCAGCACCACCACCTGTTGAATTTGAAGTAGCAGTGCCTGTTGTATGCCAAGAAGAACTATTTTCATATTCAAGGCCAGGGCCACCAGTACTTCCGCCACTTGCTGGGTTTTTAGTTACGATAGTGTGTGTGTGTGATGGAATTTCATCTGTTGTAAGTGAGTGTGTTTCTTCACCACTAGTTTCTGCAAGAGCGTCAAACTTAGAATTATCTGATTTATATCCCATAGGTCCTTTCCCGCCAAAATCAGGCAGGTTAAATGTCGACGAACCATCGCCAACACCATATGCTGTACCTATTGCACTAAATAGAGCTGAATAAGTAGATCGAGATACAGCTGCGCCATTACAAAATAACCAACCACTAGGTACTGAACCTCCAGCATACATCGTAATTGCCCCCGATGGAGTAGAACTTATAGAAGTCCATCCTAAAGCCCCGGATCCATCCGTTTTAATTACTTGATCAGCGCTTCCATCTGCGGTTGGTAACGTCATTGAAGTTGAACCAAAGCCAACAGCATCCATATAGCCAGTTCCATCAACATACAAATTCTTATACTCATAACTACTGCTGCCTAAATCAATTGCATTATCAACTCCAGGATGAATAGCAGTAAGGTTTTCATTTCCAATAACTGCAATATTATCACCATGTCCATCTGCACCAGAACCAATAATAATTTGATTGGAGGCTGCGGCCTGGCTTGCGGTTGTCATGGCTCCAAGTAATACATTGTTATCGCCAGTAGTGATATCATTTGTTCCTGTTTTGCCAGCATTATATCCTATCGCTGTATTATAAGCATTTACATTGGCTGTTCTATTTGCATCACCAAGGGCATTTACTCCAATTGCTGTATTATATGAAGCTGTAGTATTGGATGTAAGGGCACCCTTACCTATGCCAATGTTGGTTCCACCTGTCGTATTGTACTTAAGGGCTTCAACACCTATTCCAATATTGTAACTGCCTTGCGTATTAGATTTAAGAGCATCAAATCCTAACGCGAAATTTCCATTTCCAATAGTATTCGATAGTAATGTATTGCTTCCTAGAGCGGTATTCATATCACCCATAGTATTGGCTGATAATGCATCGTAACCTATTGCTGTATTTCGATCACCGCTTGTTAAAGCATCTAAAGAATAGTTTCCAATGGCTACATTGAATTCTCCGCCAGCAATGGATCCACCTAAAGCATCATAACCAATAGCCAAGTTATCATTTTCTGTATCGGGGGCATCAAGCGCATTTCTCCCAATAGCTATATTGCGAGTACCAGTTGTATTTGCAGTTAAAGATTGATCTCCAATAGCAATATTATAACTTGCTGATGTATTAGAAGCTAACGCATTAGTTCCAATCGCAACATTCTTCGTCCCTGTCGTATTTGCAACTAATGCATCAGAGCCCATTGCATTGTTATCGTCCCCTGTAGTATTCGCTTCTAAAGCAGCAGAACCTATAGCATTATTATCACCACCTGTCGTATTTGCAACTAATGCATCAGAGCCTACTGCAACATTATCGGTTCCAGTGGTAATAGCGTAACCAGCCTTATATCCCAATGCAGTATTGTCGTTGGAACTGCTACCATCTGCTCCATATAAACTTTGGTATCCTATTCCAACGTTTTTATCTCCCGTTGTATTGTACCATAAACTTTGAAAACCAACGCCAACATTCCGATTTCCCGTCGTGTTGTGGTAAGAAGCATAAGTGCCAATAGCAGTATTTCCACCAGCTGTAGTGTTTGAAGTTAAACTATAGGTTCCAATAGCGACGTTTTGATCGCCAGTAGTGTTTTTGTCTAAGCTTGATTCTCCCATAGCTACATTTAAGTTACCAGTCGTATTTACTTTAAGCACATTTGCTCCTGTAGCTGTATTGTAATATCCAGTCGTATTAGCAGTTAAAGCATTGTAACCAATAGCGGTATTTCTATCTCCCGTTGTTAAAGCATCTAAAGAATAGTTTCCAATGGCCACATTTAATTCACCGCCATCGATAGCACCTCCTAATGCAGCATATCCAATCGCAAGATTATCATTTTCTGAGTCAACATTATCAAGTGCAACGCCACCAATTGCAATATTTCTTGAACCCGTTGTTATAGCTGCACCCGCTGATAATCCAAAAGCAGTATTATCTGCACCAGTAGTCATAGCTTTTCCCGCCTCATAACCAACAGCAGTATTCCAAGAGCCACTAGTAACACCTGTTAATGCATTATATCCAACTCCAGTGTTCTTATCACCCGATGTCAATGCATCTAACGAATAGTTCCCAATAGCTACATTATACTCACCGCCAGCAATAGAACCGCCTAACGCATCATAACCTATAGCCAGGTTGTCACTTTCTGTATCCGGAACATCAAGAGCACGGTAACCCATTGCAATGTTTCTAGTTCCCGTGGTGTTAGCATATAGTGAACCCCAACCAACAGCAGTGTTGTAACTAGCTGTTGTACTAGTCGTTAATGCGTATCCACCAAGTGCTGTATTATAGCCTCCAGTTGTGTTTCTCGGCAAAGCATCAGTTCCAAAGGCTGAATTCTGAATTCCAGTTGTATTATCCAACATACTATTAGTACCAACTACTGTATTATTGTTACCAGTTGTATTTTTATTTAAAGCTTGATGACCTACTGCAGTATTCAAAAGGCCTTCTGTATTAAGAAGCATAGCATCCTTACCAACTGCTGTATTAGAATTGCCGATTGTATTCTGCATAAGGGCATAAAAACCAACAGCTGTATTACCAGAGGCAGTTGTATTTCGTTCTAAGGCATTCATACCTACTGCTGTATTATTGCTACCAGTGGTATTATCCATAAGTGCACTTCTACCCACGGCTGTATTTTGAGCGCCAGTTGTATTTCTATAAAGAGCATAAGCACCACTTGCTGTATTATGAGCGCCAGTGGTATTATTTTGAAGCACATTAGAGCCACTTCCTGTATTATAACCGCCAGTTGTATTTGAATTTAAAGCGCCATAGCCAATGGCATTATTGTAAGAGCCGGTAGTGTTGGCACCAAGAGTAAGGTAACCGACAGATGTATTAGAACGGCCGGTGGTGTTTTCATCCATACTAAAATATCCAACAGCAACATTGTAACCCCCACTGGTGTTGGCACCAAGAGAAGAACTCCCAATAGCCACATTGTATTCACCACCATCAATAGGACCACCTAACGCATTAGAACCGATGGCCAGATTGGCATTTTCGTCATCTGATGCGTCAAGGGCACCATAACCAATAGCAAAGTTTCCTCCACCAGTTGTATTCGCTGTTAAAGCATTATAACCCAGCCCTAGGTTGGCTTCACCAGTTGTATTCCCAGTTAAGGCGCCATAACCGACAGCAATATTGTAATCTCCTGTAGTAATAGCATCTAATGCCGTAGTCCCTAATGCCACATTGTACTCAGCCGTCTCGGTTGTACTGGATGGATCATTACCCATATATAATGAATTGTCTTCTATTAGTGCATCAGATAGTGTATTAACAGTAGAACTTGCTGAACCCCAGGAAAGAGTCCCCGACCCATCGGTACTCAAAAACTGTCCGCTGGATCCATCTGCAGTTGGCAGGGTCAGGGTAACATCGGCACCCAAAGCACCTGCTTGCAGTTTCATGTAGTTACTACCATTATCACTATCTTCATAAAAACTTACACCACCAGCACTGGTGGCACCGTTCTTTACGGCCAAGCCAGCATTAGCGGTTACACCACCACCATCAGCAATTGTGATCGCATCATCACCATCGGTGTATTCGATCAGCGGAGTTTGCACTGCAGTGGAAGCTGAAGCTGTGGTAAATGCTCCCGTAGAAGCAGAACTGGCACCTATAGCGGCACCATCTACTGTTCCACCATTAATATCCGGACTGGTCAAAGTCTTGTTGGTAAACGTTTCCTCACCGGTTGTTGTTGCCAGGGTTGAGGTGGCATTTGGTAATGTTAAGGTCCTGTCTGCTGTAGGATCTGTTACTGTAATTGTGGTTTCATAATCATCCGCTGTGGCACCTTCCAAAACCAATGGACTAGCGCCCGCTAACGTACCAATTGAAGTGGCTGCTACACCAGTAATCCCCGAACCATCACCAGTAAGGGTTGTAGCTGCTACTGTACCAGCTACAGTTAGGGTACCATTGGCCAGAGTCATTAGATCCGTATCATCAGTGTGACCAATAGTCGTGCCATCGATTTTAACATTATCTACTGCCAGAGAAGCAACACCGCTTACCGCACCGCTGCTTATCGTTGCTGTCCCATCTGTCAATGATCCACCTGTTACAGCACCAGTAGCAGTTAAGGCACCACTGGTTGTGGTTGTGGTGGCGGTAATGGCCACCGTTCCATCTGTACTATTGGATATACTTTCACCATTGCCAAAGGTCACGTCATTACCTGTTACGGTTACATCCCCGGCAATTGCAGCATTGCCACTATTATCCATGGTCATCAGTGTAGACCAGGAACCAGTCTGTTTGCTATCAATAGTCATACTGCCGCCATTGGCTGTTTCCAAACGCCATTTATCGTTATCATCATCGCCATCATCAGCATAAATGTGTAATGAACCAGAACTGTTTTCCGAACCTGCAACAACGGGCCCAATTAATGTTTTATTACTCAACGTTTCGGTTGCGTCGGTCAACGAAAGTGTACCGGTACCATCCGGCAAAGTGATTGTCCGGTCCGCTGTAGGATCAGTGACCGTGACAGTAGTCTCAAAACCATCTGCTGTCTCACCTTCTAATACAATAGGACTTGCCCCAGGCAAGGTACCAAGAGCACTGGCCTGGATCCCTGTCAATGCTGAACCATCTCCTGAAAAGGCATTGGCTATTACGTTGTCAGATACTGTTACATTACCATCAGCAATTGTAAGTGCATCCTGACCATTTGTACCGGTAATGATCAATTTTTCTTCACTGGCATCCCAGGTAAAATCGTCACCAGATGTATTACTATATAAGACCACATCCACACCGGCACCATCGGACCCGGTAGCGATCCGGCCACCAACTTTTAGTTCACCACTAATATTTACTTCAGTGGAAGCATCAATATCCACTATAGGAGCAACAAGTTCCAACTCAGCATCGGCATCCACATCCAATTGCCCATCAGCGGATGAAGATACATTCAGAGCAGCATCCCGGAACTGCAATTGGGAACTACCACTCAGACGAACGCCTGTATCCGCAATATGGGTCAGGCTAACATCCTGGTCAACGCCCAGGTTGACTACGGCACCATCGCCCAGATATAGGTCATTGAATTCGGCCGAGGCACTTCCTAAGTCCGTGGCATCCGCTAATCCAGGTATCCACTGAGTGGTACTGGAATTACCAAGTACAACCTGGTTGTCAGCTGTTCCAACAGCTTCATACCCAATTACGACCTGGTTTTCACCAGACGCGGCACTAGGATCTGCGTCCGATCCAATAATAATGTTCTTTTGCCCCGTGGTCAATACATCCCCCGCTTGGTAGCCAATAGTAATATTATAATTGGCTGATGTACCAGCAGTCAAGGCCTTGTAACCCAGGGCCACATTCCGGACACCGGATGTAAGCGCCTTCGCAGCATTATACCCTAAACCTACATTTGCCGCACCGGATGAAAGAACCGCACTACCGCTTTC
>ERZ651768.3521-NODE-3521-length-10457-cov-4.940077_pt1 | contig 10457 bp, 9 predicted proteins | sample MGYA00514754_ERZ651768 | MGnify/ENA metagenome assembly ERZ651768 | reverse complement strand
ACTTAATGCCTGATAAAGCTTGGAAAAAAAGGGAAAGAAATGTTGCCGGTTATTTTAATGGTATACGAACATCGCTTAGTGGAGGGAATAGCAAAGTTACCAGAGCCGATGTTATACATGACAGTCTTTTTATTGAGTGCAAATTACGTGCAAAACATACTGTTGTATCATTATGGGATGATACTGCTAAATTGGCTAAATTAGAAGGTAAGACACCAGTGATTGCATTATGTGAAAAAAATCGCCCTGGTTTTTGGATCATGGTTCACAGTAGTGATTTGGATGAACTGAAAAAAATAAATAAGAATGATGAGGTTTAGTTTTATATGAAAGAATTATTAATTTCAGGGAATTTGACAGCAGGAGTAATAGACTTTTCTTTATTATCTCTTTTTTTAAGAGCAGATTTGGTCGTTAAGTCTGTTATAATTATATTAATTATATCCTCAGTTTATTCATGGACTGTAATAATTAGCAAAATTGTTAGAATGAGACAATTGAAGCAGCTTGACAGTGAGTTTGATGAAATTTTTTGGTCTGGAAATTCCTTTGAAGATTTATACGATACCTTTAATTATAATCAAAATGACCTAAAATCAAAAATTTTTTGTTCTGCCATTGCTGAATGGAAAAAGAGCAATAAAGATGTTGGAAGGATGCAGGCATCAGGATTAAATTCTTTAAAAGAAAGAATGAGCAGGTCTATGCAAGTAACTTTTAACAAAGAATCAGAAATTATAGAAAAAAATTTAACTTTTTTAGCAACATGTGGATCAACAGCTCCTTTTATTGGTTTATTTGGTACAGTTTGGGGAATTATGAATAGTTTTCAATCCATAGCAATAGCACAGAATACAAGTCTTTCTGTAGTTGCACCTGGAATTGCAGAGGCTCTTTTTGCAACAGCACTAGGACTCTTCGTGGCAATACCTGCAGTTGTGGCATATAATAAAATTTCGAGTGATTTATCGAAATATTTTGTTTCTTTAGAAACTTTCATGGATGAATTCACGACTATATTTTTTCGCCAATTGGAAAGTAAATAAATTGTTAAACTCAAATCAACATAATTATAGAAGAAAAAAACGCTATACCCAAATGAGCGAAATAAATGTTACGCCATTTGTTGATGTGATGCTCGTTTTATTAATAGTTTTTATGGTTACAGCGCCTCTTTTAACAGTTGGTATACCAGTTGATTTACCCAAAGCTAAAGCTAATGCATTGACTGATCAAAAAGATCCAATTGAAATTACAGTTAAGTTAGATGGTTCAGTATATTTGGGAGAATCTATTGTTGAAGTTGAAAATTTGATACCAAGATTGAATGCTATTACCGATCAAAATACTGAAGCAAGAATATATGTTAGAGGGGATAGAGTTGTAGCCTATGGTAGGATCATGGAAATTATGTCCATTATAAATTCTGCAGGATATATTAAAGTTGCATTGGTGACTCAAAATCCAACTGATTAAAAGGTGTGAATCAATTAACATTAGAAAAAAATAGATTATTTTATTATTTAGAAAATATCAAAAGTGAAAATTTAGGTTTTTCTTTTTCTTTATTATTACATTTACTTCTTTTACTTTTTGCGATTGGTTTACCTAATTTTTTTGATCCACAACCAATCAGCATTCCAACAATCATACCTATTGAAATTATTAATATATCAGAAGTAACCTCTATTCCTAAAAAGATTAATGAAATAAAACCTGCAGAAATTCAGCAAAAAAAAGTTAAAGAAAAAAAATTTAATTCTTCAGACATTCAGGAAATTCAAAAAGTTGATATTAAGGAAAAACCAATAATTAAAATTAAAAAAATAGAAAAAAACGAAACACCTAAACAAGATATTGTTATTAAAGAAAAAAAAGAAATCCCAATAAAACTAGAAAAAGAAAAATTAAAAATAGACACCAATCAAGTTGAGAGTTTGCCAACAAAAAAAATTAAACCTAAACTAAAACCTAAACCAAATCTATTAATTGAAGAAATAAAAAAACAACCAGAAATTACTATAAAAGAAAAACTCAAACCTAAACCAAATCCTGTAATTAAAAAACTAGAAAAAAAACTAGATGTTGAAATAAAGCCAAAACCCAAACCTAAGCAAGATCCAGAATTTATCATAGCCTCAATGCTAAAAGATTTACGTAATGAACGAACAACTCAGAAGATTGAAAATGAAATTGAGAAAAAAGAATTAGAAATAATAGAAAATCTAAAAGAAGAGTCTAGTAATGAAAATGCTCAATTAACAATTAATGAGATTGATTTATTGCGGCAACAATTGTCATCCTGTTGGATAGCTCCCGCTGGTTCAGTTATAAAAAAAGGAATGTTCGTAAAAATTAAAGCAAATATTACTCGTGAAAGAAGAGTTTTTGAGAATATAGTTCATATTCACGCCACAAATATATCTAAAAATAATCCTTTTTATAAATCAATTACTGAAAGTGCTATGAGAACATTATTACATCCAAATTGCACACCTTTGAAATTGCCAGAAGATAAGTATGCAACTTGGAAAGAATTAACTATAACTTTAGATTATGTTTTGATGGGAGGTTAGTTGGTATTTTAATGAAGCAATTTATATTTTTTTTCTTTTTACTCCTTATTGGTTTTAAAGCTTTGTCTTTAGAAGTAACTTTAACTCAAGGTTCAATAAAACCTACACCCATAGCAGTAACTGATTTTTTTTCTAATGAGAATAATATTGTTAAAGTTGGAAAAAATATTTCTATGGTTATTTCAGATAATCTTGAAAGATCAGGACTTTTTCTTCCACTTGATAATAAAGCCTTTATCCAAGATACTGAATCTCTAGCTAATCAACCACGTTTTGAAGATTGGAAAGTTATTAAAGCGCAGCATTTAATAGCGGGAAAAATTTTAAAAAAGGAAAATAAAATATCTGTTGAATTTAGATTGTACGATGTTTTCTCCCAAAAACAGTTGATAGGAAAAAAATATGAAACTTCAGAAAAAAATTGGAGAAGGGTAGCTCATATAATTTCCGATGCTATTTTTGAAAGAATTACTGGTGAAGGTGGCTATTTTGATACACGTATTGTTTATGTTGCTGAAACAGGGTCTAAAGTAAATAAACAAAAAAGACTCGCCATCATGGATCAGGATCAGGCAAACCATCGATTTTTAACAGATGGCTCATACTTAGTTTTAACCCCTCGCTTTTCTCCAAACTCACAAAAAATTACATATATGTCTTATGTAAATAGAAAAAAACCCCGCGTATTTATTTTCGATATCGAGACTGGTCAACAAGAAATTGTAGGAGAGTTCCCTGGTATGACATTTGCTCCACGTTTTTCCCCAGATGGGAATAAAATTGTTTTGTCGTATTCTGATCCAGAAGTTGGAAATTCAGAAATTTATATTTTGGATTTGGCAACAAGAGTTTCGAGACGTATAACTAACAGTTCTGCAATAGATGTGTCTGCTAGTTTTGCCCCAGATGGCAAACAGATAGTTTTTAATTCTGATCGTAGTGGTCGAAGACATTTATATATTGCAAGTTTAGACGGAAAAAATGTGAAAAGAATTAGCAGGGAATCAGGTAGTTATTATACACCTGTGTGGTCACCAAGAGGAGACATGATAGCTTTTACTAAACAGCAGGGAGGACAATTTTATATAGGAGTAATGGAAACAAACGGCTTAAATGAAAGGATGATTGCAAAATCTTTCCATGTAGAAGGCCCAACATGGTCTCCTAATGGTAGATATCTAATGTATTTTAAGGAAGAAAGAACAGCAGAGGATGGCAGCGGTGGGGAATCCAGTTTGTATTCAATTGATTTAACTGGCTATAATGAACGCAAAATAATTACTCCGCTTGGGGGATCTGACCCTGCATGGTCACCTTTAATGCACTAGTTTTATATATTTTATTATATTTTTTTATATATTTGCTAAATAATTATGCGAAATAAGGAAAAAGATGCTAACAGTTCTAATTAATTAATGTAGAAGACCAGCTATTAAGGGAGTCAAGAAATGATTTATAAGATTTTATTATCAGTTTTTATGGTGGCGTTTATTGCCGCTTGTTCTACTACGCCTAAAGGCACAGCTGATTCATCAGGAAGTGGATCATCTGGAACATCTAGTATAGACCCTTCATCAGGAGACGCTGCTATATTGGAGGACCTAATTAACACACCTCTTGGACCATCAAGCGTTAGTGAAAGTGCATCTGCTTCAGCTTCAATTGAACCAGGTTCTCAAGAAGATTTAATTATAAATGTTGGTGATAGAGTGTTTTTTGCATATGATAGTGCTGAGTTAGATGCCGATGCTCAAGAATTACTTCTATATCAAGCAGCTTGGTTTAAGGAACACGATATACTATCAATAACAATTGAAGGACACTGTGATGAAAGAGGCACAAGAGAGTACAACTTGGCTCTAGGTGAAAAAAGAGCGCAAGCAGTTAAAAATTATTTAAATGGACTGGCAGTATTTCCTGTCATAAATACTTTAAGTTATGGTAAAGAAAGACCTGCTGTAGTTGGCTCAAATGAAGGTGCTTGGAGTCAAAATAGACGTTCAGTAACTCAAGTTAACTAATATAAATTCCTTAATACTTATTCAGGCGCTGACTTATTTCAAGTTAGCGCCATATTTTTGTCCTAAAATTTATATAAGCGAATAACATGTTTAGATATTTTGTTTTTATTTTAATTTTGCTTTTTGTAGGTCCATCATACTCAGAAGATTCTTTTTTAACTTTAAAACAACAATTGGATAGGTTGCAAAGGGAAGTTAGTGATTTATCTAAATCGGTTTTTGCAGGTTCTCGAGACGTCAAAAATGAACAAAAAAAACAATCAGAAACATCTTCTAATCTAACTGCTCTAACTGCGTTTGATTTAAGAATTTATGATTTAGAAAAAGATATTAAAAGATTGAATGAAGATTTTGAAGAGTTAATTTTTCAAATTGATGATTTGAAGATTCTAATGGATGAATTAACTTTAAGTTTGGATACAAAATTTACAAACAATCAAGAATTATCTGAATTAGATCAGACAACAACCCAAATAGAGATAAATAAAGAAGAAAATAATTTAATAGTTAATGAAAATAGTTTAGGCGATCTTGTGACAAGTTCAGAAAATATTTCTGATGAAAATGATGGGTTAGTTTTAAAAAGCAATGATGAATCGAATATAAACATTAAGCAAAGCCCTGAAGATGAATTTCAGCAAGCCATTGGTTTAATAATGTCACAAGAATATGATGATGCAATAATTTCCTTAAAAAAATTTATAGATAATAACAAAGAAAGTAATCTTGCGGGTTCAGCTCATTATTGGTTGGGGAAGATTTATATATTTAGAAAGGGGTATCGTGATGCTGCAATAGTTTTGTTAGAAGGATATCAAAAATATCCCAATAGTGTAAAAGCACCAGACATGTTGTATCAACTTTCAGAATCTTTGATTAATATTGAAAAATATACAGAAGCTTGCAATATGCTTAAAACATTATCAACTGAATATCCAGAATATAAACTACTAGATAAATCCCAAGCTAGAATTTCAGAATTAGGATGTATCATTGCTGTAGAGTGAAAATTACACAATCTTATTTTAATCTAATTTTAAAAAATTATTATTTATTTGAAAAGCAACCAAAGATTGCTGTAGCTGTATCAGGTGGACCAGATAGTATGGCACTTTTATTTTTGTTAAATGTATGGATTAAAAAAAATAAGGGATCATTAGTTGCATTAATAGTCGATCATAAGATCCGAAAAGACTCAGGCAAGGAAGCTAAAACGGTATGCGATTACCTGAAGAAACATAAAATTAGAAGCAAAATAATAAATATTAGTAAAAAAAATGTTTTAAAAAAGACAATGAGTGAGGCGAGGCAAAATCGTTTTTTGCAAATGGTTAGATATTGCAAAAAGTATAAATTTCTACACCTATTTGTTGGACATCATAACAATGATAATATTGAAACATTTTTACTTAGAAAAATTGCAGGAAGTAATTTTGAAGGTTTGAGATCTATGCAACATAAAACAATTATAAATGGTATTCAAATTTTGAGACCCTTATTAACATTTAAAAAATTGGCAATAATAAGATTTAATAAATCTAATAATATTGAATATTTTGAAGATCCTAGTAATGATAATCTAGACTATAGTAGAGTTACTGTAAGAAAATTTTTACTACAAGAATCAACCCATATTAACAATATTGAAAAAGATTTTAATTTAATTCAAAAATACTATCCATTTTATAAACAGAAATTGTTTCAAAATTTTCATAAAATAAATATTCATACATTTAATGATGAGATAGTTGTTAATTATAAAAAATTTGCAATGATAGAAAAAGAAATTAAAATTAAAATTATAGAAATAATATATAAATTTTTGATGCCAAGAAGAAATATCTTAAGATATGCTAAGGTTATTAAGGCGCTTGATTTGATTGAGAAAAAAAGTTCTATTACTACTAATCTTGCAGGAATGCATATTAATAAAGGTAATTTTTTTATTAGTTTTATGCTATAAAACATCAAAAATTATATTTCCTATTGTGTTTTTACAATTAATTCCTATTTATATTAAACTAATAAATAATGAAAAATATTACTAAAAACATCGTCTTATGGATTATTGTTGGGTTGCTATTAGTTGCCTTATTTAATCTTTTTCAGGGCACTACTTCTAACAAATCTTATACTAAAATTTCTTTCTCTGATTTTATTATAGCTACAGATACAGGCAATGTTTCAGAAGTAAATATCAGAGGTAATAAAATAGAAGGTTATTTTGATGATGGAAGGCCATTTTCAACATACTCTCCAAATTATCCTAATTTAGTAGATAAGTTAAATTCAGCTGGAGTAAAAATTACTGCCGAACCTGCTGATAAATCTATGCATCCTATATTGAGTGTATTACTTTCTTGGTTTCCCATGCTTTTATTAATTGGTGTGTGGATTTTTTTTATGCGTCAAATGCAAGGTGGCGGGGGAAAAGCAATGGGGTTTGGAAAATCAAAAGCCAAATTACTAAATGAAGCTGTTGGCAAGGTTACTTTTGATGATGTTGCTGGCATTGATGAAGCTAAACAAGAACTTGAAGAAGTTGTAGAGTTTTTAAAAGATACAAAAAAGTTTTCACGTTTAGGTGGAAAAATACCAACAGGAGCTTTATTAGTAGGCCCTCCAGGAACGGGCAAGACATTGCTTGCTCGAGCAATTGCAGGAGAAGCAAATGTTCCTTTCTTTTCTATATCTGGCTCTGATTTTGTTGAAATGTTTGTTGGAGTAGGAGCTAGTCGTGTGAGAGACATGTTTGAGCAAGGTAAAAAAAATGCACCTTGTATTATTTTTATTGATGAAATAGACGCAGTTGGAAGACATAGAGGTGCTGGATTAGGAGGAGGAAATGATGAAAGAGAACAAACACTCAATCAATTATTAGTTGAGATGGATGGATTTGAAACAAATGCCGGGGTAATCATTATAGCAGCAACAAATAGACCAGATGTTTTAGATCCAGCATTGTTAAGACCAGGACGATTTGATCGACAGGTTCATGTTCCCCTTCCTGATATTATAGGTCGAGAAAAAATTCTAAAAGTACATATGAAACACATTAAAGCGTCAAAAAAAATTGATGCAAGGGTTATAGCAAGAGGCACCCCTGGTTTTTCAGGAGCAGATCTAGCAAATTTAGTTAATGAGGCAGCTCTTTTAGCTGCTCGTAAAAATATGAAATTAGTAAGTGCTCAAGAATTTGAAGATGCAAAAGACAAAGTTTGGATGGGGGCAGAAAGAAGATCTAAGGTTGTAACAAAAGAAGATCTAGAGTTAACAGCATATCATGAAGCAGGACATGCAATTGCTGGACTTTACTCTCCTTTAAAAGATCCAATGCATAAAGTCACAATAATTCCAAGAGGTAATGCTGGCGGTGTAACGTGGTTTTTGCCTGAACATGACAAAGACTTTGGTAGATTGAATGAATATAAAGATGATCTAGTGGTAACTTTAGGTGGGAGAATTGCTGAAGAACTAATTTTTGGTAAAGATAAAATATCAAGTGGTGCAGCTAGTGATATTCAACAAATAACACGAAGGGCTAGAGAAATGGTTACACGGTTAGGTATGAGCGAAGAAATAGGTACGATATCTTATGATAGTAATAACGAGGAAGTTTTCCTCGGTCATTCAGTTACACAATCAAAAAATTTATCTGAGGAAACGGCAAATCTTATTGATAAGGAAGTTAAAAAATTGGTTGATGAAGCTACGATTAAATGTAGAAAAATTTTAACTGAACACCTAGATGAACTTCATATTGTAGCTAAAAGCTTGAAAGAATATGAGACATTAACATTAGATGAAATGAAAGATTTGATAAATGGGATACCTCCCACAAGAGATGATTTTAATGATGAAGCGGGAAAGCAGCCTTCTGTTACGCCTTCTGTTCCTAAAACTAGTTCTAAGGCTAGTCCACAAACTTCCTAATTATTAAAAACACTTTCTATTTATTTAATTTTTAAATAGAAGTGGATATGAAAAAAATTTTTGGTACTGACGGTATTCGCTGCATCGTCAATCAGGAGCCAATGACTACTGAAACTTGTTTAAAAATAGCGAAGGTGACAGGATATTTACTATCACATACTAATAAATATAAAAGAAGAGTTCTTATATCAAAAGATACAAGACTTTCCGGGTATTTATTTGAGCCTTTACTTACTGCAGGTTTTATTTCCATGGGAATGGATGTCGTCCTAGTAGGTCCATTGCCAACTCCAGCACTACCGATGTTGATTAGGTCTCTTAGAGCCGATTTGGGGGTAATGATTACCGCTTCTCACAATACGTATGAATACAATGGCTTAAAATTTTTTGATTCTGAAGGTTATAAATTTAATAGAACAATAGAAAAAAAAATTGAAAATATTATATCAAGTACAACAAAGTATAATAAAATTATAAATTTAAGTAATATATCTGGAAAAGCCTTAAGACTAGATGATGCCCAGGGACGTTATTCAGAATATTTAAAATCTACTTTAAATAATAAAACTACATATAAAAATTTAAAAGTAGTTTTAGATTGTGCTAATGGCGCAACTTACAATGTTGCTCCAAATCTTTTTTGGGAGCTTGGATGTGAAGTTATTGTTATTAACAATATCCCTGATGGTAAAAATATTAATTTAGAATGTGGGGCGGTAAATGTTACAAGTTTATCCAAAAAAGTAATTAAAGAGAAAGCCGATATTGGTTTCGCATTTGATGGAGACGGTGACAGAGTGATTGCTGTTGATGAAAAAGGCTCTTTAATAGATGGAGATAATATTATTGCATTGTTTGCAGAAAGTTTTTTACAATTAAATCAATTAAATAAAATGACAGTAGTGACAACAGTAATGTCCAATTTGGGATTTGAAGAATTCCTCAAAAAAAAACTAGGTATAAAATTAATTCGCACAAACGTAGGCGATGTAAATGTTATCGAAAAAATGCAAAAACAAAAATACAGTTTAGGTGGTGAGCAATCAGGCCATATTATAATGGGAAACTATTTGAACACAGGGGACGGTATATTGGTTGCTTTAAAACTTTTGGAAATTTACTCATCCTTTGCCCATTTCTTTTCGACCCAAAATATATCCTTATCATACGCAATCGCCCACCAACCCTACGCCCCATATTGTTTCTGTGACTATACTTGCCAACCTAGTCCTCAATTTGTACAAAGACCGCTCCCTTACAACTCAAACCAAACCTAATTCCCGACATACATAACAAACTGACACTTTTAAGAGTTCATGTCGGAAATTCGAATGACAGGAAGTCATTTGAACAAGTGACAATCGGCTACCGTCTGCCCTTCTACTTGCTGATCTCGATAAGGGCGCAAGACTGATATGTCGTTTCTTAATCCATTGATGCTGTTCGGGATACTTGCGATCTCCATCCCCATCATCATCCATTTTCTGAACCGCCGGAAATTCAAGAAGTTAATGTGGGCAGCAATGAAGTTCGTGAAGATCAGCGTGGATCAAAACCAGCGCCGCATGCGCCTGGAGGACTTGATCCTTCTTCTTGTTCGATGCGCGATAGTCGCGCTACTGGCCTTTGCCTTGGCGCGACCGGCCTTAAAGAGTTCCACCACTGACGCGCTGGGGCAGGCCAAAGTCACCAGCGTAGTGATTCTTGATAACTCCTACAGCATGGCTCTCCCTGGGGATGAAGGCAGTCGCACGACCTTTCAACAGGCGCAGGCTGCGGCAAGGACGACACTCAAAGCGTTGCCATCTGGTTCCGCGGTAAGCCTGTTGTTGGCTTCTGATATTGTACAGGGTGTGATCGACGAGCCTACGTATGACCTGAATCAGGCGCGCCAGGAGATCCATAATGCACAAGTCAGCCATCACGC
>ERZ651768.3520-NODE-3520-length-10458-cov-42.246219_pt1 | contig 10458 bp, 8 predicted proteins | sample MGYA00514754_ERZ651768 | MGnify/ENA metagenome assembly ERZ651768 | reverse complement strand
CCATGATCCCCAGCAAGGTTATGCCGCCGCCCATGCCGATCACCGCAGAAAGGATCGACGTGGCAAAAGCAGCCAGGATCAGGATAATGGTTTCAATCATTACGAATTGAATTTTACACTATGTATGCAAAAAATAATAATATCATATCACTTGGGAAAAGCTATCCTAATAATCTTCAGGTATACCATATTTCAATAAATGCCATTAAGACTTCATCAATTATGAATTATAAATCTTATTGTTATCGAATATTAGTTTTTATTTGAATAGAAAACCAAATGCTGTAACTTTTTTTATAGGGGGTAGATAAGACTTCTAGTTTGTAAGTCACTTATAATTCAAACAAATGAATAGGAGATATTTAATGTTTAGAAGGTCAATCATTTTTGCATTGCTAACAACCATCTTAATGGTGGGTTGTAATCAAAAACAAGAAATCCCATTTACTATCGATTATGAAAAATATCAGTTAGACAACGGATTAACTGTCATCCTTCACGAGGATAAATCAGACCCAATTGTAGGTGTAGCAATTCAATATCACGTTGGATCAAACCGTGAAACACCTGGAAGAACCGGGTTTGCTCACTTGTTTGAACATATGCTATTCCAGGAATCACAACATGTTGGGCAAGATCAATTCTTTAAAACAATTCAAAACGTAGGTGGAACCTTAAATGGCGGAACCAATAAAGATGGTACAGTTTATTATGAAATCGTTCCTAACAATGCATTAGAAACCGTTCTTTGGTTAGAATCAGATAGAATGGGGTGGCTTCTTTCCACTGTGACAAAAGCAGCTTTTATGAATCAACAAGAAGTAGTGCAAAATGAAAAACGACAAAGAGTGGATAACCGTCCATATGGTCATGCCAATTATGTTATGATAAAAAATATGTACCCTGAAGGTCACCCTTATAACTGGACAACTATTGGTGAATTGGAAGACCTACAAAACGCTAATCTTAAAGATGTTCGAAATTTCTATGAACAGTGGTATGGGCCTAATAATGCTACCATGGTGATTGCTGGAGATTTTATAAACCATGAGGTAAAACAATTAGTAGAAAAGTACTTTGGAGAGATCAAAGCTGGTCCAGAAAATAATAATCCGGAAACACAACCTGTTCAGCTTACAACAACAAAAAAAGTATATCATGAGGATAATTTTGCTACTTCTCCTCGCTTAACAATGACATTTCCTACAGTAGATCAACGTCATGTTGACGCAGCTGCTCTAGAATTGTTAGGTCAATTAATGGGTGATGGGAAAAAAGCACCATTATATAAGGTAATTGTAGAGGAAAAGAAATTGGCCCCAAGCCTGTATGCTTATAGTGGGACTCAGGAGATTGCTGGAACTTTCCAAATAGTTGTCACTGGATTCCCCACAACAAATTTAACTGATATAGAAAATGCTATTCATGAAGCTTTTGAACGTTTTGAGGTTGAAGGGTTTACAGAAGAAGATGTTGAACGATTAAAAGCAAAATATGAAACAGGATTTTATAATAGCATTTCATCTGTACTTGGTAAAGCATTTCAACTGGCTAGTTATAATGAATATTATGGGTCACCAGATGCAATTACTACAGAGTTTCAGAAAGTACTGGATGTAAATATGAATGATATAAAACAGGCCTATGCAAAATACATAAAAGATAAAAATTATGTTTTGACTAGTTTTGTTCCCAGCGGAATGGTTGATCTTGTTGCCGAAGGATCAGCTCTATTCCCGGTTAAAGAAGAAAAAATTATTGCAAATGAAGAAAAAACAGTTGGAAAAGGTGATATGGACGTGGATCAGATTTCTTCTTCATTTGACCGTTCAATGGAACCAATAAATGGTCCCCAACCTGGATTAAATCTTCCGAAAATCTGGAAAAATACATATGACAATGGAGTGTCTGTATATGGTGCAAAACATGACGAATTACCTCTAATAAGCTTTGGGATTTCAATCGATGGTGGTATGCTAATGGATGACCCAAACCAAATAGGTGTTGCTAATTTGATATCAGATCTGATGATGGAAGGAACCGCTAATAAGACACCAGTAGAGCTAGAAGAAGCTATCGATGCTTTGGGCTCTTCAATCAATATGTATACTGGAAAGCAAGCTATCAATATAGAAGTCAATACCTTAAAACGAAATTTTTCTTCAACCCTTGCTCTAGTAGAGGAAATTTTATTTGAGCCTCGATGGGATGCTACTGAATTCGAAAGGATTAAACGAGAAACAGTTGAAACTATCAAACGGCGTTCAGCGGTCCCTTCTTCAATCGCATCTAATGTATTTAATAAGCTCAATTATGGAGGACATATACTCGCTAATTCAACTTTGGGAACGATAAAATCCGTGGAAACTATTGAATTAGATGATCTAAAAGAATACGTTGATATTAATTTTTCTGCTCACCTAGGAACCATCAGCATCGTAGGCAACATTAGTCAAAATGAAGCCGTAGATGCATTTAAAGGATTAATAGAACGTTGGCAAGTTAAAGATTCAGAGATACCTGAATATGATATACCTGATCCTAACCAATCTGCTAAAGTCTATTTCGTAGATGTCCCTAATGCGAAACAGTCTGAGATTCGAATCGGATATCTGGGCTTGCCTCGTACGCATCCAGACTTTTATGCTACGACAATTATGAATATGAAACTCGGTGGCAACTTTAGTGGTGATGTAAATTTGATCTTGCGCGAAGAAAAAGGATTTACCTACGGTGCTCGCACACGATTTAGCGGATCTAGATTACCAGGAACATTCACAGCATCATCGGGTGTTAGGTCCAATACCACAGAAGAATCAGTGAATATATTCAAAAATTTGATGACAGCTTATAGAAATCCAATTAATGAAGAGGATCTTAAATTCACAAAAAATGTGACCTTAAAATCAAATGCTCGTCAATTTGAAACTCTAGGTGCTCTTCGAAGGATGATATCTAATATTGCCACCTATGATCTACCATTTGATTATATTAAGAATCAAGAAGAAATAGTTCGTAAAATGACGATAGATAGTCATAACGCCTTAGTAAAAAAATATATTCGCCCTGATGAAATGATATACCTTGTAGTAGGTGATGCTGCTACTCAGTTAAATGGGATGAAATCGCTTGGTTTCGGTAATCCGGTACTTTTGGATAAAGAAGGCAATCCATTATAAAATTGTTATATAATGTACATTTCTTCCAATAATGAATAGTAATCTATTCATTATTTCATAAACAGAATACCCGCTATCTGGCGGGCTTGATGTTATTAAAAGAGAAAATCTATTTTAAAAGTACCATCTTCTTAGTCTGCATGTATTCCCCAGCCTGGATCTGGTATAGATAAATACCAGCACTAACTGGTTCGCCGTTGTTATCGGTAGCATCCCAAATAATTGATCGATAACTCGCATCTTGGGTTTCATTGATTAATGTTTTTATTTTTCTGCCCAGCATATCATAAATAGTAATATTAACAAATGAATTTTCTGGTAAGTCGTAATGTAGTGTGGTTATTGGGTTAAATGGATTGGGATAGTTTTGTAGTAGATAGTAACTACCTGGCATACTTGCTTCATTTTCGATTTGACTCAGATCCAAGCCTATATAATTACAAACACCAAGGACCAGCGCATACGCGGTGGAATCGTAGTTTCCTGCTGCTTCACAATTCATATCCTCATAGGTTAAGGCCATTACATTTTCACCATGGTTCATCCACCACCAACTTTCAGGATATTGATCAGGGGTACCCGAAGTCCAGCTTACAAAATAATCCCAATTCTCAAAACCATTTACAAAATAAGATTGAACACTATTGATAAACTGTTGTTCTAGAATAGTATAATTTGCAGAAGTACCAACTTCATCGTGGTAGACAAAATAGCGTTTACAGGAATATGAAGAATGCATATTCAAGGCCACCTCAATTGGATTATTTACGAGTGTTGTAAGTTCAATAAACCGGTTTTTTAATACGGCAACTTCCGGTTCTAGGGGTACATCATCCCAACCACTTTCAATATCCACTCCATTGGCATTTTCACGAGAATAACCCAATTCCACACCATCAGGATTGTACATGGGAATAATATGAAATATGCAATTATTCCGGATAAAAGCCGCCAGCGGTGTATCTGAGATCAGAAAATTGATTATTTCATTGGTGACCCAAAAGGACTCTTCTTCTCCAGGATGGGTCCGAGCATGTATATAAATACGGTGATTTGAACTGGATTGTGGATTGTCTGCTATAGTTAATTCCCAAATGGCACGGTTCTGAATAGAAGCACCCAATGAATCAATCGATACGAATTGACTTTCCGCCCAGCGATCCAGATCAACAAGTAAACTATCATAACCGTAACCCCAATTAGCTGTCCTAGCCAAAGAATGATTAGGCTGATAACCATAAATAAATCCGCATTTATCTAATGACTCTATCTGAGAATAAATAATCGTGCTAAATACAAGATTTGATATAATGATTATTATTCCGATTCTCTTCATAATTATTTTAAACAATCCAATCAATAAAAATCATTTTTTACAAAGTACCTAACTCTGCACAGTAATTTTATAGTCCACCAATAATAAATATCTTTAAAGAAAAAACCCTGCAAAAGCAGGGATTCATTATGTTTAAGTATTTCATCCACTTTTAATCATTTTTAAATGAACCATAATTAACTGGAAATGAGTATAACCATCTACCAAAATCATTCACTAATTAAAATAGTTTGAGAAAATTACTTAATTCTTAATTGGTAATTAAACCAACAAATTGTTATTCAGGCTTAGGTGAGCCTCCTTGTAAAGTTACTTCTGCCCATTTTTTCTCGGTGATTGCTTCCATTTTCTTAGGACTGATTCTACCATCTTCTACATTGCCGCTCAATCGAATGGTTTGTGCAGCATAGGAAGCGTAACCAGGGCTGGGGGCAATAATCACAAATATATTCCCATCCTTATCTACAAGTCCTGCAGGTGCACCCCTTGTGAGGCACCGGGTGGCACAAGCTTTATGCCCTTCACCACTTAATCCACGTGAAGTGTAACAGGTAAGGTCAACTACTTCACCTTCAACTTGCGAATCTTTAGTTTTCTGTTTGGTTGCCTGATTTTTTGGATATAATGCCCCAAATGCTATGGAAAATAGTAGGAATAAAACAAAACTGGTTTTTTTCTTATTCATATTATTGCCCTTTCAATATTTAGTGATTTATTTTGTATCATTTAATAATACAAATGTAGTACCCTGCCTAAACACTACGCTAGTGAAGATTAATAGTTATAGTAATAGCTTTATCGTAGTGGAATTATAATATTTTACTCAGGCAACGAATCTAATTCAGCTACAATAATATCCCGTATCGTTGATTCGTTAAAGCCAGTTGTAGAGTATACTACATTCATATTATGATCTATTATCAAATTATGCGGGACATAATTATATGTAAGTTTGTTGTAAAGTAAATTATCGGTGTCATCAAGTATAGGGTAGGTAAGATTAAATGATTCGCCCCAAGCGATACAATTATATGGACCCCATTCCATTCCTAGTGAAACTACACGCAACCCCGCTGCGTAATATTCATTGTATATTGATTCGATCAACGGAGCCTCCGCCTGACAGGTAGTTCACCAACCAGCAAACCAGGTAAGCAATATAACATGATAATCCCCGCCATTAATTTTGCCATTGAGATCTACTAAACTCCAGGATCCAGTGTCATTATAACAGTATGCTCTGGGTGGTATCCATATTGTATCATTATTCATAATGATTGCTGCTGAATCACCAGAAACTAGGGGATAGTTTTCTTCCTCTTTTTCTGATACATCAGCGTTACAAGAGACAGTTATTAAAGCTATTATAGTAGAGAGCAATACAATCGAAAAAATATTGCTCATTTCAAATATATTACTTTTTGAACATGTGTTTTCTGACCAGCGGTTAACTGCATGAAATATACACCAGCAACATGATCTTTTCCGTTCCAACTGATATAGTGTGTTCCAGGTGAGTAAATGCCCAATTCACGAAAATCCACCACTCTACCAAGAATATCCAAAGCCGTTAATGTAATTGTACTTTCCTGCTGCAATGAAAATTCAATGGCTAGATTGCTGTTAAATGGGTTGGGATACATTCCATTAACAATAAAATTTGAAGGAAGTAAATCATTGTCCACACCGGATGTGGGATCATAATTAGTTCTAAAATATATATGTCCGTCTGATCGATAGTCTGCCCAAATAACATATACAAAATCACCATCGTCAACTATACGTGGTTGTTTTTGGCTTGCATCACTGCCATCATCATTCAACACTTGAATATTGGTAAGTTCATTACTGCTGGTATTCATCCCGCCGTAATAAATATCATATCCACCTCTTTGGTCTTCCCATACAACATGCAACCAATTTCCTGCTGTAATGGCAGTTTGTGGATGGTCCTGGCGGACGTCGGAAGCAGCACTGGGATCAACAATAATGCTATCACTAAATGATGATCCATCATCTTGAGATATTTTTAAAAAGACTTTTGGGTAATTATTTATTGCTGCCATGTATGCAATACCCACATTATCTCCAAGTCTGGACATACCAGGGCCAGAACTGGGACAATAATCAATTTCAAATTCATCAAATGATATGCGGGTCAGGTTTTCCCATACTGTCGTATCAGGATCTGAAAACATTGCATAAGTATCTCTTATATCTTCATCATCATTACGAAAACCAGCCATTTTACGCCCATCATTGAGGATCAAAATATCAGGTGGACAGCAATCACAAGGAATGGCGCCTGAATAATTATTTACAATTTCATCTGCGCTAAAAGATTGGCCTGTATCCACTGATGAAAGATAAAAGATATTTTGAAAGTTTAAAAAACGCTGGCTATAGGAATAATAAACCACATGAATATCACCATTGTCACTGGTAGTAATTTCCGGATAAAGATTGAATTCACTTTCATCTCCGATTGGAATTTCTTCTGTCCAAGTTTCGCCAGCATCCAAGGAACGTGAGTAATAAATGTTTGTTGCATCATAACCATTTCGTTGGTCTGCCCAAATAATATGGATTGTATTGCCTACAGATTCAATCTTTGGACCACTATACGATATTTCAATAGCATGTCCATCGACTGAATTAACCTGGATAGGCACGGAAAATGAACTACCATGATCTTCAGATCGTGCATAATATATATTTGGATTGTTATCAGCATTGATCCAAACAACATGAATTATACTATTGATATCAACGGTAATGTCCGGCCTTTTATTTAACGTACCCAATCCTTCAGAAATATTAATATTTGGGCCAAAGTCTGCCTCAAGGATAGAAATCAATCCAACAATGATGATGATTATATTCATGTTATTCTCCTAAAACTTTATCAATAACCTGCCAATACAATTGATATTATTAATACATTTAATAACATCCGAGCATTGGAATTTAACTCCCCATCAGTCTTAAGTATCTATAAACAAAAAATCCCCTGGGCAGGGTTTGAAGTTATTTTAGTAATACCATCTTCCTAGTCTGCATGTATTCACCATTCTGTATCTGGTATAGATATATACCAGCACTGACTGGCTTCCCATAGTCGTTGGTAGTGTCCCAGATGACTGATCTGTGACCAGCGTTTTGAGTTTGGTTTATTAGGGTTTTTACCCGTGTACCAAGCATATCATAGATGACAATTGTGACCGGCATGTTTTCTGGTAAATCATAACGCAGTGTTGTAACAGGGTTGAATGGATTGGGATAGTTTTGGTGCAGGAAAATTTTATTTGGTATTATACCATCTATTTTGACGGTTGAAAGTGCCTGCGAAAATTTGTATATCTTCCCATCGAATGAACAGATATACAGTTCATCATGCTGATCAATACCAAAGGAAGTAACTGAATATGGCCCTAGGTCGCCAAGGATAGATAGTTCAAGGGAATTATCCTCATCATAAGCTAAAGACCAAACGTCACCATATTCAAAGTCAGCAAAAATATATTTTTCATAAATATCCGGAACCAAAGTGCCACGATACACAAAGCCACCAGTTATAGATTCACCTATACTATGGTCATATGTATAGATAGGTAAAATCAATCCAGTAGTATCACACCCAGCGGCTGGGCTATAGCAGTGATTTCCCTCCATGATCTTCCAGCCGTAGTTACCACCAGATTCAAGGATATCTATTTCTTCATAGAGATCCTGACCTACATCTGCTATCCAACAAGAATTAGTATACGAATCAAAACTAAATCGCCATGGATTTCTAAGTCCATACGCATAAATCTCATCCCTGAATTCCAAAGTGTCAGAAACAAAAGGATTATCAACAGGAATGCCATAATTCAAGTTTGCTGAAACAGTATCAACATCAATTCTAAGTATAGCACCGAGCAGTGTTGTCAGGTCCTGCCCATTATTGTAGGGGTCCCCAAACCAACCGCCATCACCCATTCCAATATATAAGTAACCTTCAGGACCAAATACGATTTGACCACCGTTATGATTACTAAATGGTTGGTCAATTTGGATAATTATATGTTCTGATAATTCATCACCAACATCTGGATTATCTGGTGTAACCTGAAAACGGGAAACCACTGTTCTTAATGGATTCGGCGCGGTATAGTTAACAAAAAAATAGCCATTATTTTCATATTCTGGATGAAATGCTAGGCCTAGGAGCCCCCTTTCACCTTCGTGTACCACCTTATCACGTATATCAAGAAACATGGTTTTTTCTGTTACAGAATGATCATTCTGAAAAACATATATTGTACCCCTCTGTTCCAAAACAAAAATCCGATCGGATCCATCCGGTGCATGTTGAAGATCAACTGGTTCAGTGAAGTATAAATTAGGAAATGCTTCTTGTATCGCAACCTGACTTGTAGCAATTATAGGTAAAAATATTAGCAGTCTAGCTGAAAAAAAGATTTTATTTATTTTCATAAGGGGCTCAATGTAAAATAATTTTTTACGAATCACTGAGGCTAAATGTTTATTAACAAAAAACTTAGCTACTGGTCGGGACCCTCGATTAAGCCCTATTTCTTTGATTTTGGATATTATATGTTAGCAATAATGTTATCAATTTCAGCAAGGGTGTTGTCAATATCTTCAGCTGTATTATAAAGATGTGGCGAAAATCGAATTGCACCGGCTCGACTGGAAACAAAAACCTGGGCTGACTTAAGGCCTGTAATGATTTCCTTTGAATCAATGTTTTCAAAATAGGCTGTCACGATGGATGACCGGTTCTCATCATCCAAAGGTGATGTAATCACCGCAGTACGAGAACGCAGGCCCCTGATCAATACATCCGCTAACTGTCTATTGTACTGAAAAATTTTCTCAACCCCAACCTCATTAAGGAAATCGATCGCTCTGGTTAGTCCTACAGCACAGCCGAAGGCCATGGTACTGAATTCAAACTTTTGGGCCGCTTGCGGATAATCGATCCGGCTGGCATCCAATTCCCACATATTCTTATGACTGCGAAAGCCAACCAGTCCTGGTTCCAGTTTTTCCGAAAGATGGGGCGCAACATACATAAATGCCGCACCAAATGGCCCACACAGCCATTTATAGGCTCCGCTGATTAACGCATCCACTGGACATGCCTGGATGTCAATAGGTATGGCTCCCGCAGACTGGGTAGCATCCACAACCAATAGTGCATCATGATCCTGAGCCGCCTCTGCTAACAGCTGTAGATCAAAGGTTTGGCCATTACCGTATTCTACGTGGGAAATACAAACAACCGTTGTATTTTGATCAATCAAAGCAATGATATCATCTGTGTGCATGAAATTTCTTTTTTCTTTAGCCAGCCTGATCTCGCACCCCGTAGAGTTAGCCACGCGCTGCCAGGGATACACCGTGCTGGGGAATACAATTTCAGTGCTGACAACATTTTGATCCTTTTCTGGAGATACAGCCCAAGCCAATGAACTAAGCAGTTCTGTGGCGCTTGATCCAGCAGCAATATCATCCGCTGTAGCGTTAATCAAGTGCGCGGCTGCCCGGTGCAAATCTTTAAAGACATTTTCTTCGGCATGATCATCAAAATTGTTGCTGCCATTTTGGGCAACATCTGCAATCCATTCTGTAATAATCTGCTCTGCGCCGCTATACATTAGCGCCACATTGGCTGCATTGAGATAAACAAACTTATTTGCCGTGGGGAAGTCTTTTTCAGAAACGATCGGTTTCATGAAAGCCAGCGTAGGTAACCATAAATATTCATGATCATAATAATAAACGACATCGCTGCCGTGGAATAAGCTTTTTTATAAATAGAATAGATGCCTACCATCGCATTTCCTACCATCCAGATAAGCCAGGATAATATGTATTCATTAGCATTGAGGTAATATCCAAAAATAACCAGACCGGCACCTAGCCAGCCAATCA
>ERZ651768.3519-NODE-3519-length-10459-cov-9.715854_pt1 | contig 10459 bp, 8 predicted proteins | sample MGYA00514754_ERZ651768 | MGnify/ENA metagenome assembly ERZ651768 | reverse complement strand
GGCCAAAAGCCAGGCCACAGGAAATGATATTCCAGTGGCTCAGCCGAACCCCCTTGCCGCGCCCGGTGGTGCCACCAGTATAAAACAGCATGGCATCGTCATCCGGTTCGATCTTATAATCTTGAACGGGAATTTCGGTGGCTTGAGCCGCGTTCACAAGACGGCCATGCGGGTCCTCATCGACGAGATCCACCGTGATACCAGGATCGAGTGCGGCAAGGAATCGGGTTTCTTGTTCAAGCACGCCAGGATTGATCAAGCCCACATGGGTCTGGACGACCCGACCCTCGGCGTCGATTACGAACGATGTGGGCAATGCCATGACGCCCGGAAACGCCCGGTTCAACTCTGGCGTGGCCATCACGATGGGATAGTTGATCCCATACTCAGTGACGAAGTCCTCCACCAGCTGCTGTGGCCCTTCGTCAGTGGACACACCGATGACCTGTAGATGGTCCGGATATTGGTCCTGGAGTTTGATGAGGTCGGGAATCTCCGTGCGACATGGACCACACCAGGTCGCCCAAAAGTTAACAAGGGTGACTTTCCCGCGAAGGTCGTCGGTCGAGAATGTCCGCCCGTCAAGGTCCCGCATAACTGTGTCCAGCACGGGCGACGGGTTGGCCACAAGCTGAATCGACGCTGGACGGGTATCGGTCGGGAACACCGGTGCTGGCGCACCGGCCTCGACGTCACCTGGCCCGGAACCCGTTCCGCAGCCCGCGGCGAACCCGACCGAGAATGCCAGTACTCCAACCAGCGATAGCCCGCGACTACTCATATCGTCTCCCGGGGTCGACCCGACGACCCAACGTCTCTATTCTAGTGCAGCCGGTCGCCTGATGCAGACCGCGCCGCGCACAAACGTTGCCCTGGCTCATCAAGCTCCCCGTAGCCCGGGGCAGCCGTGGTCATTCGGATAGAATGCCTCCCGTCGATAAGACGACCTGACCGTGACGAAACGATCCTCGACGCCGCCAACCGACCCATCCCTCGCGACCGATGCGGACGTCTACCACGCCTATCGTCTGATTCTCGGTCGTGACCCTGACCCTGATGGGCTCGCGCACTATCGCCACCTCATCACGGACGGGCTGACCGTTGATGCGCTGGCGCGGACATTTCTGCATTCGGACGAACACACGCAACGAATCGGGCAGGAGCGCCGCAACGATGAAGCTGCGATCGACCTCGGCGGTTACCAGGTCATCGTCCGGCGGAGCGACCCTGACTTTGGAGCGGACATCGCGCATTGGCGGGTATACGAAGAGCCGGTCAGGGCCGCACTGCGCGAGCTTCTGACCGTTGGTGACACCTGCCTCGACGTCGGCGCCAACATCGGCTGCCACTCCATATTTTCGCAGCAGATACACCTTCACGGCTTCACCGCCTCGGCCCTCCTGCTGGGTACCGGGGCCTCCGAGATGCCTCCGGACGGGTCCCGTCAGGTGGCCTAGAGCGACGGCCGTCGCGGTTAGGGTGCCCGGCGAGGTAATCGAGCAGGGGCCGACGCGGTGGTGGGATCATGACGGACGCCGAGCCCACCGGATCGGGCTTCGACGGCGACGTCGAGGCACTCGCGATCGACGTGATCCGGGGTCTGGCCATGGACGCACCCCACGCCGCACGGTCCGGCCACCAGGGAACCGCCATGGCCCTGGCGCCACTGGCCCACGTGCTCTGGACGCGGATCCTCACCTACGACGCCGCCGACCCGTCGTGGCCCGACCGCGACCGCTTCATCCTCTCGGCCGGACACGCCTCGATCCTGCTGTACTCCATGCTCCACCTGACCGGTCACGGCCTGACCCTGGACGACCTCAGGGACTTCCGGCAGTGGGGCTCCGCCACCCCTGGCCACCCGGAGGCGGGCCACACGGCGGGCGTCGAGGTCACCACCGGTCCGCTCGGCCAGGGCCTCGCCAACGCCGTCGGCATGGCCATCGCCGAGCGGAACCTCCGGGCCCGATTCGGTTCAGGGCTGACCGACCACCACACCTTCGCCATTTGCGGGGACGGCGACCTCGCCGAGGGCATCTCCCATGAGGCGGCATCCCTGGCCGGTCATCAGGGACTGGGGCGCCTCGTCGCCGTCTACGACGACAACCACGTGACCATCGACGGACCGGCAGAGTTGGCCCTCTCGGACGATGCCCCGGCACGCTTCCGGGCCTACGGCTGGCACGTGGTCGACCTCGGCGAGGCCGCTGAGGACCTGGACGCCATCGAAGGCGGCATCCGCAGCGCCATGGCCGTCGGAGACCGACCCTCGCTCGTCGTGCTCCGGACCCACATCGGGCATCCCTCCCCCGACGTCGACAACCCGGCCGCCCACGGCTACTCGCTGACCGCCGATGGCATTGCCGAGACGAAGCGCCGCATGGGCCTTCCGGAGGACGAGTCCTTCTGGGTCCCGGATCGGGTCCTGGAGCAGTATCGGAGCGCCGGGCGTCGGGGGGCCTCGGCACGTACCGCCTGGGAGGGACGCCTGGCGGCATTCGACGGCGACCGCGCCGCATGGGACGCGGCTCAGGCCGGCGGGGGTGTCGACGGGTGGGCCGACCGCCTACCGACCTGGGATGCCGGCGGTGCGGTGGCCACCCGGAAGGCCAGCAACGCCTGCCTGCAGGCCCTGTTGGACGTGGTCCCCGGCCTGATGGGCGGCGGAGCCGACCTGACCGGCAACACCGGCACCACCATCAGGGACCATGGCGTCCAGGGTCCTGACTGCCCCGAGGGACGCCAGCTGTACTTCGGGGTTCGCGAGCACGCCATGGGCGCCATCTCCAACGGCATGGCACTCCATGGTGGAATGCGCCCGGTCAACGGCACCTTCCTCGTCTTCAGCGACTACATGCGCGGCGCGGTCCGCCTGGCCGCCCTGAGCTCGGCCCGGACGGTCTTCGTCTGGAGCCACGATTCCGTAGGGGTCGGCGAGGACGGACCCACCCACCAGCCCGTCGAGCATGTTGCAGCGCTCCGCGCTATACCGGGCATCGAAGTCTTCCGCCCGGCCGATGCCAATGAGACCGCCGCCGTCTGGCGCCACATCGTGGAGAGCCACGGGCCCGTAGCCCTCCTCCTCACCCGCCAGGACGTACCGGTACTCGAAGGGACCACCGACCACGCCGCCGTCGCAAGCGGCGCCTACGTGCTGGCCGATTCGGACGGTGTCCCGGAAGTGGTGCTGATCGGCACCGGCAGCGAGGTGTCCGTCGCTCTGGATGCTGCGGCAACGCTGACCGCCGCAGGACGGGCGGTACGGGTGGTGTCAATGCCGTGCATGGAGCTGTTCGCCGAGCAGGCAGAGGACTACCGCTGCAGCGTCCTCCCCGATGGGGTCCCCACCCTCTCCGTGGAGGCCGGCGTGACCTTCGGATGGGCGCGGTGGGCCGACCGGAGCGTGGGCATCGACCGGTTCGGCGCCTCGGCACCAGGCGAACGGGCCATGGCCGAGCTGGGGATCACCCCGGACGCCGTGGTGACTGCCGCAGAATCGCTCCTGGACCGACCCGGGGGACCGCGATGAGCCGACTCCACGACCTCTACTCCGAACAGGGCCAGAGTCCCTGGCTGGACAACCTGAAGCGCAGCTGGATCGTCTCTGGCGAACTGCAGGGCTGGGTCGACCGCGGGGCACGCGGGATCACCTCCAACCCATCCATCTTCCAGAAGGCCATGACGGGCACCGACGCCTACGACGAACAGCTCCGTTCCCTCACGGCTGAGGGCGCCAGCGTCGAGGAGAGCTACTGGAAGCTCGTGGTCCGCGACATCATGGACGCCCTTGAGATCCTGCGTCCGGTCCACGAGTCCTCGGACGGCCTCGACGGCTACGTCTCCGTGGAGGTGGATCCCCGGCTGGCCACGGACACCGGGGGCACCATCGCAGCGGCCCGCGAGCTCCACGGGCGCATCGACCGGCCGAACCTCTACGTGAAGATCCCGGCCACCGCCGAGGGCATCCCGGCTATCCACCGGATGATCTCGGAGGGCCGAAGCATCAACGTCACCCTCATCTTCTCGCTGGACCGCTACCGCGAGGTGATGGAGGCCTACGTGTCGGGCCTGGAGTCCTGCCCGGGCGACCTCTCCGGGGTCTCCTCGGTGGCGTCGTTCTTCATCAGCCGCACCGACAACGAGGTCGACCGACGCCTCGATGTGCTGGGTGGCCCTGAGGCACTCTCCCTGCGGGGACGTGCTGCGGTGGCTCAGGGCCAGGTGGCCTACGACATGTTCCGGACGGTGTTCAGAGGCCCGCGCTGGGATTCCCTCGTCCAGCGCGGAGCACGGGTGCAGCGGCCACTGTGGGCCTCCACGTCGACCAAGAACCCCTCCTATCCCGACACCCTGTACGTCGACACGCTCATCGGGCCCGACACTGTGAACACCCTCCCCGATGCGACCCTGGAGGCCTTCGAGGCCCACGGTACGGTCGCCCGGACCATCGATGCCGATCCCGACTCCGCCCACGGCGTGCTACGGGCTGTCTCCGATGTGGGCGTCGACCTGGCCGAAGTCTCCCGTGTCCTCGAGGACGAGGGTGTGGCCGCTTTCGTGACCTCCTTCGACGACCTGCTGGCCGACCTGGGAGCGAAGGCCGCCACCTTCTGACCACCTGCTTCCGACCGACATCTTCTGACCAGCTCGTTCTGACAGCCTGCCCGGGACTCCCGGGCGAAGTGCGTTTCATTTCGCAACTGACTGCTACGCTCCGGCCATGTCCGACGACGCCACCACCGACGGCTGTTCCATCGCAGCCACCCTGGCGGCGGTCGGCGACCGTTGGACCCTGCTCATCCTCCGGGACCTCTTCCGCGGGGTACGCCGCTTCGAACGCCTCCACCAGGACCTCGGAATCGCCCGCAACCTCCTGACCGACCGGCTCCAGCGCCTGGTCGACCTGGAGATCGTGCACCGGGTGCCCTACCAGGATCGACCTGTCCGTCGCGAGTACCACTTGACCACCAAGGGAGCCGACCTCTCCCCGGCGCTGGTGGCCCTGATGCACTGGGGCGACCGGTGGTACGCCGTCGACGGGCCTCCCACGCTCCTGGTCCACGACGCCTGCGGCACGCCGCTCGACCAGGCCGTCTCCTGTCCCGCCTGCCACGAGCCGGTCGGACCCCACCACATCCGCAGCCGCCCGGGACCGGGACGTGCGACCGAGACAACAGGAGCCGATCGATGACCGGACCATACGACGACCTGCACGGCGAGGACCTGCTCGCTGCGGCCAGGGAGGTCCGCGACGCCCACCACGGCACCCGGATCACCTACAGCCCCAAGGTGTTCATCCCGCTCACCATGCTCTGCAGGGACCGCTGCGGCTACTGCACCTTCGCCCAGCCGCCAGCCCGGCTCCGGTCGCCGTACATGTCCACCGAAGAGGTGCTGGAGATCGCCCGCCGTGGGGCGGCTGCCGGCTGCCACGAAGCGCTCTTCACCCTCGGAGAGCGCCCGGAACTCCGCTATCCGGTGGCCGCCGACTGGCTGGACCGCCACGGGCACGCCACGACGCTGGACCTCCTGGCCGAGATGGCCCGGCTGGTGGTCGCCGAGACCGGCCTCCTCCCCCACGCCAACGCCGGTGCCCTGCACGCCGACGAGCTCGCCGCCCTCCGGAGCGTCGCCCCCTCACAGGGGATGATGGTGGAGTCGCTCCGTCCGGACCTCGACTGCCACCGCGGGGCCCCAGACAAGGACCCGGAGCGGCGTCTCGAGACCCTCGAGGCCGCCGGTCGGCTGGCGATCCCGTTCACCACCGGAATCCTCGTAGGGATCGGCGAGGGTCGTGCCGACCGCATCGCCGCCCTGGAGGCCATAGCCGTATCGCATCGCCGCCACGGACACGTCCAGGAGGTCATAGTCCAGAACTTCCTGCCCAAGCCGGGCACGGCGATGCACGCGGCACCGCCCTGCCCGACCGACGAGTACCTCGAGGCCATCGCCCTCGCCCGTCTGATCCTCCCGCCCGAGATCCACCTCCAGGCCCCACCCAACCTTTCGGACGACTTCGGCCCGATCCTGGACGCCGGCATCGACGACTGGGGTGGCGTCTCGCCGGTAACCGCCGACCATGTCAACCCCGAACGACCCTGGCCTGAGCTCGACCGCCTCAGGGAGGTCACCGAGGCACGGGGCTTCACCTTGGCCCCCCGCCTGACCGTCTACCCCGAGTACGTCCGGGACGACGCCCGGTGGATCCACGCGGACCTCCGGTTCCCGGTGATGGACCGGAGCGATGCAGAGGGCCTGGGACGGGACGACCCGGGGGCCGTCTTCCCCGAGGAGATAGAGAAGGTGACGGCTGCCGACGGGGCCGAGGTCCGTCAGGTCGGACACCGCTCGACCGCCTGGTACTCCGGCAGCCCGACCAGCCCGATGATCCTCGTTCCGGCGAAGGCATCGGCCCGGGGCCAGGTGCGCGAGGTACTCGACGGCGTGATGGACGGTCAGCAGGCCGACCACGACGAGCTGCTGGCCCTGTTCGGAGCCCGCGGCCCGGAGGTGGCGGCCGTGGCCGAGGTGGCAGACGAGCTCAGGCGCCGGGCCGTCGGCGAGACGGTCACCTGGGTGGCCAACCGGAACATCAACTACACGAACGTCTGCACCTACAAGTGTCGGTTCTGCGGATTCTCGAAGGGTCCCCTGTCCCTCAACCTCCGGGGAACCCCGTACCTCCTGGAGATGGACGAGATCGCCTCACGGGCCGCCGAGGCCGCCCGGATGGGGGCTACCGAGGTCTGCCTGCAGGGTGGAATCCATCCCGACTTCGACGGCGACTACTACATCGACGTCACCCGGGCCGTCCGCGAAGCCGTCCCCGACATCCACGTCCACGGCTTCACCGCCCTGGAGGTCACCGAAGGCGCCCGGCGGCTGGGCGAACCGCTGGCCGACTACCTGAGGCGGGCGAAGGAGGCCGGGCTGAGGTCCCTGCCCGGCACGGCCGCCGAGATACTGGACGACGGGATCCGGGCCGAGCTCTGTCCTGACAAGATCACGACCGACGAGTGGCTGGAGGCACACCGCACAGCCCACGGGGTCGGAATCGCCTCCAACATCACGATCATGTACGGGTCCATCGAACGACCGGTGCACTGGGTCCGCCACCTGCTCCGGTGCCGCGACCTCCAGGAGGAGACGGGCGGCTTCACCGAATTCGTCGGCCTGCCGTTCGTGCACATGGCCGCTCCCATCTACCTCCAGCGGAAGGCCCGTCGGGGCCCGACGTTCCGCGAGAACCTGCTCATGCACGCCGTGGCCCGCATCGCGTACCACGGGCTGATCGACAACATCCAGGCTTCGTGGGTGAAGATCGGCTTCGACGGGGTGACGCAGCTGCTGCAGGCCGGGGTCAACGACCTCGGCGGAACCCTCATGGACGAGAACATCTCCCGGGCCGCCGGAGCACAGCACGGCCAGCAGGTCTGCGAGGACGACCTGCTCGGCATCGTCAAGCCCCTGGGTCGCACCCTCGCCCAGCGGACCACCCTCTACGGCCGGGTGGACCGGGGCCACCGCCTCCCGGTGCTCAGGGAGCACGACGGTCGGACCCTCATACCCGTCGTCAGCGCCTGACCGCCGACAGGCTCGTCGGAGCGCGGCGCCTCACCAGCCCCCGTCGTCCGGCTCGTCGAGCAGGTGGGCGGCCTTCTCGACGGCCCGACGTGCCCGGGTGATCCGCCGTTCGTCCAGCGGCAACTCGGTTCCACCGGCGTCGATCGATTCCCGCAGGCGCAGGATGGCCAGGTCGGCCAGCTCCTCGGCGATGGCCTCCAGGCGGACCCTGATCTCCAGGAACTCATCGGCCATGGGAAGCCTCCAGGGCCTCGGCAACCACTTCCATGGGATGTCGGACCTCGATGCCCGCCGCTGCGAGGTACATCGCACAGCCGGGATTGGCGCTGAGCACCGTCCGCGCGCCCGATCGCCGGAAGGCCCGGCCTATCGAAGCCACCTTGCGCTCGCGTACCTCGCCGGCCAGGCCCGGTTCCAGCATCGAGAATGCTCCCCCAGCCCCACAACACAGGCCCTCGTCGTCCAGCTCCACCAGCGGAACGTAGGGCCCGAGGACGTCACGGACCGCGCCGTGGGTCCCCTGGACGTGCCGGAGGTGGCAGGGATCGTGGACCACCATGGGTTCGTCCGTCCGGGTTCCGGGCCTCGGCAGGGCCTCCGGATTCGCCGCCAACCACTCGTGGACGTCGAACACACGGCTCGAGAAGGCAGTGCCCGCCGCCGTCCCCAGCAGCGTGCCGTACCGCTTCAGGGCCGCACCACAGCCCGCCGAGTCCACGAGGATCGGACGATCTCCCGGAAGAGCGGCCATGACCGCCTCGGCGCGGCTGCAAGCCTCGTCGTGGAGGCCTGCGTGCTCGTGGAGCGCGCCGCAGCACCCGACACGGTCACCGGTCCGATCCACGGTCCGACCGGACGCCTGCAGCACGTCCTCCACGGCGTCGTGCACCTCCGGCTGCCAGGCGTCCATCACGCACCCGGTGAAGAGCAGCAGGTCGGCGTCGGCCACAGGCGACCGTCGTCGGCCACCACGCAGTGGGAGCCGGGCCGGGAACAGCCCCGTCCGCCTGAACATCCCGAGGCGCTGTACCACGGCGAGGAGGCGGCTCCCCCACCGGAGCAGGCGCGGTCGGCCCAGGAGCCCGAGGCCCAGTCGGAGCCTCCACGGAGCGGGCCGTTGCTCGACCATCGCGGCGCGGGTCATCGAGATGAGTTCGCCGAAGGGCACGCCCGACGGACAGGCCGTCTCGCAGCCAAGGCACTGCACGCAGGTGGACATGGCGTCCAGCCACTCTGCGTCCATCGGAGCACCTTCCAACTCCGCTGCGCCCATGAGGGAAATGCGGCCACGCGGCGACCGGCTCTCGTCGCCGGTGACCCGGTAGGTCGGACAGTGGGGAAGGCACAGGCCGCACTGCACGCAGGCCGCCAGGGCGTCACTCCGCAGGCCGAGCGGGCCGGACGCGGTCATGCCACCGCCCCGTAGGGATCCCGGCCCGGGTTGAGGCGCCCCGTCGGATCGAAGGACGCCTTCATGCGGGCACCCAGTGCGCGGACGCCGTCGTCCACCGTGGGCGGCGCTCCCTCCAGGGGCTGGTGCACCACTCCCGTTCCCACCTCGAGCACGCCGCCCGACGGTAGGTGGCCGGTCCACCTCCCACGCCCCACCGGAAGGTCCGGTGGATCCATCCCCGCCATGCCCAACCGGGCCAGCCGTCCCGCCGTGCGCTCCAGGTCCTCGGCGTGGCCTTCCAGCAGGACCGACGTACGGGCGCCGTCCCAGAGCACGCAGGCCGGCCGGTAGGTCTCACTCAGGACCCGGTCGGGCTCGACCTCTCCACCCATCCAGACGACACGGGCCGGCAGGGGGCGGGTTCGCAGGATCACGACTCCCAACAGGGCCAAGGTTCCCAGCGAGCCCACCAGCAGGCGACAGAGGTCGTAGCCGGTCACGTTCTTCACGGTCGGCCCTCCTGCGGTGAACGTCGCCCCGTCGGCTCCGACGCAGTCCGCCTGGAGCAGGACGTCGGCAACGGCCCCGACCCTTCGTCGCCGCAGGGGGCCACGCCCCACCGCCAGGGCACCGCCCACTGTGGATCCCGGAGGCCCGTCGATCCCCACCTCCTGCCCGTGATCGGCCAACGCATCGGCCAGGTCGGCCAGGAGCGTCCCCGCACCGACCTTCACCGTCATCTCCGCCGGCTCCAGGGCCAGGATCCCCAGCGGTGCCGAGACCTCCCTGGCACCGGCCGCACCACCGCCGAGTCCCCAGCGGGTGCCTCCCCCACGCACGCACACCGGGCCGGAGATCCCCACGGTCCCGCGAAAGGCCTCCATCCGGTGGTCCACGGGAGTCATATCCACATGCCCTCGGGGACGCGTCCCAGGCTGGTCACGTGGCCGCACGAGGCCCCGGAGGGCAGCACCTTGGCCGGGTTGGCCATTCCGGCCGGATCGAACGCCGTTCGGAGCCGCTGCTGGGCCTCCAGGTCCGCCGGACTGAACTGCAGTGGCATGAACCGCTTCTTCTCCAGCCCGATCCCATGCTCGCCCGACAACACGCCCCCAACCGCCACCGAGACGCGGACGATCTCCTCTCCGGCAGCGAGCACCCGCTCCATCACCCCCTCCTCCCTGGCATCGAAGACGATCAGGGGATGCAGGTTCCCGTCTCCCGCATGGAAGACGTTCATCACCATCAGGTCCTGCTCGTCGACGATCTCGTAAATACGGGCAATTACCTCCGCCAGCTTCATCCTGGGGATGACCGTGTCGTTGAGGTAGTAGCCCGGCTTGATGACTGCGATAGCGCCGAAGGCATTCTTGCGGCCCTTCCAGATCCGTTCCCGCTCATCCTCATCGGCAGCTACCCGCACCGACCGGGCACCATGGGTACGGGCCAAGCCGTTGATCCGACGGATCTCGTCGGCCACGC
>ERZ651768.3518-NODE-3518-length-10459-cov-15.122712_pt1 | contig 10459 bp, 5 predicted proteins | sample MGYA00514754_ERZ651768 | MGnify/ENA metagenome assembly ERZ651768 | reverse complement strand
CAAGTACGGCAAGTTTCTACATCATTTGGATTTTTAGATCCTTTACCATCACAGGTTTCACATGGCGCTGGCGCAGTGAAAGTAATGGTTTTTTTCACGCCTTTGACTGCTTCTTCAAGCGTCAATTCCATCACGTAACGAAGGTCTGAACCACGGCGCTGACGTTGTTGCTGACGACCACCGCCACCAAACGCACCACCAAAGATATCACCGAACTGGCTGAAAATATCTTCAGCGCTAAAACCGCCACCGAAGCCACCACCGCCAAAGCCACCATTTGGACGAGTTGTATAGGTGATGCTTCCAATCCCTCCTACACCGCCGGTAATGAAAGCATCTCCGGCAGTTTGGGAATTATAAAAACTTGTGGTACTTTCGCCAGTTACTCCTGCACCCGGTGCGCCTGCACTATGCTGACTTCCACAATATACACCGGCAGCGCCATTATCACCTGTACTAGTGCAACCATACCCCTGTCCGCCAAATGTGGTTGTTTGACCATCCATATAGTTGGTAGTGTAGCCATAATAACTTCCACCACCGCCACCACCAGCAATGATTAAAGGGGTGATGTCTGTTGCATTTGAGCCTGTTTTTTTAACAACAAATGTCCCGCCACCGCCTCCGGCATCAGTATATGTACAGCCATTATCTCCATGCTCTCCTCGCTGACCAACTATTATTTTTAATATATCACCTTGACTCAAATTGAAATCAGCCTTCATCCTGGCACCTTTACCACCTCTACGATCAGTGTCATCAGAATATTGTTTATCGCCAGAACCACCCTCTGCACCCCACACTTCAATCGTATACACTCCACTACTAGGGACGGTCCATTCCTGGATACCCTGGGTATTTATAGTAACGGCATCATCCAGGGTGGTGTTGTCATAGGCAGCGTTCACCTGGTCTTGGTCAGGACCAGAATTGTTGGTTTTAGTGGCGTTGGTGAAGGTTGCGGTTATTTGAGTAAAAGCTATAGTCGGCAGCAAACCTGCAGCCAAGATGATGAAGAAATAGTTTTTGAATGTATTATTCATAAGGCAGCTTTATTCTGCAACAACCTCACTTATGCCATAGCCCAGGATCTCGATGGGAATATCCTTAGGATCGACGAATTCACTTGCATCGGTAAATGCAACAATAGAAACCCCGGCAGAAATCGTGGTAAACACCATGCTGGCCAGCTGCCCCGTACCGGAAACAGACGCCGAATCCACCCCGAGAAACCCGGAATAGATATCAATCAGGCCTAGATCTGTGTCATCCTCGTAGTAAAACAGCATTTCCGGGGCACCTTCATAGAAAGATCCCGGGCTTAAACTCAATAATGAAAGCTTCGTTTTATTATAGCTCACCTGGATGTGGGAACCGGCAATACTGTCTACATCCATGGCGTGTATATCCAGCGTCACACCACCACCGACGCTGGTGCTTGCCGTAGCCGGGAAAAACACCACTGCCGGTGTCTCGAACCCTATATCTTCTGCCGTTTCAGGATCTAACGGGTTGGTAAATACACCTGTGGTGCCGGTCACATCTTTGGTGCAGGACGTGAACAGGATCATGCAGATGAATGTGCTGTACAGAAAAGAGCGCATTAGAGGTCAAATTCCCATTTTAGCATGGTCTGTTGCAAATACGGATCATAGGCAATCCTGATTGGCAGTGCTGCCTCTCGGTCGTCTGACCGGGCTTCTACATCCTCAGGCCCGGTTAAATAGGCATGGACCATGTTCCCGATCCAGACCACAGTCGTTAAACTGGAAAACAACAGTAAGTTGTTGTTTCTTTTTACCATTTCTTCATCAGCCTCTACCACCAGCGCCCGGTAACTGGCGATCTCATCCTGCGTGCTGGCGGCGTTATAAGCGGTCAGGTTACTGTTATAATCTGATTGGGCAGTATTAAAGGCTGAATTATTGCTCAGGGTCATTCCCAGCAGGATCACTTCCAGGCCGATAAAGGCATATCCTTCTATTTTTTTGTCGCTGTAGAGCTGGCCCAAACCCGGAAAAGCGGCGGAGCGCATTAAGGCCCCCCCCTTCGTCTTGACGGCTGCAAAGGCCTGGCTTTCTAAGTAAGCACGGGTACCCATTTGTCTCTTTTTGATCAAATCCTGGGGAATAGTAAGATCCAGAATATCCCAGGCCAGGATTTCCATTTCGGTGATTAAGCCATCAACCTCACCCTGGTAGGACAAATTTTTCATATTCTCGGCCGCTCCAGTAGCCACAGAAAACATCTTGCAGTCAATCGTATAGGTATTTCCAATCTTGCCAATGGAGCCATTGATCATGAACTCGACCCCCAGTGCGGCGCCCACTTCAGCAGCACATTCCTCACTGGTACATTCGCCGGCAGAAAACCCCTGTTCCACCAATACATCAGTCATCGTCCGTCTATCTACCATCCTGACCCGGTCGGTGTAGTCCATTTCAGTAGTGAACCTGTCGGTCAATGTTTGTGCTTCCAATACGGATATACCCCGGCCGTCAAAGTCGATTACGGCCATGGTTGGTTTTTCGGTTTCACCGGCCCGCTGCAGTTTCAGCCTTGGCGGTACTTCCAGGCCGACAATTTCCCAGGACAGGATCTGCATTTCCAGGAGCAACCCTTCTATCTCACCTTCATAAGTGGTATTTACAGCCTGTACAGTTTCCCCTGTTTCGACAGAGAACATTTTGGCATCAATGGTGTAACTGTCGCCCATTTTACCCAATACACCATTGATCATGTACTGCACACCCAGAAGCTGGCCAACCTCGGCGGCACATTCATCGGTGACACAGCCTGATTGCGCCAAACCCTGTTCGGCCATGATATTTTCAATAGCTTTGCGCTCGATCAGGCGTACGGCGTTGGTATTGCCAATTTCCGTACGCATGCGTTCGGTGAGCGTCTGTACTTCCTGCAGGTTAATACCCTTGCCCTCAAAGTCCAAAATAGCCACCGTGCGGAGAATTGTTGGGGTATCGTCAACTACAGCAACAGGAAGACTTATCGCTGCCGGCATGTAATTAACCATAAATCCATCGCCAATACGTGTCTCTGATTTGTTACCGACACGGTCGATGGCGTAGGCACTGGCAAAATACTTTACGTCAGACTGCAGTGTTAATCCGGTCAGCAATGTATCGGCAATACTTTTAGTTTGTATCCAGGGTACTACATCCGCTGCACCTGGTGACTTGCCCAGGGCAAAATAGAACCGCTTTATGCCGGACAAAGGATCGCTGCCGGCCATACCGAGGTATAATGAGTCGGTGGTTAAAATATTATCTCTATCTTGCGTGAAGCTGCCTTCATAAAGATGACTGATAACTGGAGCGGTGTTATCAAATATAACCTGGGAACCATCGGTGGTTGCGCTGTGCGATCCACGGGGATCGCCATTGAGATCTTCTGGCGTGAAGTGAAACAGCACCACACCTTCAGAATCGCTCGGTGCCATGGTCTTGGTAGCAAACCAGTTATCCCCAAACCCAACCACAGCAGCAGGTTCTCCAGCAATCATAACAACTGGACTATTGATTTGTTCTTTGGTACGAATAATAAGCGAAATAACATCCCCAGCTTTGGCTCCCCGGGTGAATGATCTGTTACTAGAAGCGATAGAAATACTTTCTACAATGGTTTTAGGTTGAACAACTTGCGGCGATCCATCATTAACCATAAATCCATCACCGCTGATTGTTTCAGATTTGTTTCCTAACTTATCGATGGCATAGGCGCTGGCATAATATTGTACATTGTACTGCAGCGTTAAGCCAGTGAGTAAGGTGTCCCTGATACTCTTTGTTTTCGTCCAGGGTACTACATCCGTCGCGCCTGGTGACGTGCCCAGGCCAAAATAAAATTCCGCTACACCGGATAATGAATCGCCGCCAGTCATTCCGAGAACCAGCGAGTCCGTGGTTAAAATATTATCTTCATCTTGTGTGAAGTTGCCTTCATAAAGATGGTTGATAACCGGTGCCGTGTTATCATATAAGATTTGCGAGCCATCGGTGGTTTCAGTAAAGGAACCACGCGAATTCCCATTCATATCCACTGGCGAAAAGTTAAACTGCACTACTCCTTCAGAATCGCTCGCTGCCATAGTCTTGGTAGCAAACCAGTTAACCCCAAACCCGACCACAACAGCAGGTTCTCCAGCGATCGTAACAACAGGGTTCTGGATTTGTTCGCTGGTAAGAAAAATAAGTGATATAACATCCCCTGCTTTGGCACCCTTGGTGTAGGATTTATTACTGGTTGCCATGGCTATACTTTCTACAATACTTCCTTCGGCCTTTTTAATCTGCAGCTGATTAGTGCTGGGCGCACCGATACGGTCATAGCCTGCAAAATCATTTATCCTCGCCGTAAATAGCGCCGTTGCGCCCGCAGCAAAGTATCGGGCTTTCTTAAACTCATCCTGGCTAAGTGTAACAACAATTGAATTACCAATATTATCCTTGCTAATTGTTACCGCGGATCCAATATCAAGCGTGTCACTGCCATCAAAACTGACCAACACCTGTACCCTGCCCCCAATTAAACTCAAATCGTTGTCGATCGGTATGGTTACCAGCACATTCTGGTTGCTGGAAGTCCATTCGTTTTCCACAACAGTGCCACCGGAAGTGCTTACCTGTCCGACAGTGAAATCCGCTGGCGGCGCCTGGTCAAAAACGACATAGGAATTATTGGTAGTGGCCGTAATACTAGAACTGGTACCGGCGGGATCTACCGCCGTAATATTGAATTCTACTCGTCCTTCAGGGTCATTTTCTGTCAAAACATAACTGGCCTGGTAGGTATCCTGACCAAGAACCGTAATTGTTTGCGGCGGTTTATTCATAATAGTTAGCGAACTGGAGTCAAGCCGTGCATCCTGGATACGAAAGGTGAGTTGTATTTCATCATTTACGCCGGCTATGGCTGGATCAGCACCACTGGCAGCGATCGCGACCTCTTCAAAAATGGGCCTGGTCCCGTAAAAGCGGACGTAACTGTTATCCGTAACTGCTGTTAGCTTTTCATAAGGAATAGCGTTCTGGTCTGTATAGTCAATAGCAAACTGGGCCAGACCGACTTGATCCTGATCGGCAACAGCAATGGAAAAAAGATATTTATTCTCACCCAGATCGTCTACTGCGGCTGGCTGGCCGCTAATAGTGGCGTCGTTTACTATCAGGGGCATATCCGTCGTAATTTCAACAGTGATTTCATCTCCGGGCTTAGCCAGGGTATCACCATAGCTGCTGTTGGATGTTATCCTGGTTAGCAATATCTTTATTCCTGTTGAACTAAATTCAACCTGGCTGCCATCAAAAACAGTTGCTGTGGCAGCGCTCATATTACGGGCCGCGTCTCCCCCGGCAAGACTGAATGACAGGACACCTTCTGTATCAGCATTGGTCATGCGGCGCCAGACCCGGGACGTAAAATCGCGCAGATGTTCGTGTCCACCAATCGGTTGCCCGCCAATAGTTGCCGCTACAGTATCAATTTTTTCGCTGGCAGTAAATTCAACATAGACGATGTCCCCTAACCCGGCCTTGGTGGGATCCACACTACTCGAATAAATGCGTTTATTGCCAATTTTAGGAGCGGACTTATCGACACGGATAATGATGCTGCTTTCAGCACTCGTGGTGGTATTTCCGGCAACATCTGCTAATAGGCCATAAAATGTAATACTGGTCCCTTCGCCAAAATTACCCAGATCATTATTGTTCTGAGCCGCCAGTGTTTTATCGCGTCCGAGATCACTACTGGCAATGGTATACTTACCCAGCGAACCAGCATCTTTGCCGTTAACTTTTGCTACTATTTCAAGGGAACTGTTAATAATCGAGGCATCGTTATCAATAGGCACAGTGATAGCAACCCCTGTATTGGTGCTATTGAAATAATTTGGCACAACATTACCACCCGTAACGTTTACACTGCCAATTGTGATTTTCGGTGCTGTACGGTCAAACGTAATGGCGCTTCCGTTGGTAACAGTACTAACGGGGGCTCCTTCATTCCCAGCAGGATCCATGTAGTTTGAAATACTGAAACCGATTAATCCTTCCGCACCATTATTATCCATAACAATATACTTACTCAATGTCTGGTTGCCCTTATTACGGTACAGCGCTGCTGCTTGCCCAAGAATTTTGACATTTACTGTTGTGGGATCAATAGGCTCATCTGCAGTAAAATACACCCACACCGTATCGCCCACCTTTGCATAAGCAGTATTGGCATTATTGGATAAAATGGAAACTGCAGTCAGCTGCGGTGGTGACCAATCATCTACAACTTCACCAGTTTCCTGAGCATAGAGTAAGCCATTTCCTATTCCTATAAGGAATAATAAAAATATCGATAGACAGCTGTATCTCATCAGGTAAATTATTTTTCTTTTTTCTTGACGCATTATTAACCCTATAAATTTAACGAGGAGCGATTAGAAGAGAAATAGCTACCTCAGAGATGTGATTTCGCGCACAATGTGATCTCGCGCACAATCCAACTTTTATCAAAGCAGGTAACTGAATACCATGAAAAAAGGTTAAACCGAGGATTTTTTCCAAATTAAGCTATATTAAATCATAAATCACAAATTATCGTAGAGTTTTTTACATACCCATTTGATGGATAGGTTATGACCCAACCGCAACTCACCCCAATTTTCAGGAAGTTGCTGTACTTGCCCACCATACAGGTTTGTGATTTGCGGATCTACTTCCAATGCTCTGAATGCACCATCCTGAGCATGGATTGTGCGCCATTGGGTAAAACGAACGTTATTGGCGATAACATACCCGCTGGGCTTGGAAAATCCGCAAAATCTTTCTGAAACGCCGGTTCCAGCCATACCGGCAGCGATAGCATGGATCGCCAGTGGTAACTCTTGATCCCAATTTTCTGCTAAGAGGGCAACAATTAGACCGCCATAACTATGCCCAATCACCCATAAGGAATCCAGGTGCGGATTTTCGATTTGAAAGTTGATCATTTTTTTATGGAATCTATCTGCTGCCTGTTCCGGACATTGATTCCAGTTATAACGATATAACCAGATAGGCACCTGAAAATTGGTTAATTCGCGTAATGGTTCCACCCATTCAAACCCCTTCGTCGTCCAACCCTTAGGATAATAGCCCGGGACAACAACTATGCCATAAGTTGAGTCGGCTACATGGTAACCGGTTAGTCGATGGTAGCCATCATTTCTAGCGATGATATATTGATCGTAACCCTTTTTATCGTAGCGAAACTTTGCTAATGTAAAGTCGGTATGCTTGGTGTCACTGCAGGTTAATGAGACAACAACACCGATTATTAATCCGGTAAACTTGTTTGAAAATATTCTCATCAGACTAACATAATAATAATTCAAATTTTTGTAAAGATTATACCAGTGACTTTTCTGCCGCCTCCACTGTATTTTCAACGAGCATGGCGATCGTCATGGGCCCTACCCCGCCAGGAACAGGTGTGATGCTGCCGGCAATGCCCTGCACTGCCTCAAAAGCAACGTCTCCTACAAGTTTATACCCCTTTTCTGAATCATCATCTACCCTATTTATTCCTACATCAATTATGGTAACACCCTCTTTAATGAATGATTGATCTACAAATTCGGGTGATCCTAAAGCAGCAATTAATATATCGGCCTGCTTTGCCACGGCCCTTAGATCTGCCGTCCCTGAATGACAAATAGTTGTGGTCGCATTCGAGAATTCCTGTTTTTGGCTCAGCAATATCGACAGAGGCCGGCCCACAATATTACTTCTACCCAGTACGACCGCGTGTTTTCCGGAAGGATCAATATCATAATGTTCTAGAATACGCATAATTCCCTTGGGTGTGCAGGGTACGTACCGTGGTCTTCCGGCGGTTAACCGGCCTAGATTTTCCGGATGGAAACCATCGACATCCTTGTGCGGTGCGATCGCATCAACAATCAGTGTTCCATCAATATGTTTTGGCAGCGGTAATTGCACCAAAATACCATGGTAAAGAGGATCATTATTGAGCGTCTCTATTCGATCGAGAAGATCAGCCTGCGTTGTTTCATGGGGTAGTTTGATTGTTTCAGAATGGAGCTGCAGTTTGGAGAATTTACGGGTCTTATTACGTACATATACCTGCGATGCTGGATCTTCTCCTACTATAACGGCGGCAAGGCCAGGGACAACGCTAGATTCTTTGAGAGATTGAATACGGCTTTCGAGGGCAGTGTATACTGCATCTGAAACCATCTTGCCCGATAGAATCCTGGTTTCAGCCATTGGATAGGTTAGGTTAATTCAGTTCTTCGTCAATACCTTCGATGATTGAATGTACTTTACCTTCAATCTCAGAAGTGAACTTATCTTTTTCATTGCGCGAAGAAAAATATTCGTCAGCAATATTCATGGCCGCCAGCATGGCGATTCTCGTGGTTGATTGTGGATCAGCAAGTCCTTGCTGAACTTCCCGCATTTTTTCATCAACATATTTAGCTATGTCTTTAATGTACGTGGAATCCGCCGGTGCCTTTACCGTATAATCCTGGCCAAAAATTGTTACGCGAACAAAACTTTCATTGTCATCCATAAATGTGCTCCTCATTTCCTCGAATTCACGAACGTAATTTAGCGTTAAACTCAGATGAAACAAGACGCTTAATTTTATCTATTACGGAAGTTACATCCTTATCTTCAAGAGTTTTATTTGGGTTCTGGAATTTAAAATGAAAGGTAACGCTTTTTGCTCTTAATCCCAGGCTGTCGTGGTGAAAGATATCCAGCGGAAAGACAGTAATAAGATTGGGAAAGTTTTTTCCTCTGATCGATGCGGAAACTGCTCCCGTCTCTACTTCTTCACTCAGCACAAAATCAACATCTCGTTCCACGATCGGGTATAGATTGATCGGTGCGAATTTCCTTTGCTTATCCAGCAATTCTGTAAATGAACCAAGTTCGATATGAAAACTATACACAGGATCATCAATTTCAAGGTTCAAATCTGTTACAAATTTCCTGTCAACGGTCCCCAGTAAACCAAAACATTGTTTACCCTGGTTAATATTGAATGCATTGGCAAATCCACTACTTTTAGCCGGCTCAAAATCGGGTGCACTGGACCCCAAGGCTGCAAACAGGCTATTAATATGTCCCATAGCGGTAAAAAGACTGCTATATTTTGCCTGCCCGTGCACAGTCAGGGATTCACTATGCCCGTGTAAAACAGCGCACATGATGGCTGTTTCCTTAATGCCCTTGAAACCTTTTTTTTCTTGCTGGAATACATTCCCTATTTCAAACAGGTATATATCGGGGGAACCATTTTTGATATTAAAGTCGATTGTTTCCAGCAAACCGGGTAGTAAATCGGTACGCATATGGGTCATGGTCTCACTTAACGGATTCATTACCGGTACTGGTTTTTGCCCCCTGGCCTTGACCCATCCTGCGCTCTGCAGCGAATTGGATTGACATTCGTGATAGCCAAATCCGCTTAATAGCTGTCGCAGTTGGTCAAGATTGTCCTCCGGATCAGGATCAGCAAGCGAGAATGAGGATGAATAATTGGTCGCTGCCGGAATATTATCATACCCATATACTCTGATGATCTCCTCGATCATATCGACCTCCCGTTCCAAATCGGGACGATATGTTGGTGGGCTACAAACCCAATGATCCTTTTTCTTATTATTGGTCACCCCAAGTCCATTAAGAATTCCAGTTACTTTTTGGTCATTAATATCACAACCAGCATAAAGATCCAGCTCGGAACGTCGCATTGCAATACGCGGCACCTTTACAGCGCCTGGATATTCATCAATTATACCGGGCACCATTGTTCCATCGGCCAATTCCATAAGTAGATTGATAACACGCCATAATGCAGTTTCTGCTGCCTGGATATCAGCACCCCGTTCAAATCGCCGCGAAGCATCGGTTAGCAAACCCAGTTCCTTGGAACCCTTGCGAATAGTAATTGGATCAAAATATGCACTTTCGACAAAAACAGTCGTAGTACTTTTTGTTACCGCAGTTTCCAGGCCACCCATGATTCCTGCCAAAGCAATCGGATTTTTTCCATCTGTGATCAAGAGTTGTTGCTGCGATAATTTCCTTTTTTCCTCGTCCAGAGTGGTGATCTGTCTATCATTTTTCATCCGTTGGATACCAATGGTATTTGAAGGGATCTTATCGTAATCGAAGATATGGGTCGGGTGCCCCATATCCAGGAGCACATAATTTGATATATCTACAATATTATTGATGCTGCGCTGGCCAGCGGCTTTCAAGCGCGCTACCATCCAGTCCGGCGCTGGTCCCATAGACACATTTTCCAATACAGCACCCATATATCGGGGGCAGTCATCCTTATTGGCTATTTTCACAGTGGCGATATCATGAATGTCATCCGCTTTCTTTGTTGCCTTCTTTATGGATAATTCTTTGAGTTTTCTACCGGTTTT
>ERZ651768.3517-NODE-3517-length-10460-cov-8.181932_pt1 | contig 10460 bp, 10 predicted proteins | sample MGYA00514754_ERZ651768 | MGnify/ENA metagenome assembly ERZ651768 | reverse complement strand
CCAGGGAAACTGGGAGGGGGTGTGTAAAAAATATAGTTCTGTCCGGAAAGTAGATGGTGATGCCATTGCTAAAATGGCCATAGAAAACTATGTGGAAATGCGGGATTTGGTAACCCAAAAAGAGTTTATACAACAAAAAGAAATAGCCAACATACTGATGGAACGATTTCCTGACCGATTTATTCCCCGATACAATATGGTGAGTTTTACCTCCATCCCCTATTCGGAGGTCTATAGGCGGGGTGCTATTCAGAAAGAAATTATTTCTAAGCTTGATCTTAAGAAACCGGACATAACCGCGGCTGAATCTATGATCAAAGAAAAGCTGTCCCCCTTGGCATGATTGTATCACTACAGCATCAAAGGAAAGTATACAACCTTGATACATCCCGCTTTGTAGATTTGTCCATCCCCTATCATTTTAATGGGCCCCAGCCCAATTATTATGATGTGAACCCAGGAAGGTTAGTCCCATTAAAATTAGGTAAAAAATCTTACTCAGTTGTGGATGGAGCCGGATGCAATGTACCAGAAATCAGTATGAATATCCACTGTACGGGTACCCATACAGAATGTGTGGGACATTTATTGGAACAAAATAATTCAGTGACAGAATGTATAGAGGACCTTTTCTTTCCGGCGGTACTTATAACGGTGCAACCCATTCTTTTTTCGGCCTGCCCTGACAACTATCATGTTGCGGTTCAAGAAGGTGAGCAGGTTATTAACAGGGAATCTCTTGAAAAGGCATTTCAACAGTTTCAGGATTACCGCCCGTTATCCATTATAATCCGAACCCTACCCAATCCTGCAGAAAAACAATTTTATCACTATACAGAACAGGTGCCGGTTTTTTTCACCAACGATTCTATTGCTTTCCTCTCAAATCAAGAAATTCAGCATCTGGTAGTAGATATTCCCAGTCTGGATCGGATGGAAGACGATGGCATTTTGGGTAATCACCGAATTTTCTGGGGTAACGGAAAAGACCTCAAGGGTGATCTGGACTCCAATTCACATCGAACAGTTACAGAACTGGCATATATTCTAGATGATGTTGAAGATGGTTTTTATTTTCTGGGAATCCAGCTGCCCCGTTTCCAATGTGATGCAGCCCCCAGTAGGCCCATGCTCATGAAGCCCGTTTAAAGACTGTTGGATGTAAAATAATTCGAACGTATTATTTCCAGGTTTTCCAAGGTTTCCTTTCATCAAACAATTCATTCATTGCAATGAAGAATTACCACTCCTTGATCAAATACAAATCAGTTAAAAAAAAGGCGAGCAAAAGAGAGCTCTGAACGAATTTAAATGAGTTTAGTTTTCAGGGGATTCATCGGGAGCAAGAACAGCATAATTCTGCCAAAATTCCACCGATTCAGCCCAATCTTCTGATGTATATTGTCCCTTTGTTCCCCCGAGCAGTTCCATTTGATTCCGCATCATAGTTATCGGTCCCATTGGTAATTTATCAATTCCTTCAGGAATAGCATTTATACTGATTAGTTCCCATTCTTCAGTTGTACTCTGTTCATTGTTTTCTTTTAAAACATCGTGACGATATAATACCAGCTCTACCTTTCCTGCAGGCAGAGGTGTACCATTTAAAGCGCGAATACGTAAATAAGGGTTTTCCCCTTCTCTCCGTTTTACTCTTTTAGTTATGAGTTTTGTGTTTTCATCAATCTTTACCAGCGGACATATAAAATGATGTACAAGTTTTGGGGATACTTCAACTAATACGACTCCATCCCTGTATCCTTGCTTGAAATAATTATTACTTAACCTCTCTTCTGCGTGAAGGGCAATTTCTTCAAATGATAGATTCGATGAATAGGTTTTCCCTGATCCTTTTATCTGCCGGCGTACAAATTCGTTTACTGAAACCATATAGTAAAATTCATAAATGATAAGAAGAGGAGTTGATGTTTAATCTCCTGGCTTCGTTATTTTATAATCGATATTTTGCACTATTTACCTTCCATCCACTCTCTATTTAAGGTTGAATATTTTTAAGTATATTTTTTAAGGAATTTGTTTAGAATAAATTAGCTCTGAGGGGATTTCCAGTCAGAAAAGAAGCCTCCTCCCATGAGTTCATCAAACATTTCCACAGGTAGCGCAGGTGAAGTAGAAAAGCTTATTCCAGAGTAGTGTGAAATTTCAACCGAAGTCTGCATAGCAGTTTTTGTGTTTTGAAAATCTACCAAGAATAAAAGATCATACTCACCTAAAATTGCAAACATCTTGAGAATATTACCATTACGTTTTTTAATGATTTCTACAATTTTCTCCGTCCGTTCTTGGGACATATTGGTGAACCCCTCTGCAGTATATTTCCCGAACATTATGAATGTTGACATAAAGTTCACTCCTTTATAAATATGTTAATTGCAAAATTGACACGGAAACATAATCAAAGAATTCTCAAGAATGAAACAAAAGAATCACTGGGTTTTCTTGTTGAGAATTCTGGAAAAAGTTCTATAATGATGTTATTATATAGATTCCTCCATTATAATCAACAATGAATAGTTCACCCTCACTTGTTTTACCAAATGAGGATAAATAAAAACTATTTTTGTTCATACTATTTAAAATCTCAAGGGTGTGATTTTTTATATTTTTAGTTTCACCGTTTTCATAGATAAAACTCCAGACTTTACCAGTGCAATAGTCACCAAAAATGTATCGTCCGTAGAATTCGGGAATTTTATTCCCGCGATAGACATATCCACCTGTAATAGAACATCCATCCATTTTATTTTGTTTTATTCCAGCCAGAGTTTTAAAGTAATTGGCATTATTTGGATATTCCCAAATTGGCTCAATAAGATTTGTATTATTGCATTCGATTTCTTCAGGATAACAATGGAATCCCTCCATTATATTCCAGCCAAAATTTTGCCCACCCATTTTATTTGCCAGAATGACATCAATCTCTTCCCAGTTATTTTGCCCAACGTCCCCGATAAATAAATCACCAGTCAGCGAATCAAAGGAAAAACGCCAAGGATTTCGTAATCCGTAACATAATATTTCTTCCTTTACATTTTTCTTACCGATAAATGGATTATTTTGTGGGATTGTATATTGATCTGGATTGGTGTTCACATCAATCCGGAGAATTTTCCCCAAAAAATTATTAAGATTTTGAGCATTATGTTCAGGGTCTCCTGCAGATCCTCCATCACCAAATCCGATATACAAATAACCGTCTGGTCCAAAAGCAATGCCCCCTCCATTATGGTTGGAATAAGGTTGTTTCAATTCTAGCAATATTTTTTCTGAGATCGGATTAATAGTGAGACTGTCTGCTTTGAATCGTGAAATGATAGAATAATCATTCTTATCTACATAATTAACAAAACAGAATCCATTTATTGAAAATTCAGGGTGAAAAGTAAAACCCAATAAACCCATTTCATCACCCGGGAATAATGGATAATGAACCCTGTCTTGAATATCCAAAAACGGAAGTTTTAATACAGTTTTGTTATTTATGATTTGAATGACGCCTTTTTGCTCAACCACAAATATCATTTTGTGATCTGTTGGATGAGAAACTGCATAAATGGGTTTATCAAATCCGTCTGCGATTTTTCTTGTTTGAATTTGAGAGACTGAATTTGAAATAAAAATTAAACCTATGAGGAAAAAAGTATGTATCTTTTTTATGATCAGGTGCAATTCGTTTTCTCCCATTTAAGATAAAAACTAAACATAAATATAGTAAGAAATTTCTATTAATAATGAAAATAGCAGTATTAAAATATTTTGGGACTTAGAGAAGAAGCTAATTCAACATTATTATTAATAAATATTTTTTTAGCTTTTCAAAGGTAGGGTCTTCAATTTCATAGCGTTATTCATATAATTAAATTGGTTTCGGCAATTTATAAAGATACCTATATGACAGCAGGGATTACTTTTGTTGGAGGATCTATTGAAGTATTAGCTTGTTTTTTTCATAGTCAAAAAATCCATTTAAAACCCATAAAATCAGATGTCCACAATCATTGTGAAGAAGACAACTGATTCTGCTGGTATTTAATAAATGTTCATTGCACAGCGAAAACCGAAATCACTGAACTGTTTTTCAGGAGCAAGACTGCTTCGTGCGGCACAACGCGTGAAGCGGATTAGGTGCCGCCATGATCCTCCCCTTGCCACACGGCGGGCACCACGCTTGGGACCATTGGGATTTCGGTTTGGAGAAATATCATAGTAATTTGGATCATACCAATCTGCGCACCATTCATGGATACCCTCTGACATATTGTAAAGGTTATAACCATTTTTTCCTTCAGTTCCCTTGATGGTAAGATAAGCATTTCGTCCTCCCAAATGGTTCCCAGGGAGTTTGTTTCCCCAGGAATATTCACATCCTTTCATACCGCCTCGTGCCGCTTTTTCCCGTTCTGCTTCAGTTGGTAAACGGTAAGGTTTTTCCGTTAACTCTTTTAACCAATTACAATATGTGATTGCATCGTACCAGCAGGTACCAACTACAGGATGATCCGGGGTTGAAAAATTTGGTTTATTCCAAAATGGAGGAGGAGGATATGCTTTCATTTTGATGAATAATGCATACTCTCTGTTTGTTACCGGATATTTACCAATTGCAAAAGAATCAACCCAAACAGTATGGATAGGTGCTTCATTTGATGAACCGTTTTTACTTCCCATAAGAAAACTACCTTCAGGGATTTGGATATATTCCGGTTCGATATAGCTTTGTTTGTTCACTTACTAAAATTACTTTTAAATTTGTTACAAAAAAGAAAAGAAGGAAGGTTCAAAAGTATCCTTAAACTTACATTCATAACATCAGTTTACTTTAATATTACTATTAAAAAATATGTGGATAGGTGAAAAAGACAGTAAAACCTTTTCTTATCACAATAGTCTTGCAAGGCTTTTTGGTAAACAACCAATTATTGTGGGGAAGTGAGTAGAGTGAGCTATACAATGATCTCCGTCATCGTTCCTACGTACAATCGTGCCCAACAGCTTCCCAGGGCTCTTGATTCAATTTTATGTCAATCCTGCTCACCAAAGGAAATTATCGTTGTGGATGATGGATCCACAGATGAAACCTCAGCTTTGATGACTTCCGAGTATCCGGAGATTGTGTTTATTCAGCAACAAAATACTGGTGTAAGCAGTGCTAGAAATGTGGGGATAAAACGTGCATCTGGCGACTGGATTGCATTTCTTGATTCAGATGATGAATGGCTCCCGGAAAAACTAGAAATCCAGATGAAAGCGCTTTATGAAAATCCCGGGGAAAAAATATGTCATACAAACGAAATCTGGATTCGGAATGGAAAAAGGGTTAATCCTAAAAAGAAACACGAAAAATTTGGCGGATGGATTTTTCAAAAGTGTCTGCCATTATGTTGTATTTCTCCATCTAGTGTGATAATTCACAAAAGTATTTTTAAAGAGATCGGATTATTTGATTACTCTCTTCCCGTGTGTGAAGATTACGATTTGTGGCTCCGCATTACTGCACGAAATCCAGTCTTATATATCGAGGAACCGTTTCTTATCAAATATGGGGGTCATGAGGATCAGCTTTCCAAAAAATACTGGGGTATGGACCGATTCCGAATTAAGTCCCTGGAGAAAATCATATCTTCAAGAGTACTTTCAGATTTGGATGAAAATGCAGCGAAAAAAATGCTGATGGAAAAAATATATATTTTTATTCAGGGTGCCCAAAAACGAGGCAACATAAAGGAAGTCAAAAAATTTAAAGAACAATACTCTGCATTTTTACAGTGATTGGGAAAATAAATTTTGTGGTTGCTCTCTTCTGTGAAGCAAAACCAATAATCACTCATTTTAATCTCAGGAAAAGGGATTCCACCTTATTTAAAATCTATTCTAATCAAAACCATTCGATTTGGCTTATTATTTCAGGTATTGGATCATCTGCTTCCTCAAGGGCAACAAAATACCTTGCTTTAGATTCGGAAGCAGATATGGGTACAGCGTGGTTGAATATAGGAATTGGCGGTCACGATAATTTGCCACTAGAAAAAGCCATTTTAGCACACAAGATTACCGATTCTCAAACGGGGAAGACTTGGTTTCCCCAACTGGTATTCGATCCACAATGTTTGACAGCATCAGTTAAAACAGTTGAAAAACCTGACTTTAATTATCCAGACGATAATGTTGTAGAAATGGAAGCATCCGGATTTTATTCTGCTGCGGAATCCTATTCAACAAGGGAGATGGTTCACTGTATGAAAATAATTTCTGATAATTTGCAGTCTCCTGCCGGTAAAATTACCGCGGCTATGGTTGATAAATTAATCAGCAGAAATCTATCAATCATAAAAGAGTTGGTGAGAAAACTTCAGTTTTTATCAATGAAGGAACAAGAAAGAACTTCAGATCCTCCATTTTTACAAGAGTGCCTTTCCCGCTGGCATTTTACTGTCACTCAAACCCATCAATTGAAAAATCTCCTTCAGAAGTGGTCATTGATCCAGCCAGGAAAAAATGTTTTAGATGTTTTATTTCTTGACGGTATGGATAGCCGAAATGTCATTCAAACATTGGATATTCATTTGAAGAATACACCTGTATGGATGGATCATGATTGAAACAATTTATATAGAATCGGAAATTCGAAGTCATCCCAGGACTAAAAGTATCCTCAGCCGTTTTTCAAAAGCAAGGATTGTGGAATGTGAACGCTATGGGGAAGTATTCAATCCTAAAAAACAGAATTTCCGTTTACAGAAAATAAAACCAGCTCTAATTATTGCCAGGAAACACGGGAATTTTATATTGGATGCTCCGAAAGGATTTGGAATTGGTGGAAGGAAAAATTATTATTTTTCCCACATGCTCAACTGTATTTATGACTGCAGGTATTGTTTTCTCCAGGGAATGTACCGCTCGGCCAATTATGTGTTATTTGTGAATTATGAAGATTTCCAGAATGAAATAAATAATATTGTAGAACAAAATCCTGATGAGAAAGAAATCACTTTTTTCTCCGGTTATGATTGTGATTCCCTTGCTCTGGAATCAGTTACCCGGTTTGTACGGGAATTTCTTCCCTTCTTTCAAAAACATAAAAAAGCAGTTCTTGAACTTCGCACAAAAAGCATCAATGTTGATGAATTATTGAATCATGAAGTCATTCCCAACTGTGTTGTTGCCTATAGTTTTACTCCTGAAAATATTTCTCAAAAATTGGAACATGGTGTCCCACCTGTAAAAAAACGGATACAGACAATGAAGAGTTTGGCTGAAAAAGGCTGGCGAGTTGGGATACGTCTGGATCCGTTGATTTACCATGAATCCTATAAAAAAAATTACAGGAAATTGATTCAGGAAATTTTTTATATGATTTCGGTTGAAAGTATTCATTCTGTGAGCACTGGCCCAATGCGTTTCCCGGAAAAAATGTTTCATACTATCAAACAGCTCTACCCGGATGAACGTTTGTTTGCAGGCCCCCTTGAAAATCGAAATGGTTTAACTTCCTATTCAGAAGAAATTGAGACAGAAATGATGAATTTTTGTAATACTATTTTAGAAAATCATCTACCGAAAAATAAGCTTTTTTCCTGCCTTCAATCATCATTTTAACTTTTTTTTAATATCGAATACCTAATAGAACTATGAATCGCATACCAACACATCTACTTTTGCTGGTTGTAGCGCTATCCCAATTACTTAATGGAGCCAGCCCATCAAAAATTGATCCTGCTACATTACATTTAAAAGAAGCCTTTGCCGTGAGGGTTTCTACTCCTCCAATAATTGATGGAGACCTTACTGATCCTGTCTGGAAAAAAGCTATTCCTATTTCGGACTTTTTACAGGTAGAGCCTGAAGATCTGGGAAGTCTGATAGAACTCACTGAGGTGCGCATAATCTACGACGATGACAACATTTATGTGGCTATCCGCGCCTTTGACTCAGAACCGGAAAAAATTGTAGGGCGCCTGGCACGACGGGATTCCTGGATGGAAGCAGGAGAGAATAATGCTGACTGGGTGGGGGTAATGTTTGACAGTCGAAACGATAATCGTACAGCTTTTGCCTTTAGTGTCAATGTTTCTGGAGTCAAATTTGATGCCTACATTTATGACGATGAAGAAATTGACATATCATGGAATGGAATCTGGGATGTTGAAGTGAACAGGGATGAGCTGGGCTGGATGGCAGAATTCGAACTTCCCTTTTCCATGTTTAGGTTCAGTGCAATGGGGAATCAAGAATGGGGTGTTTTGCTTGACCGGAGAATACAAAGGAAACAGGAAAAACAAATGTGGCCGGGGATAAAGCGGGGAACTGAAGGATTTGTGTCACGTTTTGGAGTTCTGAGAGGCATCGAGGAGGTTCCTCCTCCCAAACAATTAGAAATTTTACCCTATATTCTGGGAGGAATACACAAAAACGATGATGATCGTCTGACTAAAAATACTGGACTTGATGTAGAATATGGACTTGGCAGCAACACGACACTCAATGTGGCATTTAATCCCGATTTTGGGCAGGTTGAAGCGGACCCATCCGTGTTGAATCTCAGTGCATTTGAAACTTTTTATGAGGAAAAACGACCGTTTTTTGTTAAGGGAGGATCCTTTTTTAAGAATCGTATCCAGTTTTTCCATTCCAGGCGGATTGGCAAAAAGCCTGGATATTTTTCTCCCTCTCATGGGGAAATTATTGAAAGTCCAGATCTTACTACAATTTTAAGTGCGGTAAAAATCATGGGAAAAACAGAAAGCGGATTAAGTTTTGGGGTTATAGAAAGTGTGACGGATGAAGAGTACGGAATTTGGGAATATGAAATTGGAGACTCAACTCTAGCCCAGGATTTTCTTTTGGAGCCCTACACAAATTATTTTGTAGGTCGCGTTGAAAAACCAATCATAAATGATGTGTCCACCATCGGTGCTATAGTTACGGATGTCAGGCGAAAAGAGGCAACGGGGGCATTCACCGGCGGGTTGGATTGGGGGATACGATTGTTTGACAATCGGTTTGCATTTAGTGGACAACTGGCACAATCAGATGTCAATGGGGATAAGGGCTATGCCGGGAGGTTTTATGCAGGATATTCTGATCCTGTCTGGTGGAATATAAATATTATAGGCGCCTGGTTTAGTGATTCTTTTGATATTAACGAGCTGGGTTTTTTGGAAAGAAACGGGTTTTGGAAATCGGGTATATTCGGGGAAATACGGAAACAGGATCCTTGGGGCCCATTCTTAAGGAATGAGCTGGAGTATCGCTTTTTTTTCAAATCTCGAAATGATGGACTGCCGCTGGCGAAACACCTTAGAATTGAACAAAATAACTCAACAAAGAACTATTGGCGTTTTGGATTTGGAGCCGAGCTTGATTTTCCATCCTATGATGATGACGATACATTCCAGGACAGTCTTGCGTGGGATATCGCATCTCCTTTTTCAAAAAGAGGGTGGATCTTTCTTAAAAGCGATTCCAGAAAGCGTTTCATCGTAGCCCCAGTGCTTGGTTTTGGCATGAATGACTTAGGTGGATGGGGTTATAAGGTTCAATTCGGCCTTATCTTAAAACCGACCAACTATTTAATGGTATCTGTGGAAGCGAAAGAAAATTATGATGATTCCAGGGCTGAGTGGGTGGAAGCCGTTGACAAAGATAGTATTATATACAGCAATTCGAAGCAAAAAATCAATGAGATACAACTGCGAATGAATTTAACATTTTCTCCTGAACTGTCTTTGGAGATGTATCTCCAGCCATTCAGAGCAGATATGGAATACTTTGATTTCAAACGACTAACCGCACCAAAAACATTAGACTTTGAACCGTATGAATATAACGGTGATCCTGATTTTAAAATAAGAAACAGCGTGGGAACATTTGTTCTACGCTGGGAATATCTTCCGGGCAGCACCTTGTTCATTGTATATAACTTAAATGATTCTAACCATTTTTCCTCTTTAGATGGTTCATGGGATTATTACAAGTCAAACACTCTCTTTATAAAGCTGAACTATTGGTTTCAGATATAAAAAGGTGGTCTATGGTTTCAGCTCAACTATCAGTGACTTAAATAGATTTTAGACTTTACTGAAAAAAAGTAAATGTTATCAGTAGAAATAAAGAGAGCCAGTGAGTGCAATATTAGATCAATCAGTCCTACCAGTCAGTTTAAATGTTCCTCAATAAACTCCAGCATTTTTTTCTGCTGCGATAACCAGCCTAACCTTGTTTCAATATTAACATAGCGAATCCCATTTCGAAGCGCAGCCCAAGACAGACTGCCGTCATCTTCTTTAGGAGGCTGATCCTGTAAAAGTACATTATAATGACCCACAGATAATTTGTCGAAGTCGTCAGGATCAGTACATATGATAAAGTCACGAGGATTTTCTTTTGGATTTAAAGAAACTTTGGTACAGCTTTCCAACTCGGATTTTAAGTTATACCCA
>ERZ651768.3516-NODE-3516-length-10463-cov-7.002407_pt1 | contig 10463 bp, 8 predicted proteins | sample MGYA00514754_ERZ651768 | MGnify/ENA metagenome assembly ERZ651768 | reverse complement strand
GTCTGAGTGCTATTATGCAGAATCCGGAGAAGGGTAGCACTTTGTTTATATGTCCTATGGGCGAGTAGGTTTTGCTGATCGGTATCTGGCTTCTCGGAGCGCGATAATCTAGAGACTGGATGATTGCTACAAATTGTAAAAACTTAAGGAGAGAACATGGAAATTAATAGACGCCAATTTATAGGCACATCAGCGGCCGCGATGGCACTTACAAGTTTCAAACCAGGAATGAGTTTTGCGGCTTCCGGTGATACTTTAACTATTCGAGCCCCAGGAGACATTGATACTACAGATCCTGGATTTTGGAAAAACACCACCGATCTTTGGGTCATGGATGCAGTCTTTCCTCGACTTATCAATTTTAAGAGCGGGTCGAAGTGGGAATGGGAGTTATATTCTGCTGAATCAATCAATCAACGTGACGCATTAACGATTGATTTCAAATTAAAACCCGGTTCCATGTGGACAAACGGTTATGGAGAATTGACAACCGCTGACGTCAAGTTTTCATTTGAACGTCATCTGGATAAGGAGCTTGCTACAGAAACAGGTGATAACTGGGCTCTGCTAGACCATGTAGAAATACACGATAAATATTCAGGCACCATTCACTTAACGGCGCCTTTTGCACCCCTCTGGTGGTTTGTTTTGCCTTACGCGACGGGCAGTATCCTATGTAAAGCCGCAGTGGAAAAAGCTGACGGTCGCAAATTTACACTTGAGCCACCTGCTATGGGTGGTGCTTACAAAATCGCGGAGCACACGGCTGGACAGCGAATTGTACTCGAAGCGCATGATGGGTTTGCCGGACCGAAGCCGCACTTTAGACGAGTTGAGATGCTTCCAATTGCTGATTCCAAGGCGGCTGAAAATGCTGTGCTAGCTGGACAAGTCGACTGGACCAAAGTGAGTTTAAGTATCGTGCCGAAATTGCGAGCTAACTTGCCTGAGAACTTAAGCTTAGAGCTGAAATATGCACCCGACAATGTTTGGATGGGCTTAAATCAGGCGAGTCCAAGGCTGTCTGATATTCGGGTAAGACAGGCAATCCTGAAGGCAATTGACGTAGACGCGATACTGGATGGTGCTTATTTTGGAGTTGCCGAGCCCGCGCATGGCCCAGTTTCAAAGGGTTTGTTGGGTTATCGTGAGGAAGCTCCTGCGGGACGGGATGTCGACGGCGCAAAAAAACTCATTGATGCGGCGGGAGCGTCTGGAACAACAATTACCCTGGATACACTTGCGGACGCGGACTTTGTGACTGGGGCTCAGATCGTACAGGCTAACTTGGCTGAAATAGGCGTCAATCTGGTCATTGAACAACACGAGAGCGGTTCGTTTTGGTCGCTGGTTTCGACGAAGGGAAAAGAAGGCATCGACATGAATTTCAACCGCTGGTTGGCGCCACCCGATTTGAGCTGGACTACTCAATGGCTTCTGTCTAGTCAAGCAGGAATCTGGAATTGGCAGTGGTTCGAAAGTAAAGAGTTTGACGATTTGCACTTCGTCGCACTTGGCGAAACAGATAACGAAAAACGTGCCAAGCAGCTGATGGACCTACAACAAATGCTAGATGATAGTGCGTGCTATTTGTGGATCACTCAACCGCCACGGCCCATGGTATGGCAAAACAGTATTGTCCCTGCGATGAAACCTAACGGAGACCCAAGGCTCGAGTTATTCCAAAAAGCCTAAATGGTAGAAGGTAGTTAGGCCCTTTCCCGCTTGCCGAGGGGGAAGGGCCTTTTCCGGTCTCTCGGCCGTGCAGCTCTGAGCTCTTTTTAGAAAACGCATCAAAGCTAAATTCGAATGCTAGTCACTATAGTCGGGCTCTTCGATGTCTAGTACTTTGCGCAATTCGGAGAAGTGAAGATCCGCACTATAACTAAAATCTTGCCAATCCTGTGAGGTACGATTAGCGACTTCTTCCGACACTACTTTTAACGCTTGTCCTGTCATATAGGCCGTAACTAAGGTCTCGCATGCCCTCTCTAGGTGATAAATTTCATCAAAAGCAAGAGCGACGGTCGGTGCCACGACAGTTACTCCATGATTACCCATGATCAGAATTTGCTTCTCATTCAGTTTGTCGCACAGTCGATCCGCCTCGGTTTGATCAACGATCATGCCTGAAAACTCACTATCAAAGGCCACTCTTTCGTAAAACCGCATACTGACTTGATCGATGGGATAAATTGTGCTGTCGACTAGGGTTGCTAGGACGGTGGCATATTTGGGGTGGAGGTGTAATACACACTTCGCGTTTTCGACTTTTTGAAGTATTTGACCGTGCAAAAGCCAGGCAGAAATATTTGCTTGGTCAGTGCCAGTTTGGTCATTCAGATCCACAAGTATCAGTTCACTTCCCTTCAGAGTCGAGAAATAGCGACCATCTGGATTAATCAAGAACTTGTCTCCGTTATCTGATACGGACAGGCTGCAATGATTTCCAGCAGCTTCTTGTAAATCTTGACGAGCAGCCCAGCGTAAGACAGCAGCGAGATCAGATCGCTCTCTATCATATCGGTCATGCATATTTCGGAACCTCCAGGTTCTTAGTCACATCACATGAACTACGAGGCAAACTAAATGTGACTGCCATCCAATTGTACTAATTTTTGTGGTAAATCTAGCCGTAAGTTGATCTGCACTAATGGTCTGATATGAAGCTTTGGTCAAGAATCAGGCAAAGTAGGCTATAGAGGAGCCATATGAACGGGTGGCACGACTTAGGTGGGATGCATGGATTCGGTCCGATATTGCCGAATTGTAAATGTGATGAGCCTGTATTCCAGGATAGATGGGAGGCTCGCGTATTTGCATTGACTGTTGCCGTCGAATATCTCGATAAGTGGAACCTTGATGAATCTAGGTATGCTATCGAGGATCAGCATCCAGTCGACTATCTGAAAAATTCTTACTATGAGAATTGGTTGATTAGCCTCGAAAGATTAATGGTTGAAAAAGATTTAATTACCAATAACGAATTGGCATCAGGAGCTATGGATGTCAATGCAACACTCAACGAATTCGCACCTCTACATGTTAGTGAGGTTAAGAGATACATCTACGAAGGTGGTACAACCCGGATGGATATTAAATCACGTCCTCAATTTGAAATAGGTGATATGGTTTCGGTCGCTAATGTCAACTCCTTAGGCCATACCCGCCTGCCACGATATGTTCGGGGTAAGCGAGGTGTCGTTCATGAATATCATGGTGCTCATGTGTTTCCCGATCAGAATGCTCTGGGCAATAGGATTGGAGAACACCTTTACAGTGTTTATTTCACGGCAGCAGAGATTTGGGGCAATGTGTGGGAAGCTAATTTTGGTGTGAATGTTGATCTTTGGGAACCTTATCTGGAAGTAATTTGACTGTGAGCTATAGGCGAACTGATTTTAGAAAACGATGTGCTTCGACTGAAGCAGATTGTTCTATATCAAGACAGGGGTACTGAGTTATGGACCAATTCACTAGCCAATTTAACAATTACACAGGTTATTCAGAGCGTGATCAGCCCGCCGAAGATGCCGAACTGACACATGTTGGACCAAATACTCCTTGTGGGGAATATTTGCGGCAATACTGGCATGGTATTGCGCTTTCAAAAGAGTTGGGGGAATTGCCGCTAGAGATTCGGATACTGGGAGAAGACCTGGTGCTATTTCGTACCGGCAATAAAGAAGTTGGTTTGGTGCATCGGCACTGTGCTCACAGAGGCGCGTCACTAAGATTCGGTCGCATCGAGGACGATGGAATTCGTTGTTGCTACCACGGTTGGAAATGGAGTATCGACGGCACTTTACTGGATGCAGGTGCTGAATCGAAATCCAGCCCTGTATATAGCAAGGTTCGTCAAGGCGCTTATCCGGCATTTGAATATAAAGGCATTATTTTTGGGTACTTCGGACCGCCAAAAAGCGTACCGGAGTTTCCCGTCTATGACACCTTTGAGATTCCGGATACCGAAATGGTGCCCTACACGTGTTCTTTTCCATGTAACTGGTTACAGGTGACCGAGAATGGTGTTGACCCGGTGCACTCCATGTTCCTGCACACATTAGTCAACGGACCCCAATTCTATGAAGCTTGGGGCGTGCTGGGTGACGTCGATTATTTCGAAAATGATCTTTCTATTTACTGCACGATTTCCCGCAGAATTAACGACAACATCTGGATGCGTGTACAGGAAAATATTCTTCCCAATGTAACTCAGTCGGGAGCCGTGCATACGGCCGATGGGAAGCAAACTCGCTACTTTGGACGCAACACTTTTTTTCGCTGGTGTGTTCCAGTTGATGACACACATACGAAGGTGGTTGCATGGGCAAATTTCGGACCCCGCACCGATCCAATCGAATGGAACTCCCCGGAAAACATCGAAACCCTGGAGCAAGGCGAACTATTTGATCGACCACCGGATGAATTACAACGCAACCCCGGCGACTATGAGGCCATGGTCGGCCAGGGGCCGATAGTGGTCCACGCAAAAGAAAATCGAGTGACATCCGATAAAGGGGTAGCGATGTTTCGCAACCGGTTGCGTAAAGATATTCGTGCTTTCCAACAAGGTCAAAAATCATTACAACCTGGACAGCTGGGACCGATGCCGATTCCGACTTGGTCCGGCGATACGGTGCTTCAGATTCCACTTAAAGATGGAATCGATGATAAGGCCATGAGAACGAAAATGTTCGAGTCTCTAAAAGTCATTCTTACCGAAGCGCAGTCATTGCGTGGTGATGATCGGGATAGAGTCATAATTCAGCGCCTTAAGACGCTGGAAGCAGAAACGTAAATAGCGAAGTCGAAACTGTTCCAACTCGACCAAGGACGACTTCAGAATGCGATCAGCGCTACGTCGGTGGCATCTCCGCATACTCCGGTAGCCCGTCGGTGATCTTGTACCATGCGGCCTTGCTGGCTACGAAGATGTTGTGCACAGGCCTAAAACCCGGATCATCATCCAATGATCCAAGTGGAGTCACGGCGATCTGGCGATCCGAGTCCACTCGTGGCATGCCGCTTCCACAGGTGCCGCAAAATGCATGAGAGAAATGTTTGGCCTCTGGCACCTTGTAGGTTTTTATCTTGGCCTCACCTTTCGTGAAAACTACACCCTCCATGGATGTGAAACCATTGGTTGCATGAGCTGCTGCCCGTGCTCTTCGGCAGCGGCTGCAATGGCACTGATGCACGATCTTAAACGGTTCCACCACCTCGAACTGAATCGCACCGCATAGACAGCCACCTCGCACGCCACCGTGTTGTGCCGGCGATAACTGGGGGTCGGGTACCGTCCCGAAATTATTGGGCGGGGGGTATTCATCATGTTGCGTCAGTTCACCTGTGACCACATGCCACGGTGCTTTGTGCGCGATAAAGATGTGGATTTGAGGTGCGGGGCCATAATCATGGCTGCCTGCTGGGACGTAGACCCCATCCTCAGTTTCTTCAGCCATCCATGGCGAAGCGACAACCGGTAAAGTCGAACCACAGGTGCCGCAAAACGTCCGGTTTAGCGACGCTGAGGTAGGATAGGTCGTAACCGTGTCCTGTGAGCCCGTCCAGTGAAAGTTTTCTGGTGTCATGAACCAATAGGTGGCAAACGCCGCCCCGTGGGCCTTACGACAAATCTTGCAGTGACAGTGATAAGCCGTATTAGGCTCACCGCTCACTTCCCAGGTGACCGCTCCACATAGACAGCTTCCGTTTGTTATCACATTTTCTCCACTAGAGTAAGCTCGGCAACAATCTGGACGCTAAAGTATCGATCAGTAACCACCAGATGGGTATGTGCCAGGCAACTTTCTCCTGCTTAGAAAAATGCTAATGTGCGGACCTCGATACTTTCTCTTGGTGGGGCATCAATATCTGATGTTGGATCGTTGAATGCACTGTGCGCAGTAAACCGAGATTGAGTGCGGTCTGAGTCAAAACATTTTAGCAATACGGCTTCAGTGGCTTGCATCTCTGGAACGTAATACCAGCACTGTTCAGGAGCGTAAGTCAGCATTGAGACTTCACCGGTCCTGTCGGGATAAACGAGGTCAGTGTCTAATAGTTGACCGGAGCCAATGCTACGGGCATCACAAAATGCGAGTGGCACCTGCTTTACCGGACCATGAATAGGTTTCCACACATTGATTATCGCATAGCGGTGTCGTAACAAAGTTTTAGCTTCTTGTTCACCCATTAAATCGACGACCCGTTGTGGGCCGGATCGTTCAGTATAGTCGTTGTGAGCTGAGCGCACCGGTGTTTGCACAGCCTCTGGGTCAGAAGGCGTGTCATCACCCGGTTCCCTGCCGGGCGTCCCTCCCTCAGTTCCGTGAGCGTCGGAACTGCGGATGTTCCAGTCAAAGGCGACGACTCTTTTAGCATCAGTTACTTGCTTTACCAAAGTCTCGAGCTCCCCATAATAAGTGTCGTGAATTGCATTTATATCGTAAAGATTAGATACATCAGTTTGATGGTTCACTAACTCAAATCCTTCACGGTCTAGTGAAGCGGTAGGGCTTATCTGACGGGCGTTGCGAATTGCAACGATGTGTTCCTCGTAGGTGACATTCTCTTCCGGTACCCCTGGCGGTGGGTCCATGTGATACGTTGGCTTCTCATCCATGAGCGCGATGAAGTTAATTGGCGCTTTGAGCATTTAGTTTTCTAGTTGAATGTGACGAACGCGCAATCGATAAAGTATACCCCCGTGGGCAAGATCGATGAAGTAGTTTCTGAAAGAACAATGGGTAATGCTAGCCACAAAAAACTCTCATGGCCCAGACTAAACGAATCCTCAACAATCCATCAATTGCGTTTGATGAGTCAGAAATGATGCTATTTCGGATAATGATTCAGCTGACTCGGGATAATCATCGTAAAACTCGAACACATGCCAAAACCCATTCCAAACGCGAGTATCAACATCAACATTAGCCCGATGCATTGCACGTGCGGTTCTAAGACACATAGCTAAAAGCAGATCGCGTGTGCCAGTCGTAATTATCGTCGGAGGAAGTCCTCGCATATCGCCAAAGATTGGTGACACAAGAGGGTCTTTAGGATCCATACCAGGTAAATAGGCCGTTAATACGTCAGACATGATTACCTGGCTTAAAGATGGATCCAGTGTGTAAGTAGGTTCATATAGATAACTGTCTGTGCGTAAATCTGCAGCCGGCGACAATAATCCCATAGCATCAGGGACTCGAATATTTTCGTTCACGGCCGATTGGGCTACGAGCAAAGCCAAGTTGCCACCTGCCGACTCACCGGCAAGCAGCAATCGACCTACTGTAGATTGAGCAACTTCGCGATAGACGTCCATGCAATCATTAATTGCAGCGGGTGCGGGATGTTCTGGTGCAAGGCTATATTTCGGCGCTATCACATCGACGTGACAAAGTTCTGCCAGCGCTCCAATGATGGGTAAATCACTATATGGACAACCGTAAATGAATCCACCGCCAAATAGATAAACTAGTGTTCCTGTAGAAGTCTGGGTGCGTGTGGAACAGATATGTTCGCAAGGAATACCCGCAAATTCGATATCCTCTCTGGCAATAGCATGACGCTCAATTGCTCGCTCCGCTGCGGGCCCGTCATTACTTATTGTCTCTGTTCTAATCTCTTTGATACGTGAAAAGTCTGTGGGCGTATCGTCTTCCTCGAAGGCGTTAAGAAACTTAACTGCTTCGGGGGACAGATCATCAACAATCATCAGATTTACTCGCAATTAGACTGGAAGTTAGGGATCGGTAGCCGCAATCTTGCTATCCGATTCAACTGAATCGCGAGGAAGATTCCTGCACGGTGCAGTTGGCCGGTCACAGCTGTCAAGATCATTTGATTCTCCAGGTTGCCGCTCGACTGGAGCAACATTTCCAGTGGCAAGAATATCGACCACCCATCTGGGCCGGCAAGCTGAAATAAACGAAAGACTGGCCCGGAAAAATTCAGGCTCCCGCAGGAGCCTGAATTGATCCTAGCTTGGTAGCCTTTACGGCAACCACGAGCGCCATACGGACTCGTTGGCTTCCATCCATTCCGCAACCACTTCGTCGGTGTCGCGCTTATTGACGTCAATTTCGTAGATCATGACCGCCTGCTGTTCATTGGTCAGGCGATGATTTTCCAGTACTTTCACCACGTCGGGATGGTCCTCGATAAATTTCGGGTTCCCAATCTTGAAGGTAATGTCCTGCGACCAGTTGGTCGCGGGCCACTTCGCTTCATCGTACTCAGGCAACTCGACCTCGATCAGATCGAGGGCCGCAAATATCCAGTGCGGCGTCCAGGCATAGGCAACGAATGGTTCGCCACGCTTGTGCTTTGCTGTCAATTCGGCCCAGTGCGCGGTTTCAGAGCCCAGTCCCTGTACGTGAAAATCGACGCCGAGCCCATCGAGGCGCTCCTGGTCTTCGCACAGCCACGCCGGTGACGGGCAACCAATCAAATTACCTCTGTCACCGGATTCAAGACTTTTGAACAGATGTTTATATTGATTCAGATCCTGCACGGTCTTCAGGTTGGGTGCGACCGCTTCGATCCCGCGTGACGAATCGCCTTCGACAACGTAACGCGGCGTCCAATAGCCACTGGCTCCGATGATTCCGGTCTCCGCGATGATTTTCACCGATCCATCGCCACCGTATTCCTCGAGCACTTCTGATTTGATCGGGTTATAGGAAGGCCACACTTCCGAATAGTAATCAAGGTCACCCGCGCGCATGGCTTCCCAGACCTGAGGACCGCCAGGGATAGTAGGCCGTTTGAACGTGTAGCCCATTTCGTTTTCGAGTACGTATTGTATGGTTCGTTCGGTAACGATAGCTCCGGTCCAGTCCAGATCGGGCACGGTTAGACTCTTATCCGCCTGGGCTGAGGGCAGGGTGCCTATACTCATGGCTAGTACTGCAAAAGCCAGTACGGCCTTTAGTTTCGACGGCATGTTATTCCTCCTATTTTCACCATTGTTTTGCTTTAACCATTAATTCAGATCCGAGTAATGCTAACACAATCGCTATGGTTATCTTGATGGTGTAAAAACTTAGGTCAATCCCATGGCTTCACGTTGGGATTTAGTCCAAGCCTGCGAAATTCGATCGAGGATGATGGCAAGCATCACGATCCCTATCCCCGCTTGCAAAGAAAGTCCGAAGTTGGCGGTATTCATACCCAAGAATACATCCATCCCCAGTCCTTTGCCACCGATCAACGGTGTTATCACTTCCATCGCCAGCGCCATCATTATGCCCTGGTTGATGCCGACCATGATCGCGGGGATCGCCATAGGGATCTTGACCTTAGTCAAGGTTTGGGTTGTTGACGCGCCAAACGAGCGGGATACTTCGTTGATCTCCTCGGGCAATTCGCGGATGCCCAGCGTCGTGCAACGCACCAGTGGGGGTAGCGCATAGATGACTGTCGCAATCACCGCGGGAATCTGTCCACCGCCGAACAACATGATGACCGGTACCAGGTAAACGAATACCGGCATGGTCTGCATCGTATCAAGCACCGGTTTGAGCAACGCATCGACGGTGCGGTTATAGGCGGCCAAGATGCCGAGCGGCACACCGACGATGAAACAGATCAGCACCGATACCGTGACGGTCGTCAGCGTAGTCATGCCTAAGATCCACAGGTCGGTGGCGCCGATGAACAGGAATCCAATAGCCGTTGCGATAGCCAGCCCACGACCCCTGATCAGGAAAGCGATACAGACAAATATCAGGGACGTATACCACCATGGTAATCCTTTCAAGAATGTGTTCAACGGATTGATCAGACCGAAATAGAGGCCTTCTTTGATCCCCGTGGTGATCGCATAGAACACTTCGTTGGTCACCAGCTTATCCATGTACTGGTTGACTGGCGTACGGAAACGGTACTCCCATGTGGGCGGGAACTTGCCGAAAATATCGGTATGAGCATCGAGTAGCATTATGACCGCGATCAGCACGACACTCGCGATCAGAAAACTGCGCGCGAGCAAAACCTCGCGCAGCTTGACCGCGAATTCAGAATCATGAATCGCCACCAGCTTGCAAGTTCCGGTTGCAATCACCAAGGTTACCAAGTTCCCTGTGCGGGCAATCTGACGCCAGGCCCAGTCGATGCCGTACTCGGCATAAAGAATGGGTTTGACATGCTCGAGCCCCTGCGGGAAAAGGCGAAAAACGTGATCGTGCCGGTTACCGCTCGTTTGCTCGACCTGCCCCATCGCATAGGTGACGCGATCGAGCACGATCGCCATCAATACGATCGCAAGCCCGCCCTCGAGCGCCTTGCCAACGTTGAGTCTCATCATACCCCGCAGCACGATATCGCCCAGTCCAGGCGCGGCGATAAAAGTCGCTAATACCACGAGCGCCAAAGCCATCATGACAGTCTGGTTAACACCGAGCTTGATCGCCGGCATTGCCAGCGGGATCTTGATCTTGATAAGTAACTGCACG
>ERZ651768.3515-NODE-3515-length-10464-cov-24.553480_pt1 | contig 10464 bp, 8 predicted proteins | sample MGYA00514754_ERZ651768 | MGnify/ENA metagenome assembly ERZ651768 | reverse complement strand
TCACTATAAAAATCTGAGACGGTATATGTACAGGGTGGTTGAAGAATCTCCCCCCGTTGGCCATCAGTAAAATCCATACGACAAGCCCCTAAAGGATCAAATAGCGCTCCAAATGCTAGCCACAGTGCTAGCCAGAGGCCAAAATGGGCTACAGCATAAACTGTATAACCCATTATATTAAATGAAGCCAGCGGGCGGAATTGAACCGCCGACTTACTGATTGCAGATCAGAAGCATAGCGTGGCAGGGTATTTGTTCAGTAAAGTAGCCGTTTCTACGGCATAGAAATATTTTGACCCTTTTACCTCAGTGTTTCGACAGATATCCCTGGGACAGGTTTTGGAAATCCAGGCTTAGATTCTTTTTTATTGCCATTGGAATCCGTTTCTTTGAAGCGAATGGTTTTGCCTAATCCGTACCTCACCTTTAGCGCATTGTAGTCAATCTTTGCACGGGTCAAATATCTATTTATCAAAGCAATTCTTGTTTTGTCTGCAGGATGTGTCGAAAGAAACTCCGGGACTTTCTGACCTCCTTTGACGTTTGCAAAGCGTTTCCAGAAGCGAATAGCTTCATTTGGGTTGTATCCAGCTCTCGCCATGTACCTAAGTCCTATTTGGTCTGCTTCGGCTTCGTTGGTTCGGCTAAAGGGTAGGGTGAGTCCGTAGACGATACCCACACCTAGCGCTGCCATGATCATCTTTTTTTGTTTACTGTTATTAAGGCTAATTGATGTTGCCATTAATCCCGCTGTGAGGATTAGTTGCCGGGTCATTCGCTGTGCTCCGTGCCTGGCAATAACATGGGCGATTTCGTGACTCATCACGGCAGCAAGGCCCGCTTCATTCATCGCCACCGGCAGGAGACCCGTATAGATTGCAACCTTACCGCCTGGAAGAGCGAACGCGTTTTGTTGTTCTGATTTAATAAGGTGAAACTCCCAGTCTAAGTTCGGCATAGCACTCACTTTCGCGAGGCGGAGGCCGATTTGCTTGACTAGGGCGGTAGTTTTGTGGTCACCCGAATCTTCTTCCTCTTTGAGAATCTGGTTATATGCTTGTTTTCCTAAAGCGATTTCCTGCCGAATGGGTATCATAATAAAAGCCGATTTATTAGAAATCGGTGTGGTCACGCAGGCCGCAATGATTACGACAAAAAAAACTGTAAGAAATTTTTGATAGGAGTGCATTAGTCAATTATAAGTTCGATTGGAAGTTTTTTGCAACGTCTGTTAGGGGGTGTGGGGGTTTATTTTTTTCGACATATAATTCAGTTGCCTCTGTCACATGTGATGACATATCATTCGGGCAAAGGGACAATCTATGCTTGAATACGAAACCATCGCCAGAGCCAAGGGGTATCACGCTATTGCTGGTGTCGATGAAGCAGGGCGGGGTCCACTAGCTGGTCCTGTAGTGGCCGCAGCGGTTATGCTTGCCCCCGACTCACAGTTTAACGGTCTTGATGATTCTAAGAAACTATCTCCTAAAACAAGAGAAAAGTTTTTCCTGATTATTAAGAAGCAGGCGTTAAGTTACGGTATCGGAGTTATTGGTGTTGAAGAAATTGACAAGATCAATATTCTTCAGGCTTCCTTGCTTGCTATGAAGAATGCTGTGGAAGATTTATTCGACAAACCAAACCTTTTGCTCATTGATGGGAATCAACGCATTGATACAGAGATTAAACAGTGGACTATTGTAAAAGGAGATTCTCTCAGCCAGTCTATTGCTGCGGCGTCAGTCTTGGCAAAAGTTACCCGCGACAAACTTATGGGACAATACCACGAACAATTTCCTCTGTACGAGTTTAACAAACACAAGGGTTATGGTACACGCCTTCACCGGGACCTAATCAGGAAACATGGTCCCTGTCCGATTCATCGTCGTACCTTCAAAGGAGTGAGTGAATTTATTTAAAAATTACATAGCAGCATTGATCTAGTTAAAACACTCTCTTGGTTTGACGTGTCACCCAGGTTCTTTTATGTCAGGGTTTATTTTAAAAATAAAAATACTTATTAAATTTTAATGCTTTCTCTTTTAAATAAACGATGGGTATTGCGTAACCCGACCTTAGAGACGGCGGATCAAATAGCTTCCTCTCTAGATCTTTTGCCAGTTGTTGCGCGTTTATTAATCAACCGAAAAGTTGAAGGAGTGGATGAAGCAGAGATGTTTGTGAAAGCAGAGCTTGCATCTTTGCACGATCCTTTTCTTATGAATGGAATGGAGCTTGCGGTTGATCGAATATTAATGGCAATTAAAAATAAGGAATCGATTCGGCTGTTTTGTGATTATGACGTTGATGGCGTGACTTCGGCAGCGTTTCTCACTCATTTTTTTCGTGATATAGGAATTACCGTCGGATACTACCTACCAGAGCGTATGAAAGAAGGATATGGATTGAATGAAAATGCGGTCAGAGCGATAACAAAAGAAGGCGCCTCGCTTATGATTACAGCAGACTGTGGAATAACAGCAGTCCGCGAAGTTGAACTAGCTCGTTCTTTGGGATTGGATGTGATCATAACTGATCACCATCAGGTGGGAAGTGAGGGTTTGCCAAAGGCCGTGGCTGTACTTAATCCACACCGATCAAATTGTGACTATCCATATAGGTTTCTTAGTGGAGTAGGTTTGGCTTTCAAGCTAGCTGTAGCTGTGCGAACATCGTTGTATAAAAAAATGAACTGGAACAAAGACCGATTGCCAAATATGAAGCGTCACCTCGATTTGGTTGCTTTGGGCACGATTGCGGATGTTGCTCCACTTACAGGAGAAAACCATACTTTGGTACGCCATGGACTTGAGGTTTTGGCGACGACGGATAAGCCAGGGTTAGTGGCACTAAAAGCGGTATCTGATGTAGATAACCGGGTTACCGCGCGTTCGGTCGGATTTGCTCTTGGTCCACGGCTCAATGCTGCAGGGAGACTGGGTAAAGCGGATAATGGATTTCACTTGCTGACATCCGTAGATTTAAAAGAAGCAAAGGAATTGGCGCAAGAACTTAACGTTATAAATCAAGACCGAAAGGATATTCAGGAATTGGTTCAGGATGAAGCGGAGTATCTGATCGACCGCGAAGTGAACTTGGAGAAGGATCTAGTAATTGTTCTGGCCTCAGAAAATTTTCACAGCGGTGTGGTTGGGATTGTCGCATCACGGATTGTAGAAAAATACTTTCGACCAGTTATTTTAATTGCGTTAGAAAATGATATTGGCAAGGGTTCCGGACGAAGTATCCCTCATTTTAATCTTCACCGTGCGTTCACCGAGTGTGCTAGTCATTTAGTTCAATTTGGTGGTCATGCCTATGCTGCAGGGCTCACCATAAATAAAAATAGTTTAGATTCGTTTCGAAGAGCAATAAACGAGGTTGGGCGGAGAATTCTGAGTGATGAAAACTTAGTCCCAGAATTATTTTTAGATGGATCTCTAAAGATTTCTGAAATCAACGTAACACTGCATGAGCAGATTACTCTCTTAGAACCTTTTGGCGCTGAAAATCCGCCACCTATTTTTCTTGTTCAGGGCGTCAGTGTTTATGAATTAAAGAGGATGGGACGTGAAGAATCCCATGTGCGTTTTCAGGCGGTTCAGGGTGACGCAAGAATTGATGCGGTTGGATTCAACCTTGCGAAAGAATTTTCTTCTATTGCAGAGAAATCAGATAAGGTAGACCTTGCATGCGAATTCCAGGTTAACGATTGGGGTGGTAGAAACAAGTTAGAACTAAAAGTTCTTGATTTACGCTACTCGGTGGAGAAGTGATGTGTTGGTAGTTTAAGATAACCACTTTGTACTGAGTTTGTTTTGATTGATCTTTTCCCAAATAAAACTTCAAGGGTGAAGCTGAATTCATTCAGACGTTAAACCGAAAATGGATGATGTCGCCATCCTGAACGATGTACTCCTTTCCTTCGAGGCGGAGTTTGCCTGCTTCTTTCACTGCGTTTTCGTTTTTATATTTCACTAGGTCGTCGAAGCTGTAGACGGCAGCGCGGATGAATCCCCTCTCGAAATCAGAATGGATTGTCCCTGCAGCCTGCGGTGCGCGCGAGTTCTGATGGATGGTCCAAGCCCTATTCTCAGCACCTCCTACGGTGAAAAAGGTGACAAGGTTAAGCAGATCATATCCCGTCTGGATCATACAGTTGAGACCAGGTTCGTTCAGTCCCATTTCTTTCATGAAAGTCTTACGTTCCTCTAGCTCGTCGATGTCCATGATTTCACTTTCGAGTTTTCCTGCTAACATGACCACCGGTATTTGCTCTGCTGCGGCATATTCTTTAACGGCTTGAACGTGGTTGTTATTGGTTTCTGAAGGGTCCTGGATGTTACAGACGAAAAGCACGGGGATAGAGGTCAGCAGGTTATATTCCTTTATGAGTTTTTTTTCTATACTGTTGTGACTTTCCACGGCGCGGGCTGGCCGATTATTTTCAAGGGTTTCGGTGATATGCGCGATAAGATCGAGTTGGAGTTTGGCGTCTTTGTCACCACTCTTGACGGTTTTCTGTAGTTTAGTTTTACGCTTTTCCAGTGTTTCGAGATCAGCGATAATTAGTTCGGTGTCTATGGCTTCGATATCAGATTTGGGCTCGATAATTTCGCTGATGTGGGGGATATTAGGGTCCTCGAAACATCTAACAATATGCGCGATGGCGTCCACTTCCCGGATCCGACCTAGGAATTGGTTGCCCAGTCCTTCTCCCTGCGAGGCACCCTTTGCGAGACCTGCTAGGTCGACAAATTCAAGGGAGGTGTAGACAGTTTTTTTCGCTTCGACCAGTTGAGAAATGGCATCGAGCCGTGGATCGGGAACATTTACTACCCCGGTGTTGGGCTGGGCCGATGTAAAGGCGTAATTTGTGGCATCTACATTTGCGCCGGTCAAGGCGTTGAAGATGGTGGATTTGCCCACATTGGGTAGTCCGACAAGAGCGCAAGTGAATCCCATGGATTAGTTTTTTTGAAATGATTTATGAAGATTATTAAACGGGCTGATAAAAACAAGGGCGATTAAAACAATTGCAGCGTAAAAAGCCGCGATGATAAAAAACTTTTCGGGGCCAGTAAAGCTCAACACAGTCAGAAACATAACGGCACCCACGTTACCATATGCTCCTGCTAAACCAGCCAACTTTCCTGTCAGGTCTTTGCGAATGAGCGGAACAGCAGCAAAACAGGCGCCAGTTCCTGCCTGTAAAAACATGGAACAGCCGAATGCTAATAAGAGTACGCCCCAAAGAGGCCAAGAGGAATTTATTTGACTCATTATTATATAGCCAATCATTGAACTGATTACGAACAATATCAAGGCACGTTTTTTCTCAATGAGGTCGGAAATCCAGCCGCCAGCTGGACGACTTATCAGGTTCATAAAAGCAAAACTCGACCCTACCATACCCGCTGCGGCGACTGAAAGTTCAAATGTGGATTCCAAAAACTGTGGAAACATTGAAATTACAGCAAGTTGAGACCCGAAGGCCAACGCATAAACCATGCTTAAGATGATTATTTGTTTGAATTCGTATTTTTTTTCTGGTGAAATTTGTTCATCGAGTTTTAGTAGATTTGAGCGGACGGTTTGTCTCACGTTAAAGATATAAAGAATGAGTATTCCTGTGATCAGTATTTTAAAAGTAGTAGAAGATAAGAGCTGTAAAGGATGCCCCGAAAGTTTCCAAACGAGAGTAGCCATAGCCCCATAAATAGGTATCAAGAATAGTATTTGGAGAAAAATATCTTTTTTTGTTGTTACCTCTATGTTGTGCTCAAATCCGGTCCGAAAAGTATTACTTTTTTCTGAGAGTTCTTTCGCGAAAATAAAATAAACAATACCCCAAATGGCACAAAGGATACCGCTGAAAACCACAGCATATCGCCATCCTATTTCTTCCGGAAAGAATGAAGCTATAATTGGAAGGGTAAATACTGCTGCTGCTGCGCCAAAGTTACCCCACCCCGCGTAAATCCCTTGGGCTAGTCCCATTTTTTCGGGAGGAAACCATTCGGAGATCATTTTAATTCCGACAACAAACCCCGCTCCAACGATTCCCATGAGCAGGCGAGCAACCAGGAAATCCTCAAAACTTTCTCCTGATGCAAAATAAAAACAAACTCCTGCGGAGAATATTAGTAAATAGCTGAAAACCTTTCTTGCCCCAAAGTGATCGACTAGTATTCCGATGAGAATTCGAGCTGGAATTGTCAGGGATACATTACATAGCATTAATATGTTTATCTGTTCCTGGCTAAGGCCGACTGTTCTAATGAGCGTTGTGTTAAATGGCGCCATATTAAACCAGGCGACAAACGAGAAGAAGAATGCGAGCCAAGATAAATGCAGGATATGGTTCTGCCGAGCATCAAACTTAAGCATTAAATTTTAATTGTCTGGGTTAATTTATGAGGCCGGTTTGCTAGACATAAACTGATAGGATTGTACTATTCCATCCGGGCTGAAAATGATAATTAGGTCCTTGGATGTCTCTTCACGGATTATCGAGTAGTGGTTGTCTTCATAAACCCAGATAGGCTGGCCATTCTGAATACCTATTTTAAAGGGTTTCCCGAACATTTTTTTTATATCTGATTGGGTGGTGATCCCATTTACAATACTCTCAACTTTAGATGTATTAAAACTTTTTCCAACGGTACCGCATCCATTCGATATCAAAACTATTCCTACAACAATGACTATCCCAATGTAGTTCATGATTAGCCTACTTTCATTAGTGACAAGATTTAATCAATCGAAATATTATATTTTTCCTGATGAAGCTCATGGTTTTCCTTGAGTTTAACCTCAAGGCCGTACTCTTGCTCGGCCTGCTCCAAGAAAGAAGTTTCTTCTTCAAAAAAGACATCATAAACAAAGGGGTGCATTTCTATGGTAACATTTTTTCGGTTTAGATAGTTGTTGGTGGAGATTCGCTGCACTGATCTTATAATTTCGTTGCATATGGTTGTAGGTGATTTATTGTGTCCTTTACCATCACAATAAGAGCAGGTATTACATAAAGTTTGAACTAGACTTTCGCGGGAGCGTTTACGCGTCATTTCAACGAGGCCCAGTTCCGAAATTTTTAAAATCTTAGTACGCGAACGGTCGTTTTTCAGGGATTGAGTAAGGCCATTCCATACAGCTTCTTTACTCTCTTCCCTAATCATGTCGATAAAATCGACAATAATGATTCCCCCTATATTACGCAAACGTAACTGGAAGACAATCTCCTTTACTGCTTCTAGATTGGTTTTTAGAATCGTTTCTTCTGGGTCGCAACTCCCTACATACTTCCCGGTGTTTACATCGATTGCTATAAGCGCTTCTGTTTGATCGATTAAAATATACCCACCAGACTTGAGCCAGACTTTCCGATCCAATGCCCGATTGATCTCAATTTCTATTCCGAAATGATCGAAGATGGGCGCAGGTTCTTGGTATAACTCGATATTATTACAGATATGAGGCAGATAATCTTTGCAGAACTTAAGACAGCTTTGATATTCTAATTTGGAATCTAGTACTATACGAGCTACATCACTCGTAACTAAGTCGCGCATTGAACGAAAAGTTAAATTAAGATCTTCATATAAAATATTGCAGGGAGGCGTTTCTTCAGCTTTTTTTTGTAATCTTTCCCAAAGGCGGTGTAGAAAATCAAGGTCGGGTTCAAAGTCGATTTTTTCACACTCTTGCCCAGCTGTGCGAACAATATAACCACCTCCTAGGTTTTCGGTTTCTTGAAGAATGGTTTTTAATCGAGTTCTTTCTGTTTCATTTTCAATGCGTCGAGAGATAAAGGTCTCGCTTGAGGTCGGCAAGTAGACTAGGTAACGACCAGGAAGACCTATATGCATTGTGATACGAGCACCTTTGGTCCCAAGAGGATTTTTAGTAACCTGAACAACAACTTCCTGACCTTCTTCCAAAAGCGCCTGAATCGGAACTTGGTGTTTGGCTTTTCTTATGCTTGAGCCTTCGTCAAATAAGGTGCTTTTTTCTTCCTGATAAGATGTAGTATTTTTATTTTGATCGATTGCCCAATCTTTTTTTTTCGATTCAGGTATTTCTGTAATTTCGATATCGTTTGCACAAAGAAACCCAGCCTTATCCAAGCCCATATCAACAAAAGCGACTTGCATTCCCGGCAAAACCTTAGTGACTTTCCCCTTATAGATGTTGCCTACTATACCCTTATGAGCTTGATGCTCTATGAACAGTTCGGCAAGTTGATTATTTTCTGTCAACGCGACTCGGATTTCACGCGCATTAGAATTGATCAATATCTCGGAAGGCATACCAAAAAACCTCTTTCGGTCGTTAACGGACGCAAAATTTTTGCATGGCCTGATGCAGGTGCTAATTTGTTGTAATATTATACTGGAATTTAGTTTAAACCAAAAAATATATCCTTGAGAGATGCTTAAAGCATCGTGCGTCTCATTCCTATATTGAGCAACAGTCCAAGGGCGAAGAAATTGGTCACAAGTGATGATCCTCCATAACTAACTAGAGGGAGAGGAAGTCCAGTTATCGGGAATAAACCAACAGTCATCCCAATATTGAATAGAACGTAAAAAGAAATTGAACTAACTATTCCCAATGCCAGAAAGAGACTGAATCGATCCCGCGCGTGAAAAGCAATGCTCAACCCCTTGAGAATGATAAAAAGATAAAGAGACAATAGAATTATTACTCCAACGAAGCCCGCTTCCTCCGCTAATACTGAAAAGATGAAATCGGTGTGTTTTTCAGGAAGAAAATTGAGACGACTTTGAGTTCCCATGAAAAGGCCTTTACCCCAAAAACCTCCGGAACCAATAGCTATTTTTGATTGTATGGAATGATAACCAGCACCGAGAGGGTCTGTTTCTGGGTTGAACAAGGTCATTACTCGCCGTTTTTGATAGTCTCTTAAAAAAAACCAAAGTAAAGGGATTAAAAAAACACCAGTACCGAATAATTTTGTAAGAAATGCTCCATCGATTTCTATGGCGGTGATAAAAACTAGGAAGACCAAGAAAACCATAATAGCGGTCCCTAAGTCAGGTTGAACGGATATCAACATGACAATGATACCTGTCAATAGGGTGGGTATCCATAGATCTCCAAAGGAATATTGCCCTTGAATTTTTCCAGATTCGAAATATTTTGCGAGGGCAAGGATTAAGGCTATTTTTGCAAACTCTGAAATCTGTAGACTAAATGATCCGATGTGGATCCAACGTTTGGCTCCCGAAGCTGAGTCGCCAGCGCCTACAACATAAATGAGAGCTAAGACGGTGATCCCGTAGATAGTATAAGCATGTCGACTGAGTTCTCGGCAATCGATTGCTAGGGCGATGAGCATGGCTCCTAGCCCAAGGAGAATCCAGTAAACTTGTTTGATGTAAAGGTCACGGAAGAATGACTCTGTTCGACCGTGATTCGCGCTATTTATACATATCACGCCGATAATAGAAACAGCGAGAATAGCTATGAATAAAACCCAGTTAAATTTAGATGTCAGTTTCTGATCTATCATAATGTTTCTTCATACTAGCATGTTTATTTTGTTGGCAATCAAGTTTTGTATAAAAAAAACAGAAGGTTATGAGTCGGTTAGTGATTTAAACTTCACTGAACTTTTATTCTAGTTGCTAAGAGGATTGGATCGTATATCCGGTATGTGGTGATTAATAAACCATTAATTAGGTAATTAGAGAAGTCGGCAGTTTTCTAGCTAAGCTTTACGTAGATACGAGAAACCAAAACTTCATATTCCCCTATCGAATTTTTCTGCAAACATTGGTGCGCCCTCTTAATAATTGGTCAATAAAACGTCATTGCGCATTTTTAAGGCAGCAAACATAAATACTTTTTTGGGCTACTAAAGCATTGGAATATAATATTTTAATACAGTTTTTAACAAACCTGTGGATTCTTAGGTTTGCTATAAATATAAGTTGATACTGGTTATTCCTTTAAAAGTAGACAGTTTTAAGTACTACACCTTAAATTAGCCAATATGGATGTGCATTTACGAGGTCCTGATACGAGGGACTTAAAATATCTGGGGGGAAACTTAGTGCTCAAATTTAAAAAGTCAATTTATCTTTTCTCTGTGGGAAGAAACCAATCGTCAAAAATTTGTCCCTTCTTAACTCCTATAGTCTCAGGCTTTTTTAGGGTTTATATTTCTTTCGCACGAGGAAGTATACTGAAATCAAGTTAATCACAACCACCATTTTTATACATTGCTCAGAGATCTTTTAGATGGGCGTTTGGGAACTTTGGCTAACGACAAGGATCATTATGTGGAAAATTCATGATAGTTTCAGTAGTTTTCATTTTTGCGATACTCAGACCAATTTCTTTTCACTTAAATTTTGAAATTAAAGGTGTTGTCTTCATTTGATAAAAAAATCCCCAAAATGGGACTACATATTTATCACTATCTAATTTTTCCTG